>Ga0114960_10003261_pt1 | contig 12484 bp, 12 predicted proteins | sample C_130625_MF_Meta_FD_92637 | JGI IMG/M metagenome (GOLD analysis project Ga0114960, IMG submission 92637) | Freshwater microbial communities from Lake Croche, Canada to study carbon cycling - C_130625_MF_MetaG | ecosystem: Environmental > Aquatic > Freshwater > Lake | place: Lake Croche, Canada... | reverse complement strand
GAATGTCTAGGATTAGGACATCATATAACCTTGAAAGTTGATAGAATACCAATAGTACAACCCCAAATTGTAAGACATTGCGACGATGACCAAGATGGGAGTTTTGGTTTTGATACTAGTAATTTACAAACTACCTTATTAAACGGACTGACCAATGTTACTGTATCTTATACAGATCAAATGGGTAATCCAGTGATAATTACTAATCCGTTTGTTTCCAATACTCAAACTATTAACGTGAAAGTGAAAAACACTTTTGGAAAACAATGTGATTACAACTCCACTATTCAATTTATCGTAGACGATTTACCTCAAGCATTTGCTATTCCCATTTCTTTAACAACTGTATGTGATGATGAAACAAATCCAGCATTACAAAATGGGAGTTATCCATTTGATACCTCTACATTCCAATCCACAATTTTAGGCAGTCAAACGGGTATGATTGTATACTATTATGATGCAAATAATAATCCATTATCTAGTCCATTACCTAATCCTTTTATTACAACACAACAAAATATTTTAGTTGAAGTAATTAATCCAAATAACAGCTCTTGTATAGCTAGCATGATTATTCCATTTGTCATTAATCCAGTTGCAAACATCAATTTATACGGAAACGAATTAATTTGTAGTGACAACCCAAATTTCACAAAGTTTATTAATGCAGGATTAATCGACATTTCAACAATAAACAACTACACCTATACTTGGTTTTTAAATAATAATTTAATTCCAAATGAAAATCAATATACGCTAACAGTAAACACTGAAGGAATATATACAGTTGAAGTTAAAAATACTCAAGGATGTACTAGAACAAGAACGATAACAGTTACTGCATCAAATCAAGCTTTTATTGATTCTGTTATTGTAAATGATTTAGTTGGTGAAAACTCAATTATGGTTTTATTGTCTGCTACAAGTCTTGGTAATTATGTGTATAGTTTGGATAATATTAATTATCAAGTTTCAAATGAGTTTTCTAATGTAATGCCAGGTATTTACACAGTATACGTAAAGGACTTAAAAGGTTGTGGTATAACACCAAAAGAAGTAAGTATGTTAGGAATACCGAAATATTTTACACCTAATGGAGATGGATATAATGACTATTGGAATATAGATGGAGTAAATCAAAATTTTTACTCAAAATCAATTATACAAATTTATGATAGATACGGAAAATTGCTAAAACAATTTAACAGTTTAGGTCATGGTTGGGATGGAAATTACAATGATCAACCAATGCCATCAGAGGATTATTGGTTCACTATTAATTTAGAGGATGGAAGAAACATTAAAGGACATTTCACTTTAAAAAGGTAAAAGAAATCTTTACCACAACTACACAAAAACCACTTTTAGTCCAAGTATTCATAGCATCAATTCTATATATGTTTCATTTCCCAGGCTAACGAAGTATTCTGCTGTAAAGAAAGCTTTTTTTTAATAAACCAAGTCAACTACACCCCTATTCGGTTACTTTTGATTAAGTAGAGGTCTAGAAGCTACAATATAATAAAAAACAACCTAATTAATTCTTCAAGATGCTTAGTTTTTAGAATCTAGAAATTCAAAACACCGTAAAAAAAAGCTCAAAACACCGTAAAACCAATTCAAAACAGATACATAATTTGGCAATTTTAATTCAAATAAATGCCAACAGCAATCTACATAGCAGGTCTAGGACAATCAACCAACAAAGAGTCGGAAGAAAAATATGCAGCACGCTATAGTAAAGAATTGGAGTACAGTACATCCGGGATAAACTTCTACACCAAAGTTGAAAAAATTTATTACAACGACGACCAAAGCAGTCTTGCCGTTAAAATATACCAACACCCAAAAGAACAACCAAAATCAGATAAAGACACATTAGTTTACACGTTCTATGATTTCGAATACAATGAACTCCTTATTAGAAAATTCCAAAACAAAAACCTTTTATTTAAAAACCTTGTATTACTACTATTGGTAATCCGAAAACTTCCAAGACTAATTTCGAGTCTGTTCAAGAAAAAGACCTACACCAAAGGAGGACAAACCTTCTATATGTTCTTGTTATTTTTAATTATGGCTTTGGCCATAGTTTTAGTTATTCCTTCTTTATTAGGTTTTGTTGGTGGAACCAATTTATCTTATATTAAAAATAATTTAAATACTAATCTAGTAGACATGCTAAGATATTTGAGAGACTTTAGCATTAAAATGCTTCCAATTACTTCACTATTAATTATATTCATTCCCGAATCCAGCACCTTACTCACCAAAGTAGCAGCTGAGTTCAGTACTATAGACAACTACATTCAATATGGTGAACAAGCACAAATCATACAAGGCAATCTCGATGCATTAATAGAATATATTGTAGAAATCGAAGAAAACCCAACCATACACCTACACACCTACAGCTTCGGTAGTGTCATTGCTTTAGATGCCTTATTTCCTTTAGGTAATGAACCTAGTGCCAACATACAAAACAACATTAATCTATTGATTACCGTCGGAGCTCCCTACGAATTTATAAATAATTATTATCCAAAATTCTACAAAAAAAGAATCAATAAAATGTCAGAAAAGATTGAATGGATAAACGTTTACTCCACTATGGATGCCTTCGCCAGCAACTTCCGAAAAGACAACAAAGTTGGAGAAGCTAAATACGGTATCATGGGTAAAAAAGAAGTTCCAATAAACCTCAACTACGAAATCGCCCGAAGAGAAAAATACAACCTCTTTAGCTTCCTAACCCTAAAACACATCACCATGCACCAATCCTACTGGGACGACTCCAAATCCGGACAATCCTGCACAAGATTGATATTTAATAAAATGAAGGAAAAACATTATTTTAATTAATAACATAAAAACTTACAATTATGATTACAACACCTGAACAATTTGATTTTTACATCAAAGACAAAACAAAAGAACTTATGGAAGCTTGGAAAGCATGTCCTCCTACTGAAAATGAAATTATGGCAAAAGCTATAATTGATTACCAGTGTACTTCAATTATCGCTGTACTTAACGCAATCAACAAATTAAGTGCTAATCAACACGAAATGTATAATGATTTAGGCAATAGATTAAATAAAATTGAAATTGAAATTAAAAGTAAATAAACATAATTTTTTTATTTACAAAAAATTAAAACTAGTTATATACAATAAGTTGAAGATGTATTCATGCAAACGGCAATAAACTAGGGTCATGCTACCTTCAACCAAAAGAAATATTTTTTAAAATTAAACAATAAAATAAAATGGCAAAAACAACAGACCAATTAAAGCAAATTGTAAGTTTAGGTGGTGGCGTAAACATTGACGGAGCAAGCAAAACAACAGACCAGTTAAAACTAATTGCAGCTCTTGCAGCAAAATCAGGTGCGACGGTAGTAATCAGAAATGCTGATGGTAAAACAACAGATCAATTAAAACAAATTGCTGCTCTTGCTCCTGGTCGAATAATTTTTGATCTTTAACCTAGACAGCTAGGAGTTGCAATCTGAGCTCAATTAACCTAAGAAGATATAATCATTAAACTATAAAAAGTTAAATAGCATTGATAATATTTACTAGTTAGTGGCAAGCATACCTAAACAACCGAAAATAAATTAAACAAACAAATATGTCAATTAGAAAAAAGAAAGTAGAATTCTATAAAGTTGTTTTAAAAACATTAGACGACAAAAAAAGTGATTTAAAATTTGATGAGGTTTTATCACATAAAGAAGTATTAGGCAAAGAGGTTTATATTAAAGGAAAAGAACTAGAACTTAAAATCTTTGCGAATAATGATGACTATTTGGTTGGCATACTTGAAACAAGTCGAAACAATAATTTGCCTCCAAAAAAAAGCAGAAAAGCAAAAACTTTATCTAAACTTGGATTAAATATTGATGAAGGTTTAGCTTATGGTAATGTATTTCTTTATGACAAAAAAAGAAATATTCTTATGTATGAGGTTAATAAATTTGGATGTTATTTAGACCACTTCATTAGTTTTATTTATCTTGCATTAAAAGAAAGTAAAATATTTAAAAAGTTCAAAATAAAACTTGAAGTAGTTTTAGCAACTGACGAGTATAATAGAATTGTTAATATGAATTTTCATAAATCTGTTGAAGTACAAATTGCGAATCCAGATAAAATGATGGATGAGTTTAAACATAAAAACGGAGCTTTATTCAACGTTTGCGAATCAGGAAAACAAATGAATTCTTCTCGAGTTTTTGCGAAATTTGAAGTTGAAGCAAAAAAAAGCAAACAAGGTTTAACAACCAAAACTGTTAGAGAAGTAATTAACGATGTAACGTCAATTCTACAGAGAAAATCAGGAATAAATATTCAAAAAGTAATTGTAACAGGATATGAAAATGATATTAAAAAATTACAAAAAATTGACTTAATAGCTGACAGATATATAAAAGAAATCTCATTAGACGAACCTAGAGAAAATAGTAATTTACTAGAAAAACAGAGAACTGAAGAAATAGTTAAGTTACACAAAGATTGCTTAAACGATTTAGACAAAATTTTCACTTAAATAAATGGATAAAACAATTGGATATTGGCTAGAAAAATTAACTGGATATATTTCGGTTACAATTGTTGTATACTTTTCATTTAATTATTGGGAAAAATTTAAGTTTATCTTTGATGTAACTTTTTTAGACAAAATCATTTCAATTACAACCACTCTTTTTGGATTTCTACTTGCAATACTTACTTTAATTATTCAAAGTAATAGTTCTACAATTAATAAAATGAAAAAGCACGGAAGTTTTAAAAGGTTAATATTGCTAAATAAACTTACTGTTATTACGTCTATTATAAATTGTATTTGTTCTTTACTTTTATTGTTCGCAAAAGAAAATTTAGAAAACAAAAGTCTAACAGCATTAAAAATATTTAGTTCAATAAATGTTGGAATATTTACGTTTGTAATTATAAACACAATGATATTTACTATTATATTTTATAGAATTATACTAGAAGACGAGAAAAATGCCAGCCACTAACAACTGTTTTACTTAATGTTGGCTGATTTACATAAAATTAAACACCTGCTACCACGCGATTCCTATCACATGGTAAATAACTAAAAAAGAACAATAAAATAAAAAGCAAATAATCACCCCGATGGCGCGGATTTGTAATCCGTGCTTAACCAATATTAAAAATAAAAACTTATGACTACAAAAGCAATCAAACCAGGACCAAAACCAAAAAAAGAAGACGGAACACCTGATAAAAGAAGAAGAGTAACACCCGAAACAAAACCAAAACACCCTGATTTAAAACCACACAAACACAAACCAAACGATTAATATAAAAACGGCAAAAAATAAATATTTTTGCCAATTTTATATAAATTAAAAAAAAGATGTATCTTTGCTTAAAATAAGCGAAAAATGAGTGTTACAATAGAAAATCAAATAAATATATATTTTAAATCAAGAGACAAAATCTCTAGAGAAGAACTATTGGTATTAATCAAAAAAGATTTTACAAATTGGACAGACAATACTATCAATATTTATTTATCTATTTTACAAAAGAAAGGTATCATCCATTCCCTTTCAAAAGGCATGTATGCCTTAGGTAATGAGGAAACATTTCAACCGCACCTAAACAATAAATTAGTTAAAATAGCAGCAATCATAAACAAAACATTCCCATTTGTAGAGTATTGCGTGTGGGAAAGCGCATGGTTAAATGATTTAATGCGGCATCAAACGTTCAAAAATTTTACAATTGTAGAAGTAGAAAAAATAGCCAGTGAACAAGTATTCAACCAGCTCAATAACAACTTCCCAAATGTTTTCATCAATCCAGACGAAAAAACAATCGAACGATACATCGGAGCTTTAGATAATGCTATAATCATCAAAAACCTAAATTCAGAAGCGCCCATCCAAAAATGGAACAACATCAATGTGCCAACATTAGAAAAAATTCTGGTAGACATCATCGCAGACGATGAACTATTTGCAGCACAGCAAGGCGAACTCGAATTTATTTTCAAAAGTGCATTTAATAAATACAACATCAACGAATCAAAATTGAAACGCTACGCTTCGAGAAGAAATCGCGAAGCTGAAATTAAAAACCAAACCCATATAATTTCGGCAAAATAAACCATTTTTTGCCAATAATGTAATATGATTAGTAAAGAAACACATACAAGTAATTGGATTCTAAACTTAAAAAGAAAGTTAGGAAAACATAGCGATGCCAAATTAATTGAAAAAGTAATTTGGGCACTAACCCTATTAGAACAATTACAAGTAAACGGTTTAAATTTTATATTCAAAGGCGGTACGGCTTTAGTCTTAGCAACTGAGAAACCAAAACGATTTTCAATCGACATCGATATAATAACAGAACATTCCGAAAAAGAAATAACCGCAGTTTTACAAAAAATAGTGGACGATAAAATATTCTTGAGTTGGGAAGACGACAACAACCGCAAACACACACCCGATGCACCAATAGGACATTTCAAAGCCTATTATAAAAGTGTAGTAGACGGTAATATAGAACCCATTTTGTTAGACCTACTCTACACACCCAATCCCTATCCCGAAACACGAGAAGTTCCAATAAAGCACCCATGGCTAATCACATCTGGTGATGAGGTTACAATCACAATGCCAACATTTGATGCCATTCTAGGAGATAAATTAACCGCATTCGCTCCTAAAACAACCGGAATACTCTACAGTAAAAACAGATCGGCGGAAATAACAAAACAATTATACGACATTGCTTTTCTATTCGATAACATAACTGATTTAACTGTAGTAAAAAACAGCTATAACAAAGTAGTGCAAGAAGAAATCGGTTTCCGAAAATTAGACATAACCCCTAAAGAAGTACTTGAAGATACTTGGCAAGCCTGCTATACACTAGCTGAAAGAAATGAAAAATCAGCAGACTTTAAACAATTACAAAAGGGCATTACCAATTTCACTAACTTCCCCATTGAACAATTCAGAATAGACCAAGCCATAACAGCGGCAGCAAAAGTGGCCTATCTAACCCAATTACTACAAAATGAGGAAGAAGTTAAAATAGTTCGATTTACAAATCCACTCGAAATAAAAGACTGGAACATTGAAGACCCGGAATACAACAAATTAAACAAGTTGAAAAAGAATAATCCGGAAGCTTTTTACTATTGGTATAAAGCCCTATAAAAATAAATAGACTATGACTAAGAATTAATTAGATATTCCCACTGAAGAACTTTTAGAAAAATTTGGAAATAGTAAACATGTTCCCACTCTACAAATCTCATGACTTAATAATAATAATAACAAAAAAACATAATAATATTTGCCACCTAATTCATCGGCAGAAAATAGAAAATGAAACAAGAAAAACTATCCCCATCCTTCTCCACAAAATAAAAGAGATAATCACAATAAAACTATAAATTCATAAGAATACTTCTATATATTTGATAAAACTAAATAAAGTACAAAATAGCGTATATCATACTATTTTTGAATGTAAACTCGCTAGTTTGTAGCACATTTAAAGGAGTTAACAGCAAGATTAAAAAAAACCATAAATACTAGAAAATAACGTAATATCTATAAAATGAAAGATGAAATAATAAAATTAATCAAGAAATGGAAAGAAGAAGTATCAAAAGATATTGAAATTGATACTATTTATTTGTTTGGCAGTGCTATTTATCTTGATGGTAGAATGTTTAAAGCTAGTAAAAGTGATTTAGACTTAATAATTCTTATTCCTGAAAATTTAAAAGATGCACTTGGTAGAAAAAATTGGCTTCACAAATTAAAAGTAAAAAAAGAACAGCTTGAGAAAGAAGTTTTGTTTTTACTAAAAAAAACAGATACAAATGAACAAATCGTTAGTATAGTTCCAATTTCAAAAATAGAATTAAATTTTAATATCCACAAAGGAGAAACACGAAACTTTTTTGAAATTAACGAATTTTTAAATATTAATGATGAAACTGTATTCAAAGGTTCTGAATATTTTACTTGTAAAGAATGTAAAAACGAGTTTGTAATTCAAGTTTTAAAAAGCGTTCAAAAAGCAAGAAATAGCTATTTAACAAACTCAGCAATGATTGATTACCAAGAGTTACAGTGGAAAGGTGATGATATAATTCCAAAACCATTAGCTAGAGAGGCAGCAAAAATAGCTTCGTTTTCAGAAGAAAATTATACAACTGGCGATGAGTTAAACACATCATTTGGGTGCGATTTTATTAAGCAAAATTTAAAATCAAAACGAAATATTGAAGAATTTTTAGACCTTTATACATGGATTGACGATAGAAGTGGTGGTAGAAGTAATTCTCAAGAAAAAGACATTTTAACACAAGAAAAACATCTATTGCTTTACGAATTCCTTTACGATTTAACAATTCTATCAATGAACAAAATTATAAATGATAAAAATCCCGAAATTCAACCTGTTGAATTAAATTCTGAATTTAAATTATTTTTAGACGACACAGAGATATTGTCAAAAGCTCATTCTAATAAAGCTTCTCTTTCGTTAAGTGACATATATGTTAATCCATCATTTAAAAAATATGAGGGTTCAAAAGACGAAATAAATGATGTCGATTTTGCGGATATAGTTGATACTTTTGATGAACCTGCAAAAGTTTTAATTGCTGGTGAAGGACAATCTGGAAAAACAGCTTTATGTAAACGTTTTTTTATAGAATTGTTTAACAGAGGATTCATTCCTATTTATATTTCAGATGGAAAAAACAAATATTTGGGATATTTAGAGTTAAAAATTGAAAACTCTTATACTGAACAATACAGTAGAAAGGTAAAATTCTCTGAAATAAACAGAGAAAATATTATATTGATATTGGATGATTTCCATCAGGCAAAAAACAAAGAAAAGATAGTTGGTCAAATTGCTGGTTATGATAGACAAATTTTAATTGTTGATGACATTTTTAATTTCAATTTTAAAAATGAAACAGTAATGGAATCATACGAACGGTATAAGATTAATGAATTTAGTCCTACCCTACGTAACGAGTTAATAAAAAATTGGGTGTTGTTATCGGAAACGACGTGGACAACAGACAATGAAATTTATAACGAAATTGATACTAAAACCGAACTTGTAGATTCAGCTTTGGGCAAAATAATTGGTAAAGGAATAATGCCATCTTATCCGTTTTTTATTTTGTCATTCATAAGTAATTATGACACAGTAAGCAAACCTTTAGATCAAAACATAACATCACAAGGCTATTTTTATCAAACTTTATTATATCTGTATTTAAGAAAAGAAGGTGTAAAAAATGAAGATTTTGATACATATTTTAATTTTCTAACAGAACTTTCTTTTTTCTATTTCAAGAATGAAAAAACTGTTATAAACAAAATTGATTTTGACAAATATATTGATGAATATAAAAGTAGTTTTAATTTAACCATTACATTGGAAGAATTAATAAAGAACCTAAGAAATACAAACATTTTACGACTTGATGGTTTAGGTAACTACTCTTTTGGATATTCATATATTTACTATTTTTTTGCAGGAAAGTATTTTGCGGATAATGCTGTTGTACAATCGAAGAATGTTGAAAAAATACTCGCTAACTTGCACATCGATGAATATGCGTACATAGCAATTTTTATATCGCATCATGACAAAAACACAACAGTCTTAGATGAAATTGTTTTAAATGCTATGACACTATTTGAAAAATATACTCCTGCAACCTTAAGCCATGAAGAGTTAAAATTTTTTGATGAACGGATTGACGAAGTTGTACAAGCAACAATACCTCACATTACAGAATCTGCAGAAAATCATAGAAGCGAAGAATTAAAAAAGAAAGATGAAATTGAAAAAGCTCAATTACCAGACAATACAAATGATTTAGATGAGGAATCAGAGGATGACGAACTATCGATTGAATTGAGAAGGAGTATCAAGACTGTTGAAGTAATGGGCAGGATTATTAAAAATCGTGCAGGTTCATTAAAAAAGGAACAACTTGAATTAATTTTTAAAGAAGGAATGAATGTACATCTTCGTATTTTGACATCATTTATTGAGTTAATTAAAAATGAGGAATCACAAAATTTCGTTGAGGATATAATCTCTAAAAAACTAGAACAAATAATTAACGAAAAAGAAACAGAAGAGGAAAAAAAGAAATTATTAGGTGATAAAGATAAATTAAAAAAAATAGCAAAAAACATATTTTGGAATATGAATTTCAGTCTTATTTACAGCCTCAATAGTAAAATAATTCATTCATTAGGATCAAATAAACTAATAACTATTGTTCAAAATGTCTGCGATGTTGAGAACACTCCAGCAACTTTTATAATAAAGCATGGAATATACATGTGGTATAATAAAACACTACAAATTGATGAGATATATGACTATATTGAGGCAGATGGCTTTTCTAAAACTGCAAAGCGAATTATGGAACATCGTATAGTCAATCACTGCCAAACTCATAGCATGGGTTATAAAGAGCATCAGAAAATTGAGCAAAGGTCAAAAATACCAACAAGAATTTTACTAAAAAGAAAATAAAGATTTCTGGTAACAGCGTTTCCTATGTAAAGCATTTAAAGTTTTCAACAACTTTTTAAATTGAGCAATTTGCTGTTGTTTTTGTAGTATAGAAAGCTATTTCCACCCGCCAGCCCAGGAAAGAACAACATGCATAGCTAGTGCGAGCTTCAAACTAGTAACAAAAATCTTGAATTTATAATTAAAAATTCGAAAAGTGATGTAAAAGATTTTTATAAACTCTTCAAGAATAATTAAGTAAAAAATAATTTGATCAAAACTATTGTATTAATGTAACTTGAATATAAATAAAATTTATACTTTTGTATAATATTACAATGATAATCAAGATATAAGAGTTATATTGGTATTATATTTGATTTATACTAAATAATGAAAAACAAAGTAAACATAGAAACAATTTTTCCTAAACACCTTTTTTGGGATATGGATTATGATAAACTAAATCTTGAAAAAGATAAAGCAATCATCATCCCTAGAGCTATCTATGCAACAACTCCAGATACTTTTAAGCAAGATATTAATAGATTAGAACAATTATATACGCCTAGAGTTATTATAAAATACCTTAAAAATACTAAAGAAAACATCAGTAATAAAGTTTGTATTAGTGTAGCCAAAAGATATAAAGTAGAACCTTTTCTTCGTTATTCACTCTAAAATGTCGGCTGTTTCTCCAGCAATTGTTAAAACAATTATTCAATTACAAAGTTTACCATCGTTAGCCAATTTCAGTTTAGCCGGTGGAACAAATTTAGCATTACAATACAATCATAGAATATCAGATGATATCGATTTGTTTTGCTCAGAAATTATTGGCTTGAATGGATTTAATAGAATTCAAGCAGAGGTAGAAGCTAATTTTGGAAAAAAAGCTAGAAATTTTGATAACCCGTGTGATATAAATGATCAATATTCTTTTTTAAGATTTTTTATTGATGCAGAAGATGGAGCAACGATTAAAGTGGATGTTTTACAAAACACATCTATTCGAAATTGAAACTATCAATGACATAAGAGTATTCAGTAAAACTGATATAGGTCCATACAAACTATTTAGCTTATCCAATCGTTCTACTAAAAAAGACATCTACGATTTGGATTTTATTACTGATGAAATTAAATTAAACACACTGCATGAAAGGTTAAAAGAAAAAACTGAAAAATTTAATAAAGAAGACCATAAAACAATTTTCGATTTAGATAAAAAACAATCGGTTTTAGAAAATCTTGAATTACTAATTAATTTTGACAACATAACAGCTTCTTCAAAATTTCCAACACATACACACGATAACATAAAAATTACTGAAAGGAGCAAAACTTGGTCAGAAGCCAGAATAAGTTGGCGTTCCAAAGTAAGAGCGTTTTTTGACCATTTAGAAATAGATTTTCCAAAACCAAAAGGAATAGATATTTCATAATCATTATCTCATTTAGCTACACAAAAATTGCTCCTAGATCGTGCCTATAAACTCCTAGCATCGAAGTATTCCTAGCAAAAATTATTTGTTTGCTTCATAGCCAATCCTGAGCCTGTCGAAGGGCTAATTTCATTTCTTAATAACAAGAACACCCTTTTTAGTTTAGTGATGATTTGATGTTTTACATTTCAATTGCCCCTCCTTTCCCAACGCTCCAAAAAAAATTACTGGCACAGTTTTTAGAAAAAACACTTACGCTTCGCAACTTGCGCCAGTATTTTTTTCCCCCAAGCTTAGTTACATAATGTGGCATTATAGTGCATAAAGAAACACCCTGCTTCTAATGAAAATCAAGGATGCACTATAATAACATTATGTAAAAAAGCCGCCACACCCAACGCGCTTGCCAGTGGCTCTAGGGCAACTTTTTGAGCAGCTTCCATCGCACCAGCCGGCTACTCAAAAAACCACCCTTCG
>Ga0114960_10003258_pt1 | contig 12487 bp, 9 predicted proteins | sample C_130625_MF_Meta_FD_92637 | JGI IMG/M metagenome (GOLD analysis project Ga0114960, IMG submission 92637) | Freshwater microbial communities from Lake Croche, Canada to study carbon cycling - C_130625_MF_MetaG | ecosystem: Environmental > Aquatic > Freshwater > Lake | place: Lake Croche, Canada... | reverse complement strand
TGCTTTTGTTTCGGACTGCTTGGAAACACTTGAAGAAATCTCAGTTGAAGCAAAAGAAACCTTTATTGAAGCAGGTGGAGAAGAATTTGAGCAAATTCCCTGCTTAAATGATCAAAAGCCTTATATCGATTTCTTAGCAGGACGTGTCAACACGTGGGCTTCTAAGCATTAATGAGTCATGACTTACAGTCGTCTTTAGATAATAAACCCCAGGTCAGTTCCATGGGTGTGTCTCATCCTAGTCTAAGTGATGAGGGTATGTACCAGGCGCTTCTTAAGGCAGATAAATCAGAGAGTATTATACCTATAGCCTCTGGTTTAGCTCAGGAGCTAAATGATCTATTAACTCGGGTCATGGGAGCAGTAACAAGTTTACCGAAGACCGATAGCAATCACATAGCACAGGCCGAAGAAGCTATACTTCAAGCCCGTGAAATTACTAGGCGCTTGCAATCGCTTTCCAAGGGCAGTGACGGTATAAAACGTGAAGTAAATATACAGGTAATCTTTGATGACGTACTTTCTGTAGCCTCTGCGGGATCAGTAGCAAAAATTGAGGTCTCAATTGATCCTAGGGCTAAAACAATACTTGTTGATTTAGCACAGATTAAACAGGTATTCCAAAATTTAGTGCGTAATGCAGTCGAGGCGATGAATCCTACACCGCACAATCCAACCATTCAATTAACAGCTCAAGCATTGAGCTTAGGAAGTGGTGAAATTGCAGGCTTACAAGCAGGTGAATATGTGCAGTGTGAAGTTAGAGATAATGGCCACGGTATTGCTGCGCAGAGTGTGAGCCAAATCTGGGAGCCTTTTTTTACAACAAAAAAACATGGCTCGGGACTAGGTCTTCCTACGTCTCTTGAAATTATTCGAAGACATGGGGGTACGATTGGTGTTAATTCAGAGGCAGGCGTTGGCACTGTATTCACCGTATTTATACCTGTTGCTCATAAAACTCAATATACCCAAGCCGTAAACGCACCTTCGGTGCGCTTTAAAACGGGTCGTATCCTAATTGTTGATGCTGATTCGCATATAAGACAAGTCCTTGGCGGCATGCTTGATAAACTCGATTATAGAAGTGATGGAGCACGCGATAGTGAAGAGGCTTTGTTAATGTATAAACGCTACTTCGAAATTAGTCGTCCGTATGATTGTGTACTTCTAAGTTTAAAATCGACTGAAATTCCAGCACAGGAAGTCTTTAACCAGTTAAGACAATATGATCCAGACATACGTGTGGTTGCCTTAACCCCAGACCATGATAAGGAGCATGCTAAACAGGTCCAGGCAAGTGGCTATTGTGGTTTTTTAATCAAACCGTTTAAACTTTCTGAATTGGGAGAAGTACTGAAGACTGTACTCGAAGCTTAGAAATAGTCATAATTGAGTTTAAGTGGGCATATTGAGAAAAAATCATTTTTGGCTTTCCGCTATCACAGGAATCATCCTGCTGACATACTTGGGAAGTTTTCGTGTGCCACTACTTTTTGATGATCTTATTACACTTAAAGATAACCCGACCATCAGGAGTTTAAGTGATTTAAGACATATACTTGGGTTTCCAGAAGGAATTGTCTTAAGCTGGAGACCTTTCTCAAATCTTAGCTTTGCAGTAAGTTATGCACTAAGTGGGTTAAATCCTTGGGGTCACCATCTGATTGGAATTTTTGTACATCTCATTACCAGTTGTGTTCTTTTTTTATTACTTAAAAAGACATTCGAGCTACCCAGTCTAAAGAAATACAATAGTGATGCATTTATAATCGCAGGGACCATCACCCTACTATGGGCCATACATCCCGCACAAACACAGAGCGTTACTTACATTTCCCAAAGAATGGAATGTCTCATGGGATTATTTTACCTGCTGACAATATACTGCTTTTCCAAAGCAACTACAAACAAATCATGGGGTTATTACAGCCTAGCAACTTTAGCCTGTTTCCTAGGTGCGCTGAGTAAAGAAGTTATTATTACAGCACCTATAATAATACTCATATACGATGCTATATTTATTTGCGGTAGCTATAAAAAAGCAGTCAAAGAGCATGGACTACAACTAGGCCTAATTGGCTTAAATGGTATAGTTATTGTGATACTTGCTAGAAGTCTAAAAGTACAATCCGTAGGTTTTACTACATCTGTTTCTCCATGGACTTATGCCTTAACAGAAACAAAAGCTGTTTACACTTACGTCACACTTTCTGTTTGGCCCCATCCCCTCATCTTTAATCGTGGACCTGTTTTTATAAAAGATTCAATTGAGGCACTGCCTTACATTACAGTCACACTCTTACTTATTGCAGTCTCTAGCTGGGCGCTTGTAAATAAACCTAAGCTTGGTTTTCTAGGCGCTTGGTTTTTTATAATACTATCACCAACAACAAGTTTCATTCCAATTGCCAAAGAACCTATTGCTGAAAATAGACTCTACCTGCCTTTAATTTCTATATGTACTTTAGTTATTTTAGGACTTTGGCATTTCACAAGTAAACGCATTTTTTATATAATCACTAGTGTACTAATTCTGGTATGCGTTGGCCTTAGTATCTCACGCATAAGCCAATATGAGACAGGTTTTTCTATATGGAGAGATACTGTAAGTAAAGCGCCAGAAAATCCAGGGGCTCACATTAACCTGGGAAACATGTGGGATAAAGAAAAGCATAACACAGATGAAGCTATTCATGAGTACAGGACTGCACTCGCAATAGATCCGCTAAATCCTGAGGCCAACAGTAATTTAGCAAATCTAATTACTCAAACTCCTCATCATGAAGAACAGGCAATAAAACTTTACGAGATAGCACTAAAAGCTAACCCAGATTTTGCAGAGATTCATAATAATATAGCTCACTTACTTGAGAAAAATCCTTCTAAAATTAAGGAAGCTATTCTTCATTATAAACAAGCTCTACTTTTGAAACCACTTGATGCAGAAATTCATCGTAATTACGCAGAATTATTAAGTAAGGATATTTCTAAGCGCTTTGAAGCAATTAAGGAATATGAATTAGCAAACACCTTGGAGCCAGACAACATTCTGTGTCTTAATAATTTAGCGGTGTTACTTACCCAGACAGAAGATCGAAAAAATGAAGCAGTCGCTTATTTTAAACATGCCCTTGTTTTAAATCCCAATGCAGCTGAAACGCACTTTAATTTAGCCAATACGTATAGCGCACTAGGCAAGATGGATAATGAAGCAATTACGCAATATTTAGAAGCAATTCAGATAAATCCAAATTACTCAGAATCACACTTTAATTTAGCGAATATACTTTCTACTATACCAGGCCACACCTCAGAAGCAATAGCGCATTACCGCTCTGCAATCGCACATAAATACAACTATGCAGAAGCCCACAACAATCTAGCCATACTACTTTCAAGTCTGAGTAATGGCCATGAAGATGCCGTTCACGAATACGAGCTAGCTCTTAGTCTAGCACCACAATCATACCTAATAGAATATAATCTAGCAGCAGAACTGATGAAAAAACAAGAAACCCAAAAATTAGGAATAAATCACTTGCAACATACTGTAATATTAAATCCTACATTTACACCTGCATTAGATGCACTGAGAATTCTTAAGCTGTCTAAAAGTATTAAGCAATAATAAGGTACTCTTGGCCCATGCCACTCTCACAGAAATATACCCAAGTGACAAAGTCGGTTCCTGCAGAAAGCTGGCTTACTTTTATTCTCATTGGAGCATGTTGCTCAGTCGCCTATAGCAACAGCTTTCAAGTCCCAGCTATTTTTGATGACTATGCTTCACTTATAGAAAATATACCGATTAGAACTCTCAGTTCGCTAATTCCAATCGTCTCTGCACCAAACACAGTAGGCTTAGCATGGAGGCCACTTACAAATATCAGTTTCGCCCTTACATATGCAGTTAGTGGTCTAAACCCCTGGGCTCACCACCTCTTTAATCTGTGTATTCATATACTTACAGCGGGTGTTCTTTTCGGAGTAATTCATCGTACATTAAGTAAAATTAAAAACTTAGCTATAGCTAGTGAAGCTAGCCTATTAAGTGCATCTATTTCACTTATTTGGGTAGTACACCCCTTACAGACACAAACTGTCACTTATATATCCCAACGATGTGAATCGCTAGCTGCTTTATTTTACCTACTCACTTTGTACTCATTTATTCGTGCGGTACCAAGTAACCAAAACAAGTGGTTAATCTTATCTGTGCTCAGTTTTTCGTGCGGAATTTTATGTAAAGAGATTATTATCACAATCCCTTGTATTATCCTCTTATACGACGTTATTTTTATTTCGGGAAATCTAACCTTAGCATTAAAATCAAGGTGGAAATATTACACATTACTATGTGTAAACTGGCTTCCTTTAGCATACCTACTAAAAGCTATTAAGCACCAAGCTGTTGGCTACGATATTGGTGTAACTTCATGGACTTATCTTCTGACCGAATCCAAAGCCGTACTTACTTACCTTGGACTTTGCTTTTGGCCCAGGACTCTTATTTTTGACCGTGGCCCATTATTTCTGCATTCGTTTAGTGAAGCACTCCCTTACGGTCTGGCTGTTGTTTTTCTATTAGGTCTTACTCTTTGGGCTATCAAAGCATATCCACGGTTAGGTTTTATCGGAGCTTTCTTCTTTATCGTTTTATCTCCTACATCAAGTTTTGTTCCTATTGCTGAAGCCCCGATTGCAGAGAATAGAGTATATCTGCCCTTAGCGGCGGCCGTATCTCTCGGGGTAATTGCCTTAAGGTACTTAACTAACAAACGAGTTACTTTAGGTTTATGCGCAGTAATTATCTGTCTAGGAACTGCCTTAACCTATGCAAGAAATACTACCTATAGTTCAGCATTCCAAGTTTGGAAAGATACGACACTGAAAGCTCCAACAAATTGGAGGGCCTTTAATAATTTAGGCTATCTACTCTTAGATATACCAGATAGGCAGATGGAAGCTAAAAAATACTTTGAGGCCTCACTTAACATAAAACCAAATAACTCAGAGGCACATGGCAACTTGGGTATCATTTTATCTAAACAGCCCCACCATGAGGCTGAAGCAATAACCGAATACAGAGCAGCCATTGCCTGTAGAGAAAGTAATGCTGAAGCTCATTTAAATCTCGCAAACGCACTTTGCAGTTTCACCCATACAAGTGATGAAGCCGAAGAGCATTTTAAAACTGCCCTTTCATATAAGCCATATAGCGCGGCATTTCACAATGACTACGCCTTGTACTTAGCTACAATTCCTAAGCGCACGAATGACGCCCTTGCTGAATATAAGGAAGCGATTCGGCTTAATCCAGATTACGCCGAAGCTCACAACAATTTAGGGAACTTATTATCCCATATTCCAAACAATGAACAGGAAGCAATCGATCAGTATACACAGGCTATATCTTTAAATCCTTCCGCTGGATTTATACATTACAATTTAGCTTTAATTTTACGTAGATATCCCCAGCACCTAAGGGAATCATTAGAACAATTTAGGGCCTACTTAAAACTTACAGCGCTGGATAGTAGCGAACAAAAAGCGGTGACCCATTTTCACATTGCAGATATACTTGGCCTATTTTCTGACAACCGAGATGAAGCAATTTCTGAATATAAAACAGCACTTGAGTTAAACCCGAAACTTCTCGAAGCCCATATTCAATTAGCTCAGCTCTATGAACGTAATGCGGCTCAGTTGAGTGATGCACGCAGTGAATACACAAAGGCCTTGGTAATTGATCCCAAAGCCAAGTTAGCACAAGACGGGTTAAATCGCTTACTCAGCCATTAATACTGTAGCGTGTTAGACTTATAAAATTATTCATACTTAAAGCAGCCCGAGTAGTATAATTACAATTCCGGGTATTTCTTAAGTTTATGTATATTATATACTTAAACGTTATTTGAGATTAAAAATATCGATTGAAACGTCCAGCTGGACATACCTTTATAATCCTAGCCATAATCAAATCTTATGAAAGTATCCGTAGTTGGTTTTTGGCATTTAGGTTCAGTAATTGCTTCCTGCTTAGCGGAGGCAGGTCATCACGTTACTGGTATCGATTTTGATGGGGACACTATTGCTCATTTAAAAAAGGGAAAAGCTCCTTTATTTGAACCTGGCCTTGAGGCTTTAATTCAAAAAGGAATCAAAAGTAAAAAGCTAAAATTTACGACTGATGCTTCTCAAATAAAGCATTCAGAAATTATTTGGATAGCGTTTGATACACCGGTTAATTCAAACGACGTTGCCGATGTAGATTTAGTAAAAAGACATGTCAAAGCACTATTTCCTCACATTGGCAAAAATACCATTGTGCTGATTTCATCTCAAGTACCTGTAGGTACAACAAGTGCTTTAGCTTTAGATTATCGTAAAAAATATCCTAATAAGAATGTAACATTTGCATGCTCTCCAGAAAATCTGCGTCTAGGTAAAGCAATAGAAGTGTTTACAAAACCAGATCGAATCATTTTAGGCATCGAATCAGAATTAAGTAAGAAAAACTTAACCCAACTACTTACTCCATTCACCGAAAAGCTTATTTGGATGTCGATTCCATCAGCAGAATTAACCAAGCATTCGATAAATGCATTTCTGGCCTTATCAGTCACCTTCATAAATGAAATTGCAACACTTGGTGAAGCGGTTGGGGCTGATGCTAAAGAAGTAGAACAAGGCTTGAAAAGTGAAATGAGAATCGGTGAAAGAGCCTATCTTTCTCCAGGCGCTCCGTTCGCAGGAGGAACACTAGCGCGTGATCTCATTTTCTTAGAAAAAATAGGGAAAGTAAAAAAACTACCTACAAATCTTTTTACAGCAGTCCTTGCAAGTAATAATGCTCATAAACTGTGGGGAAGCCGTGCCGTAGAAAAGATCCTAGGTAAATTAAAAGGTAAAAAAGTATCTGTGTGGGGTCTTACCTATAAACCAGATACTAGTACTTTAAGAAAATCTGAGTCTGTTGAATTATGTAAATGGCTTTCAGGTAAAGGCGTGAGTGTCAGTGCTTATGATCCCGCCATTAAAGTATTACCTAAAGAATTAAAAAACATCATTAAGCTTGAGCAAAATGCCGTAGATACCTTGCAAAATTCAGATGCTCTTGTGATTGCTACTTCATGGCCAATTTTTAGAACTATCCAGGCTGAAACGCTTATTGAGCATATGCGTACGCCTAATGTTATCGATCCAAATAGGTTCCTTCGCAATACGCTGGGTTGTAATCCTAATATTCGTTACAGTGCAGTAGGAAAAATAATTTTATGAAGTATCGTCTCGACGGTCGTACCGCAATTATAACAGGAGCAAGCCAAGGCTTAGGTCTTGAAATCGCAAAAACGTATCTACTTGCAGGTGCTAATATTGTGCTCTGCGCACGAGATAAAGAACTGCTTAAAGAGAATGCAGAAGAACTTTTAAAAATAGCTCCACAAGGACAGAGGGTATTACACTTTCCAGCTGACGTGTCCAAGATGAGCGACATAGACAACTTAGTTGCGTTTGCACTAAGCCACTTTAATAAAATTGATATTCTTGTAAATAATGCCGGAATTCAAGGCCCTAAAGGACTCATAGAGGAAGCTGACTGGAATGAATGGATTAAAGTCATTGAAATTAATTTATATGGCTCAGTGTATATGTGCCGTAAGTTAGTCCCTCACTTCAGAGCAAATGGATATGGCAAAATTGTTCAACTATCAGGTGGTGGTGCAACTAAGCCCATGCCGCGTAATAGTGCCTACGCTACGTCGAAGGCAGCAGTCGTACGCTTTGCAGAAAGTCTTGCAGAAGAGCTCGCTGGAGAAAAAATTGATATTAATTGTATAGCACCTGGCGCACTTAACACACGCATGCTAACGGAAGTTATTGAAGCGGGCCCAGAAAAAGTAGGAAAATCAGTTTACCTTAAAGCTCTCGAGCAGCATAAACAAGGAGGTACAGCATTAAGTAAAGCGGCATCACTGGCTGTTTTCCTAGGCTCTACTGCTAGTGACGGAATTACAGGACGCTTATTAGCTGCAGTATGGGACGATTGGCAAAGTTTACCTCAGCATTTAAGTGAGCTAAGTAAATCCGATATCTTTACTTTAAGACGTATTACTTCGGAAGATCGCGGAAAAAATTGGTCTGCTAAATAAAGTTTCGGTTTAAGCTCTCCACGTAAAGGCGTGGCATAGGGCAACACCTGCTGCATCAGCTTCGTCAAAGGCAAGTGCTTTGGCATGCCCTAGTAATGCCATGACTGTTCTAGCCATCTGCTCTTTACTGGCCTTACCTGTTCCCACTACTGCTTGTTTTACACGAAGCGGTGGATATTCAAAAATAGGTAGCTGCTTAATGGCCACTGCTGCAATGGCAGCACCGCGGGCGGCTCCTAGGATTTGTGCCGTTTTTACGTTCTGAACGTAAATGGTTTGCTCTAAAGCGACATGATGAACACTAGAGCCTTCAAGAATGGTAGTAACTGCTACATGAATTTCAGCAAGTGCTTCAGCCATAGACTTAGTTGGTGATACTTTAACTGTCTTGCAGCGTAACAAGACAGGCTGTCGAGCCTGGGAAAATTCAATCAGTGCTAAGCCTGTACCACGTAAGGATGGATCAATACCAAGTACTTGACCCTTGAAGGCAGTTCTTAAAAGCGGATTTACTGTCTTAGTACTTAAAATGCTGGCCTTGGGCTGCACTAAGCGCCCCTCTAGCTTGGCTTTCCACATTTGACGTACATTCATTATGACAAAATGTATGATAATAAAGACGATACGGCAACAGCTTTGGGCTAAAAGTATGCCTCTGCACATGCTTGCCTGTTTGAAGGATTTGGCTTCAACTTGCGTATATACCTCCTATGACCTTTGACCAATCGCTAGAGGAAACTACCCGCACTTTAAGGGCATTAAATGAAATTCGTGGTGCCATAGATGAGGCAGGAAAATTGATCTTAGATACACTTAATTCAGGGGGTAAACTGCTTATTGCGGGTAATGGCGGTAGTGCAGCAGAAGCTGCTCACTTTGCTACAGAACTTACAGGACGTTATGCGAAACAACGTAAAGGCCTTCCTGCCATTAGTCTAAGTACAGACGGTTCCCTTATAACATGCATAGGAAATGACTTTGGTTTTGATCACATCTTCTCTCGTCAAATTGAAGGGCTTGCTAAGCCAGGTGATTTAGTCGTCGTACTGACCTCAAGTGGCAATTCAGCTAATGTCATTGCTGCTATAAAGACTGCAAAAAATTTAAACTTAAAGAGTATCGCGTTTCTTGGCCGTGGTGGTGGCATAGCCAAAGGTCTAGCAAGCTGCGAATTACTTATTCCTGGTCAAAGTGGTGCAGCAGCACAAGAAGCACATCTTTTTTTAATTCATCATTTCTGCGAATTAATAGATCTAGCATTTTAATCTTATGTCTAAACCTTTTTCAGTTCCTTCATTTTTATCTGATTTACTGAACGCTCGCTCACCCTCTGGGCATGAATACGAAGCGCAAGCTGTATTTGATAAGTACGTCAAAAGTTCAGCAGATGAATATTCAAAAGACGCGATGGGTAACAGAACTGCGGTACTTAACCCCAAGGGCGATCCTACCCTTATGCTTGCAGGTCATATCGATGAACTTGGGCTAATGATTACCTACGTCAATAAAGACGGGTTTTTATATTTTGATACAATTGGAGGACATGACAGAACGGTAATTTCTGGACGACGTGTATTAATTCATACGGAGAATGGTCTACTTAAGGGTGTTACAGGAAAAAGAGCTGTGCATTTAATGGACGATACCGATCGGAAGAAAGTACCTGAAATTCATGAAATTTGGATTGATATAGGTGTTAAATCTAAGAAGGAAGCATTGGAGAAAATTAGAATTGGTGATGTAGCTACCTACGACCACGGCTTCGAACTCTTTAGTGGCAGTATTGGTGTAGCACGCGCATTTGATAATAAATCTGGGGCCTACATCATCGGTGAAACCTTAGTAAGACTTGCTAAAGATAAAAAAGGTCTTAGCGCCAAGGTAGTTTCAGTTGCCACAGTGCAAGAAGAAATTGGAGTCCGTGGTGCAGCTACCTCTAGCTATTCAGTCAATCCTCATATAGCTATTGCAGTCGATGTCGGCCATGCGACCGATCATCCTGATTGTGATCAACGTAAATTTGGTGAAACTGTTTTAGGGGGTGGGCCTATTATTTGCAGAGGCCCTAATATCAATCCTAAGGTCTTTGATAAATTAATCACTACTGCTAAAAAATTAAAAATTCCGTACCAATTAGAAGGTGATCCAAGACCTACAGGAACAGACGCTAGAGCCATACAAGTAGCAAGGGCTGGTGTAGCAACTGGCTTAATTAGTGTTCCTTTAAGATACATGCACACACCGAGTGAAGTAGTCGATTTGCAGGATGTAGAAAATTGTGTAAAACTTCTTGTGGGATTTAGTAAGTCGCTTCAAAAGGGGGATTACGCACACTGGTAAGCCGAATGTGTTAACAACGCAAAATGGTAATACGACCCAATACCAATTTTCAGATCATAAAATACCCTACTGTGAATGAAATTTTTCCGAAGATTGTTATATCTTATTTCAGTATTCCTGCCCCTAGCTCTACTAGTTAATACAAAAGCTTTTTTTTACTCGGCGACAGATTGGAATAATAGCCTATGGCTAACTGGCTATATTGGTCACTACATCAAAACCCATTTTTCGGCTCCTATTTTCTTAAACGCTGACAATGCAGTCGGTATTCCAATAAACTTATTTTACGGTTATTTACTATATCCTGTTCTAGGATTTATTTCTTCAGTGGTGGGTGCGTCTCTCGCATTACGTATTGGCTGCTTATTAATGTTGGCCTTTCAGTTCTTTGGAATCCTCTCGGGCAGTAGAGCAATTTTTAGGCACCGAGCGATATCGTATGCCACAACTATCACAGTCATCTGGGGCACTTACACACTCACTAATTTATATAATAGATCAGCTATTTCAGAGTATTTTGCGACAGGCTTTATGATGGCCTGTATAGGTTTTATGTTTGCAGCTGCTGAAGAGCTAAACGCAAAGGGTCGTATCTTTTTTGTATGGATGGCAGCAGTATCCATGCTGATGTCTATTGGGATTCATCCACCTACAGCATTCTTAGAAACACTGTTTTTCATACTTTTATTACTCATAATAATCAAAACATGGTGTACTGGATCTAAATATATACAATTAGGTAAAACAATAGGCTTAGGTCTAACAAGTATTGGATTTATTTTAATCCTTGTTCCTTGGGTTTATATTATGCGTAAGATCGGCCCATCATTGACCCAATGGTCACATCCTGGGGTCATGCTCTTTTACCCTGACCGGTGTGATACTTGGCTTAAACGATTAAGTCCTATCACTTTTGATTGGTTAACAACACAGCAAGGTACACAGAATGTTTCTACACCCTACCTTGAAGCACCCATCGATTTCGGTCTACTAATACTGCTTATTTGGGGAGTTTATGAATCGTTAAAGAAACGCACTGCCCTAGTCCAAAAATTCCAGACTTTGTTTGAACGTGCAGCACTCTCCTTTACCTTTGTAAGCATCATATGGGGTATATTTTTATTTATACTGTCAGTGTATAGACCACTCGCTACACACTTTCTTTTTCTTGCTCCGTTTGTTCAATTTGCCTACCGATTAACTAGCCATATTAATGCAACTCTCTTAGTAGGCGTTTTCTCAATTATCCTTATCCTTAGGCAGAAAGGTCTACTCGGAAAATACCGTGCTAAATTTAATATTCTAGCAGCTATTTGCATTACGATAGCCAGTTTAAATCTAATCAATAAATTACCACATGCTCAGGTTATCACTTCCACACTAAATTCTCCTGAATATGAATTTTACGGAGACCGTTCTTCATTAGCTCGTAACGGACAAAGTGATTTAGCAATCATGTACGCGACCAGTAAGCTCTACCCTGAATTAGCTATACAGGATATGAACAAATTTCCCCAAATAAAATTACCTGTAAGCTATAGCGGAAACACCTTTGGAATAGTTTCAGATTTAGATGTGACTTTTAAAAATCCTAATTGGGTGATTACTAATATAATTGCATTTCCTTGGAGTAGAATTGTTGTTAACGGTCAAAGAATAGGTGGTGATAATTTATCACGCGTGGGCGGATTTTTTGCAGTTAAACTACCTGCTGGGAATTCACATATTCATTGGCAGCTTCACGAAGATCCGTATTGGAAGGCACTTTATACTGCCAGTCACGTATGCTTCTTAGGTATGGTTTTTTATACCCTAATATTATTTACTTTAGCTATATTATCTAAAATAAAATTTACTGTTTATGAGGTATAATAGAGTTAAGCATTTGAGAGCAAAGCCTTTTCTCTTTCAACTAAAGTAGGATGGGAATAATGAAAACCGCTATACAATTGGTGTGGGGTAAGGTTTGAGAGATTCTTTGAGGAGAGTTT
>Ga0114960_10003252_pt1 | contig 12490 bp, 10 predicted proteins | sample C_130625_MF_Meta_FD_92637 | JGI IMG/M metagenome (GOLD analysis project Ga0114960, IMG submission 92637) | Freshwater microbial communities from Lake Croche, Canada to study carbon cycling - C_130625_MF_MetaG | ecosystem: Environmental > Aquatic > Freshwater > Lake | place: Lake Croche, Canada... | reverse complement strand
CGGCTGTTGGGCATGGATGCCCGCGACGCCCGTGAAGTCTGCGCGCGGGCACTTCCCGACATCACCCCTCAGGCGTAGACCACCCTCATCCGCTGGGCACCGAGGTCGATCGCACCGTCGTCCGTGCGCACTGAGGCGTCGATGACGTCACCGTTACTCAGATACTTCGGGTTGGAGGCCTGACTCTTGAAGAACGCCTTCCACTTGACCGCTGGCGGCAGCAGCGCACTGATCATCTGGATCGCCTTCGGCGGCGCGCTCAGGGCGGTGCCGACCGGTGTACCGGTCAGGATCACGTCGCCGGCGCTGAGGTCCTGGAACCGGGACAGCGACTGCAGCGCTTCCAGTGGGCGGTAGAGCATGTCACCCTCGACGAGTGCGTTCTGCCGCTCCTGGCCGTTGACGCTCAGACGAAGTCTCAAGTCCCCGAAGCGATTCAGTTCGTCGGCGTCCATCAGCACCAGCGCCGGACCGATCGGGGTGAACGTGGGATAAGACTTCGCTTCGTAGAACTGGGTCTGCGGTAGTTGTATGTCCCTTGCCGAAATGTCATTGGTGATCACCAACCCGGCGATGTAGTCGGCGAGGTTCGCACCCGAGATGCGGGTGCCCACCGGAATCTCACGGCCGATCACCAACCCGATCTCCACCTCGTAGTCCAGGAACCGGACGTGCGTGGGTTTGACGACGTCGTCGAACGGACCGTTGATCGATGCCGAGGACTTGCGGAAGAAGGTCAGGGGAACGGACGCCGGATCCATCCCGGCGTCCTTGACATGGGACGTGAAGTTCGTCATCTGCGCCACCACCCGGCACGGAGCGGTCACCGGTGACAACAGTGCCAGATCGCCGCGCGCGACGGTACCGGATCCAGCCGCCTCCCTGATGGCGGCTCGGTCACTCAGTAGTTCTTTCGTGGTCGCCGCCGCTGTGGCGATCTTCGCGGCACCGGTGGGTGTGTCGACCCACCATCCGTCTGCGGTGCGCAGCACTGACACGGTCATGATCCGGCAGCCTTCAGTAGTCCAATGAGCCGGCGGATATCGAACTCGTTGTCCTGGCGCAGCGCTGCCAGCATCGAAACTGCTTCGTGCCGAGCACTTTTCGGATTAGTTCCAAGGAAGTCCTTACTGACTGGCGGCCCCCACTGGGCAAGGCCTGATGCGGTGAAGGGCGCCCATCCCGGCTCGACGGTGTTGTCGAACATGTCGCCGTCGGTGAAGTGCTCCACCATGAAGCCGTCTGGGTCGCGCCAGTAGTCGAATAGTTGACTGCCCTGGATGTGTCGGCCTATGCCCCAGGATCTGAAATAGCCCTGCTCGGTGAGGAATTCGCCGCCAGCGGCAAGCGCGTCGAGGTCGCAGACCTGGTAGGCCGAATGCACATAGCGATTCACCGGGCCCAGTGCGATGGCCAGCGTGTGATGATCGGCGGGCACCGAACCGCGGTCGCAACGGATGAAACTCATTGTCGGGCCGCGCTGACGTTGGCCGGCGAAGTATAGGAAGTCGCTGACGATCAGCCCGAGGTGATCCAGATACCAGTTGAGCGACCGCAGGTACCTGTTGGATTGCAGCACCAGGTGACCGAGTCGCTGCACTCGGGCCGGGGCCCGCACCGGTCGCTGGGTGGCATTGATCCGGCTGAGGTCGTGGCCGACGTTGACGACCTGGGGTTGCTGGTCGGGGAGTCCGGGCAGTTGGTGCAGGCCGGCCACCACCCGCACCGAGACGCCGGAGGGATCGGTCAGTTGCACCGCCATCCCGCCGAGGGCTTCCGGAAGCGGCACCGCGGTGGTGCCGGTCTTGTCGGCCAGTCGCAGCACGTCGATTTCGTCGACGGCCTTGAAGGCGATACCGCAGAACCGTGTGCGCGGTCCGCGGCGCAGGATCACCGCGGGTGCGCCCGGGTCGGTGCCGCGCAGGTGCAACTCGTCCGGGCTGTGCTGCGCGGTCTGGAATCCGAACGCCCGCGCGAAAGCTTCGGCCCGCACCAGGTCGGGCTTCTCGAACTCCAGCCACGCGAGGTCTTCGACCTTGATTATCGGGTTGGTCGACCGGCCGGAATGCTCGCCTTTGAGCGCACCATGCTCGCTATGCAGTTCGTTGTGTGCGCCGACCAGATGAGCCATGGGCAACCCTCCCTCAAGAATCTGACGAAATCGTCACATGCGACGGAGTGGTCAGTCAAGGCGTCGGCCGGACGGATCTACTACCGCCGGGAGGCGTACGGCCAGGGATTGTTGCGTTCCGGGACCGAACTGGCGCGCGCGGCCTTCAGTTGCGTCCGCAAATGGCTCCGAAGCTCGTGCAGATCCTCGTCGGTCCACCGGTTGACCGCCTCGGTCGGATCGGCAGTCAGGTCGTAAAGCTCCCACTGGTCATCGAGCGGGCTGGTCCGGTAGACGTCCCCGCCGGGGCCGTTGGCGGCGTATTGCCGGACGCCGGGTTCGGTCCAGGTCGACGGGTCATCGAAGCTGCGGACCAGCTTCCACAGATGCCCGGCGCCGCCCGGCGCGGTTGCGTTGTCGACCTGGACCACCAGGCCCTCGAAGTTGGCGGCGGTGTGTGCGGGGATCCGGATCCGAAGCGCCGCAGGGGGATTGGTGGTCACCTTCATCCGCCGGGCGATCCCGGAGGCGCCGCTGTCACCTTCAAGCATGTTGTCGCGTGTCATCAGGTACACCGCGCGGTCCTCGTCGGCGGGACCACCGTCGACCACCGGCATCAAGTCGTGTCCCGGCAGTGGGTGCACCTCGGAGAACTCCTCGCGCAGCATCGCCGCGACCCCTTCGACGTCGACGCCGGCCGCGCTGAGCAGGGTCGGAACCAGATCGACATGGGAGGTGGGCGCGGTCACGACCCGCGGCGTGGTGGCACCGGTGCCGATCCGGGCGATCACCAGGGGCACCCGGGTGGCCTCGTCATAGAGGTTGAACCACTTCTGGTGCAGGCCGCCGTGCGCACCCAGCAGATCACCGTGATCGGAGGTGCGTACCAGCACGGCGTCATCGGAACTGCTGGTGACCGCGCGCCGGACCCGGTCGATTGGTGAGTCCACCTCGGCGTGCAGCCGGTAGTAGAGGTCGCGGTAGCGCTGGCCGTTGCGCTTGTAGATCTGCTCGACCGGGCCGGCCGGGCCGTAGCCGGAGTAGTAGGCCTCCCGGAACGCGATCTGCGCGGCCGGCTTGGTGCGCAGATCCTCATCGGCGGTGGGTGCCGGCGCAACCGGCGGCGGGTCCAGGTGCGAGGACTTCAACGGGCTGCGCACCAGCCACGTTGGGAACAGCACTATGTCATGTGGGTTGACGAAACTGGCCACCAACAGGAAGGGCCGCAGTGCCTGCGCGTCACCGGCACGGCGGCGAGCATAACGATCCTCTAGCCAGGCAACCACGCGGTCTGCGATCAGCGGGTCGCGGCGCACTCCGGCGTTGGCCAGCAGAGCGCCGTGCGGTTCGGGGCCCACCCATCCGGAGAAGCCGAAGTCCGCCAGCGGGTCGGCGTCCAGATACCGTTGCACCGCAACGGAATCCACTGCGCCGTCGTCGTCATTGGTCGCCAGGGAGCCACCGGTGGCGGGGTCGTGCAGATCGGCGTGCGAGATATGCCACTTACCGTCATAGTGGGTGTCGTAACCGGCCGCCCGGAACCAGTTGCCCAGTGTCGGCACCTCGCCCCGACGCAGCCAGCGCATCCGGGAGTCGTCGAACACCTTGCCGATGCCGTCGGTCTGGGTCACACCGTGCAGGTCGGGATACTGGCCGGTGAAGATCGTCGGCCGGCTGGGCACGCAGGCCAACGACCCGGTGTAGTGCCGCGTGAAGCTGACGCCGTGCTCGTCGAACCAGCGCTGGCCGACCAGCGTCCGCTGACGCCAGGTGCGCACATCGTCGGTCTCATACGGCGGGATCGCGCGTTCCTCGTCGGTCATCACGATGATGACATCGGGGCGTTCGGTCATCTCTTGTCCTCCACTCGTTGCGACAACCCGGCCAACATCACATCGGACTGTTTTGTCATCAGTCGGCACACTGCGCGCTCGGCGATCTGCGCCACCGGGTTGCTGCCGATCTCCACCGTGGTGGTGACGGTGACGGCGGTGAAGCCCGATCCCGCAGGTTCCAGCGTCCACCGGTTTGCCACCCGGTGCAACCGGCGCGTCAGGCCCTCGATGTCATAACCCAGGGCGGTTGTGGGTGTGCAGTCGGTGACCCGTTCAACCAGGGTGTTGCGTCCGATCTGGACCCGGCGGGTGGTACCGACGGCGACCCCGTCAGCGCCGTGCTGCAGCAGGCAGGAGTGGTCGACGTTGCGCGCCCACGCACTCAGAGAGCCGAAATCGGCGAGCACCTCCCACACCGTCTGCGGCATGGCAGCCATGGTTCGGGTGCGACTGGTGGTTGCCACCGCAACAGAATAGGGGCAACGCGATACGCCCGTCCCGCGGATGGACCTCACCTACGCTTGGCGGATGCCCATCATCGGCGACCTCGCCTCCAGTGCACTGAACAAGGCTCGTCAGTACGCCGAACGAGGGTCTGCAGAATTGCATTACCTACAGAAGATGATCGGCTCCGGCGCCTTCGGGATCGAGGCACCGCAGAACCTGGCCGCCATGATCGCCGATGTGCGGCGCTGGGGAGAGGTCGGGATGATTCCGGCGCTCAACGCCCGTCGCGCGCCGAACCGGTTGGCAATCATCGACGACGAAGGGTCGATCACCAACTCCGAACTCAACGACGCCGTCAACGCGGTGGCGAACGGACTACTCGCCATGGGCGTGCGTGGCGGCGACGGGGTGGGTGTGCTGGCCCGCAACCATCGCTGGTTCTCGATCGCCAACTACGCGTGCGCCCGGGTGGGTGCGCGCACGATCATGCTCAACACCGAGTTCTCCGGACCGCAGATCCGCGACGTCTCCGAACGTGAGGGCGCTCGTCTGATCATCTACGACGACGAGTACACCCAGGCCGTCTCACTTGCCGAGCCCACACTCGGCAAGTTGCGCGCACTCGGGTCCAACCCCGAGACCGACGCACCGTCGGGCAGCACTGACGAGACCCTCGCCGAACTGATCACGCGCAGCAGTACCGCGCCCGCCCCCAAGGCCACCAAACGTTCAGCGATCATCATCCTCACCAGTGGCACAACCGGAACACCCAAGGGTGCCACCCGGCATTCGCCGCCGACGCTGGCACCGGTGGGCGGCGTCCTGTCCAGCGTCCCGTTCAAGGCCGGCGAGATCACGGCACTGCCCTCACCGATGTTCCACGCCATCGGCTATCTGCACGCTGCGATTGCCGCGACACTGGGCTCGACGCTGGTGCTGCACCGTAGGTTCAAAGCGGACACCGTGCTCGAGGACATCTCCATCCGCAAGGCCACCGCCGTCGTGGTGGTTCCGGTGATGCTGTCGCGGATGCTCGATGCCCTGGAAAAGATGGATCCGAAACCGGACCTGTCGTCGTTGCGGATCGTCTTCGTCTCCGGATCGCAGCTCGGGGCTGAGTTGGCAACCCGGGCGATGAAGGATCTTGGACCGGTGGTCTACAACCTCTATGGCTCAACCGAAGTTGCGTTCGCCACCATCGCCCGGCCGCAGGACCTGAAGAAAAATCCCGCCACGGTCGGTCCGGTGGTCACGGGTGCCAAGGTCAAGATCCTCGATGACCACGGTAGGGAACTGCCGCAGGGTCAGGTCGGGCGGATCTTCGTCGGCAGCCCGATGCCGTTCGAGGGCTACACCGGCGGCGGCAACAAAGAGATCATCGACGGTCTGCTGTCGTCCGGCGACGTTGGCTATTTTGACGCGGATGGTCTGCTCTATGTCAGTGGTCGTGACGACGAGATGATCGTCTCGGGTGGGGAGAACGTGTTTCCTGCCGAAGTCGAGGATCTCATCAGTGGACATCCCGACGTTGTCGAGGCCACCGCGATCGGCGTCGATGACAAAGACTTCGGCGCGCGCCTGCGGGCGTTCGTCGTCCTGCGCGACGACGCCACCCTCACCGAGGACGCGATCAAGGAATACGTCCGTGACCATCTAGCCCGATACAAGGTTCCGCGCGAGGTCGTCTTCCTGACCGAACTGCCGCGCAACCCCACCGGCAAGATTCTCAAACGCGAACTGCGCCAGATCGAAATCCACTAACTCTCCCCTCGCGAGCAGACGCAAAGTCGCACAATTCGGGGCGAATCCGTGCGACTTTGCGTCTGCTCACGCAGGAGGGAGGGCACCAGGGGATGGCCTTGGAGCCAGACCTTTACGGGTCGCGGGGCAGTCCCAGCAGACGCTCGGCGATGATGTTCAACTGCACCTCGGAGGTGCCGCCGTAGATCGTGGTCGCCCGGCTGGCGAGGAGGTACTCCGCCCACTTGCCCTGCAGCGAATCCTGCTCCCAGATCGCGCCGTCGGTGCCGAACGAGGCCACCGCGAACTCGGCGTATCCCTGCCCGGTCCGCATCGACAGCAGTTTGGAGATCGCCGCCGACGGCATCGCGTCGCCGCCGGCCAGGGTCAGCAGCGTCGAGCGCATGTTCAGCAGCTTGGCGGCGTGCCCCTCGGCGATCAGCTCTCCGGCCCGGTGGTGGCCAACCTGGTCGAAGGTCCCTTCGCTGACGAACTCGACGAAACGATTCAGGTTCGGGAGGAATCCCGGCTCATCGCTTCCGATCGAAACACGTTCGGCGGTAAGGGTATTGCGACTGACCTCCCACCCGCGGTCGACCTCGCCAAGCACCATCTCGTCCGGAACGAAAACGTCGTCGATGAACACGGTGTTGAACAAGGCGTTACCCGTCAGTTCGCGCAGCGGCTTGATCTCCACGCCCGCACTCTTCATATCGAGCAGGAAGTAGGAGATTCCATTGTGCTTAGGAGCGCTCGGGTCCGTCCTTGCCAGCAATGCACCCCACTGGGAGAATTGCGCCGCGGTGGTCCAGATCTTTTGCCCGGTGATTCGCCAGCCACCGTCGACCTTGGTGGCTTTGGTAGACAGGCTCGCCAGATCCGATCCCGCGCCTGGCTCGGAGAACAGCTGGCACCAGATCATTTCGCCGCGGAACGTCGGTGGCAGGAAGCGCTGCTTCTGCTCCTCGGTGCCGTAGGTGACGATCGACGGAATCAGCCAGGCGGCGATGCCCATATTGGGTCGTTTGACCCGGCCGGCAGCGAACTCCTGCGCAATGATGATCTGCTCGATCGGTTCAGCTTCACGGCCCCACGGCTTGGGCAGGTGCGTCTGCACCCAACCACCCTCGGCGATCGCGACTGCCCGCTGTTCGCGCGGAATGGCTTTGAGCGCATCGACTTCGGCACGGATCTCTCCGCGGAGCTTTTCGGTTGTGGAGTCAAGATCGATCTTGATCTCGCGCATCCCGGTGCTCGTCGCGGTGTCGAACACCCGCTGCGCGTGCGCAGTCGACCGTCCGAATGCCGCGACCAGAGCCAGCGTTCGCCGGTAGTACACGTTGGTGTCGTGCTCCCAGGTGAAACCGATACCACCGTGCACCTGGATGCAGTCCTGCGCGCAGTGCTGCGCAGCGACCGGTGCCAGCGTCGCGGCCACGGCGGCAGCGAACTCGTAGGCGGTTACTTCGTTGTCCCATGCTTTTGCAGCCGCCTCGTCGAGAGCACGGGCGGCATCCCAGACTGCTGACGTGGCGCGTTCGGTGGTGGCGATCATTCCGGCGCACTTGTGCTTGATCGCCTGGAATTGGCCGATCGGTCGGCCGAACTGTTCACGGATCTTGGCGTACTCCGAGGCGGTGTCGGTGGCCCACCGGGCGATGCCGACAGCCTCTGCAGAAAGGAGCGTGGTGATGATCGCCCGTCCGGCGGCCGGTGACAGATTCGACAACAGTGCGTCTGTCCCGATTTCAATGCCATTGGCCCGCACGTGGGCGACCGGGTGCAGTGGGTCTACCGAACGCAGCACGTGGATCTGCACAGCAGCGGCGTCGATCACCGCCCACTCGATGCCGCTGTCGATGGCGACCGGTAGCACCAGGATGTCGGCCTGCGCGGCACCCGGAACCGAGCGTGCTTCGCCGCTGATGGTGAGGGTGTCGCCGTGCCGGGCGGCGGTCAGCTCAGACTCCATCGCACAGGCGGCGATGGTCTCGCCGGCCGCCAGTCCACTCAGCACCGCGGCGCCCGGGTCGTGCGCCGAGATCAACGCACTGGCGATCGCGGACCCGACAAACGGACCAGGTGCGGCCGCGTAACCGAACTCGGCGATGACGATCGCCAGTTCCAGCAATCCTGCGCCTTGGCCATCCACCGACTCGGACAGATGCAGCCCTTGCAAGCCCTGATCGATGGCACCGCGCCAGTACACCGGCGGGTTCTGCACCGGCGACTCGAGGGCGGCGTGCAGGACTTCCGGAGGAGCCACCTTCTCGAGCAGATTCTTGACTGATCTCGATAGCTCGACGTGCTCGGATTCGATCGCGATGGGCACGGATGGCTGCCTTCCCTGGTTGCGAATCACCGGACTTAACTGACCGGTGGGACGGGATCGAGGGTACTACCTGGCGTCGGAACCCGGCGTCGCGCGCAACCAGACGACCAGCGCCCCACCGAGCATCATGATCATCCCGACCGCCCACATGCCGGCCTTGTTCGTTCCGGTCAGGTCCGCCAGAGCGCCGGTGGCGTACGGGGCGGCGAAGCCGCCGAGATTGCCGACGGAGTTGATCAGGCCGATCCCGCCCGCTGCCGCCACACCGGCGAGGAACCGGGAGGGCAGCGCCCAGAACACCGGCAGCACGGCGTAGATGCCCATTGCAGCGATGACCACCAGCGCCATCACCGCGATCGGATGGTGCAAGTACAACGCCACCGGGATGGCCAGGCCGCCGACGAAAAGGGGTATCGCGACATGCCAGACGTGTTCGCGGGTGCGATCGGCATGGCGGGACCACAGGAACATCGCGGCTGCGCCGAACACGTAGGGGATCGCCGTGATCAGTCCCACCTGGATCAGGGACAGCTGCATACCGAAGGTCTTCTTGAAGCCGGTGACGATCGCCGGCAGGAAGAAGGCTAATGCGTAGAGCCCGTAGGCGACGGCGAAGTAGACGACGGCCAGCGCCCAGACCCGCGGGCTGGTCAGGGTTCGGCGCAGCGGGAAGTGGTAACTGCTGGTGACGCTCTGTTCTTCGGCGGCCAGAGTCGCGGCGAGCCAGGTACGTTGGTCATCGTCCAGCCAGTGCGCGTCGGTGGGCCGGTTGGTGAGATAGAACCAGCAGATTACTCCGAGGATGACGGCCGGTAGGCCCACACAAATCATCATGAACCGCCAACCAGCCAAGCCGAAAACACCGTGGCCGGTCTGAATCAGCCACGCCGCCAACGGAGTTCCGATCGCCGACGCCAACGGAACGGCCAGCATGAAGACCCCGATGACGCGGGCCCGATATGCGGTGGGAAACCACTGGCTCAGATAGAACACGATTCCCGGGAAGAGGCCGGCCTCGGTGACCCCGAGCAGGAACCGCAGCGCCAACAGGACGTGCGCGTTGGGGGAGAAGGCGATGGCCACCGCGACGATTCCCCACGACACCGCGATGCGGGCCAGCCAGCGTCGTGCGCCGAACCGGACCAGAGCCAAGTTGGACGGCACCTCCACTAACACGTAACCGATGAAGAAGATGCCCGACGCCAGACCGAACAAGGTCGCCGACAGTTGCAGATCGGAACTGATCTCGGCCTTGGCGATGCCGAGGTTGGTGCGATCGAGGTAGTTGACGAAGTACAGCGCCATCAGGATCGGCACCAATCGAAGGGTCACCCGGCGGAGAGTGCTCGCCTCCAGTGCTTGCTCACTGGCCGAGACGGACACGTTGCCTCCCATTGACGACGTACGGCAGGGCATGCCAATAGACCATATTCGGCGCCGCCCCCTCGCTTACAATGCGGAAGGACGAGGAGGCACGCGTCGTGAACTGGCCGCACAACACCCCTGACGCCGAGTTCGAGCTCGGCGGAGCACGGCGCCCCGTTGCGAACTAACCCGGTCGAGCGGCCGGTGAGCGAGTCGGCGTTCACGCCCGTCCGCCGGCCCAGTCGGCGGTGGTTGCCTCGGCCTGCGGGGTTCGACGACGGAATGATGGGGATTGCCCTGCTGGCGGGGGCGGCGAACGTGATCATGCAACTGGCTCGTCCCGGCGTCGGATACGGCGTGCTGGAGAGCCGGGTGGAAAGTGGGCGCGTCGATCGGCACCCGATCAAGAGGGCGCGAACCACATTCACCTATCTCGCGGTCGCCACCCGGGGAACCGAGCAGCAACAGCACGCTTACCGCCGAGCGGTCAATCGTGCTCACGCCCAGGTGTTTTCGACCGACGACAGTCCGGTCCAATACAACGCATTTGATCGCGATCTCCAATTATGGGTGGGTGCCTGCCTCTACAAGGGCGGTGTCGACGTCTACCGAACGTTCGTCGGCGAGATGGATGACGCGACGGCTGATCGGCACTATCGGGACGGGATGGCCCTGGCCACAATGCTTCAGGTACCCGAGGAGATGTGGCCCGTTGATCGGCCGGCGTTCGACCGATATTGGCAGGAGTCACTGGAGAAGGTTCACATCGATGACACCGTGCGTGAGTACCTGTATCCGATCGCGGTGTCGCGGATGAAGGGCGTCCGCCTGCCCGGGCGGGTCCAGCAGTTCAACGAGAGCGTGGCATTGCTGATCACAACGGGTTTTCTGCCGCAGCGGTTTCGCGACGAGATGCACCTGGACTGGAACCCGGTCAAACAACGCGAGTTTGACCGGCTGATGTCCGGAATCCGTATGGCCAACAATCTGTCACCACGATTCGTTCGAGCATTTCCGTTCAATGTTCTTTTGCGTGATCTGGATTGGCGCGTTCGGACCGGCCGCCCCCTGGTGTGATGGCCGGTGTGATGGTGCCCGGTGTGATGGTGCCCGGTGTGATGGTGCCCGGTGTGAAACCGCGCAGCGTTATGTTCTGCTCGGTTAGGGGATGACCGCACCCTGATCCTCAGCGTCGTCGGGGGAGATGATCCGTCTGGCGGCAACCGGTTTGCCCGCCACCCTCTTGATGACCGGTGCAACCGGGGGTGCGGTCAGTCGGCCCTGCACGGGCGCTCCGTTGCGCACCTGCGGAACCGAAATCCGTTTGGTGTCCGCTTTGACATCCTTATCGGCACCTGTGGTTCCGGTCATCGCGCCGGGGGGAATCATCGGCACACCGGCCATACCGGCGCCCGCCGGCGCGGGTGCGGGTGCGGTGTTCGGTAGTGATGCCGTGACGGACGGTGCCGATGCCGGTGCCGTGCTGGCCGACGGAACCGGCGGCGGGCCGAGCAGGCCGGTCGGCATGGTGCCGGTCATCGCAGCGCTGCCGCCCCCCGGAGCGGCCCCACCGAATCCACCGCCACCGAATCCACCGCCACCGAATCCACCGCCACCGAAGTCATTGCCGCCGCCGTCACCGCCGAGACCGGCGTCGGAGAGCCCCGGTGTATCCGTGGCGATGTCGTCGAGCGGTAGTGCGTCAAGCGCACCCGGGTCGTCGATCCGGAGATCGGATGCGCCGTCGCCCCGGTAGCTCCCCATCCCGGTCTGTAGGGCAGCCTGGGCGAGCTGTTGCGGAATCTGAACCAGGGGTGCGAGTGCCCCGCCCAGCGCACCGGTAACCGCGCCGGCGATGCCGGAAATCAGCTGTGGGAGCTGCTGCACCACTTGGGTCGTTTGATCCTGTGCCGCAACACGGTTCACCTCAGTCGCAGCGTACTCATCCTGGTTTGTGAACGCCTCCGCGGCCGCGATTGCCTGGGCATCGCGCTCGGCTTGGGCGTCGATGCTCTCAGCGTTGTCCTGCGCATCATCGGCATTGGCCGCCAGCCCCAACACCCGCAGCAATTGTTCGGTGGGGGACATGCCCGCCACCAGGGGGTCGGAGGCGATGCTCGGCGGCGGAACGTTCTGCACCGCGGCGTGACGGTACTGATCCGCATCGGCGTCGAGTCGGTCGCCGGTCATCGGGCGTGAAACCAGGCGAAGTGATAGTTGGCACGCATCGCGTCGTGGTCCAGTAGCGCGTCAACGGTCGCCAGCAACTGCCAGTTTCCGAGGGCGTCGTCGGCCGGGTCGTCGGGATAGCAGTCCAACACGTGCCGGGCCGCCGCATCGAGGTGATCTCGCAGCAAACCGATCTCGGTTTCCAGATGACCGGTGTGTGCCAGGGCCGCCCTGGCCAAGGTGTACGCCTGGCGGGGTATGCCGTCGCGCCACCGGATCGCCCGTGACAGTTCCCAGCCGAGGTCGTCGACCGGCGTTGTCTGCCGGGCCTGAATCGACATCGGTACCGGATCCGCCTCGTCGGCCGCGGCGATGACATCACCGGGTTCGTAGTCCGCAGTCAACACGGCATCGACGAGCAGGGTGACCACGCCACCGGTTCGGCGGCCCGGTGCCAGTAGTATGACTCCGGTTGGTATCTCGACGTGCGGG
>Ga0114960_10003250_pt1 | contig 12493 bp, 9 predicted proteins | sample C_130625_MF_Meta_FD_92637 | JGI IMG/M metagenome (GOLD analysis project Ga0114960, IMG submission 92637) | Freshwater microbial communities from Lake Croche, Canada to study carbon cycling - C_130625_MF_MetaG | ecosystem: Environmental > Aquatic > Freshwater > Lake | place: Lake Croche, Canada... | reverse complement strand
GTTTTGAGGTTCAGAAGTTGCCAAGCTGACGTCGCGTGCCAATATGCGAATGCGCACCGCCTTACCAACTGTGAGACCCGCATCGCGCATCCAAACAGAACCGCCCTCAAAGTCAACACGCGACAAATGCCATAGCGCATCAACGGCGCCTATGTGAACGGCGATCAATGCGCCAGCATCCTCGCCCACCACAACTGGATTCACCACTTGTGTGAGTACTTGGTTCACAGGGCCTTGCGCTTTGACTTGCCCTCTGTCCAACACAACCAGGTGATCGGCCAAGCGAGTCACTTCTTCAGCAGAGTGCGTGACATACAACATGGGCATCTTCAACTCATCACGCAACCTGGCAAGCCACGGGAAGATTTCCTGACGGCGCGCAGCATCCAATGATGCCAAAGGCTCGTCCATTAATAGCAATTGAGGCTGCATGGCAATGGCTCTGGCGATGGCCACGCGCTGACGTTCACCACCCGACAATTCATCTGGCATGCGTTGCAACAAGCTGCCAATGCCCAACAGTTCAATGGATGCCTCTAAAGCTTTTTTCGATTCTGTCTTCGAAATATTTGAAATCTTCAAAGCGCGCTTCAAGCCGAAGTTCAAGTTCTCTGCAACACTGAGATGCGGCAACAAGCTTGACTCTTGAAACACATAACCCAAGGCCCGCTGCCAAGTAGGCAAACAAATTCCTTGCTGGGTGTCTTGCCAAATGTTTGCGCCTATTTGAATTCGGCCTAGTGGATTTTTTTCCAAACCTGCGACTGCGCGCAATAAACTTGTTTTGCCAGATCCAGAGGGGCCAAAAATGGCCGTGATGCCTTGCACAGGCAATTGAATGTCTAGGTTCAACTCAAACGCTGAACGGACGTTGCTAATTTGCAGGTGAATCATCTTCACACCACCTGCCTTTGACGCCGGTTCATCAAAGCCAAGGCCAACAGCACCACAAAAGAAAAGACCAACATGCCTGCCGCCAACACATGCGCTTGCGCATATTCCATGGCTTCCACATGCCCATAAATTTCTGTCGATACCACGCGTGTTTTGCCAGGAATGTTGCCGCCAATCATGAGCACCACGCCAAATTCGCCCACCGTGTGTGCAAAAGTCAAAATGGCAGCGGTGACCATGCCAGGTTTGGCCAAAGGCAATGCCACTGAAAAGAAAGCATCCAAGGGGCTGGCGCGCAAAGTGGCTGCCACTTCCATTGGCCTTGTTCCAACGGCATCAAAAGCATGCTGTAAAGGTTGTACAGCAAACGGCAATGAGAACAAGATGGAGCCAATCAGCAAGCCCGTGAATGTGAAAGACAACACGCCCCAGCCCATGGACTGCGTGAATTGCCCTAAGGGCCCGTGCGGCCCCATCACAACAAGCATGTAAAAGCCCAAAACGGAAGGCGGCAAAACCAAAGGCAAAGTGACCAAGGCATGGATGGGTGCGCGCCATGCGGATTGCGTTTGCGAGAGCCACCACGCCAAAGGCGTGGCCAAGACCAGCAACACAAGGGTGGTCAAGGAGGCTAACTCGAACGTGAGTTGAATGGCTTGCCAAGATTCGGGCGTCAAATTCATGCGTGCAAGTTTACGACGAAGTGCCTTTGGACAGGTTCTCTGCCTATTTTCGAAATGTGTTGGATATAACCGACACCACAAATTCCTGAGCGCGCTATCTTTGCGCCTCATGAAAAAAATTTGGGATATTTCCCCACCCATTGACGATGACAGCCCGGACTTTCCAGGAGACACGTCCTTTCAACTGCACTGGACAGCCGAAATTTCGCCGCAATGGCCGGTAAATGTGAGCGACATTCTGAGAGAAGTCTGAAAAACCTTATGACCAAGACAAATACCGCCAATACACTCGCTGAATGTCAAGCGCTAGACCAAGAAGATCCTTTGCGTTCGCTGCGTGATTTATTTCAGGTGCCTGAAGGCATGATTTACCTTGACGGCAACTCTCTTGGCGTATTACCCAAAGCCACGCCCGCACGCGTGGCAGCGGCTGTGGCGCAAGAGTGGGGACAAGACCTCATCCAAAGTTGGAACTCTGCTGGCTGGTTTCAGATGCCCCTTCAAGTGGGCAACAAAATTGCAAAGCTCATTGGTGCAAAAGATGACGAGGTCGTGGCCGCTGACAGCACCTCTATCAATTTGTTCAAAGTGTTGAGTGCCACTCTGTCTATTGCTCAAGCAGATCACCCAGAGAAAAAAATCATTCTAAGTGAACGCACCAATTTCCCCACCGACCTCTACATTGCAGAAGCTTTGTGCAAAGAACGCGGCTTTACCTTGAAATTGGTCGAAGCTCAAGCGCTGCCGTCTGCTTTGCAAGCAGACGTTGCAGTGTTGATGTTGACGCACGTGAACTACCGCACGGGCGCCATGTTCAATATGAAAGCCTTGACGGCCTCAGCTCACAGAGTGGGTGCCTTGACCGTGTGGGATTTGGCACACAGCGCTGGTGCTGTGCCTGTTGATTTAAACGATTCACAAGCAGACTTTGCAGTGGGTTGCGGCTACAAATACCTGAATGGTGGCCCAGGCGCACCCGCCTTTGTTTGGGTCCATCCCAAGCACACCGATCGCTGCTGGCAACCTCTGAGCGGTTGGTGGGGGCACGCAGCACCTTTTGAATTCACACCCGATTACAAACCAGCCTCGGGCATTGCGCGCTACCAATGCGGTACGCAACCGATTCTCAGTTTGACCGCACTCGACACAGCCCTGGACGCATTTTTAGAAGCAGAAAAACTGGGGGGCATGCAAGCACTGAGAAAAAAATCCTTGGCACTCACCGGTCTGTTCATGCATTTGGTCCAGACCCAACTGGCAGCATCTGGTTTTGGCATTGCGACGCCGCTGGAAGATGATTTGCGCGGCTCACAAATCAGCCTGACTCGCAGTGAGGGTGCCTATGCCATTGTGCAGGCCATGATTGCGCGAGATGTGATTGGCGATTTTCGTGCGGGCGATGGCAAAAGCCAAGCCGATATTTTGCGATTTGGTTTGACACCTTTGTACACAAGATTTGTCGACGTATGGCATGCCGTGCAGCACTTGAAAGAAGTGATGGACAGCGGCGAGTGGCAAGAGCAGCGGTTTTCACAAAAAAATACCGTGACTTGATAATGACAAGAGTCAGTCCAATAAGGCCATTACTCACGAAAATTTACTCAACCAGAACAAGCTTATTAAGATCAGTCATTGACATCTCATGATGTAATACGATTACTTTTGTCGCAGTTGGAGTTTCCATGTCGCGTTCCACTCGTTTGGGTCGTTTTCCCTTCGCTTATTCCACTCTTTTTTCTATGGCTCTTTGCCTTGGACTTAGCAGCGCTTTGGTGGCCTGCAAAAAACAAGATTCAGAAGCCGATAAAAAGCTTGAAGCTGTGGCAATCAGTTTAGGCAATGAAGACATTTTGCAGTTAGGCACTTCAGAGCACGGCACTGGCCCTGTCATCTCAGGTTCGCTTCAGCCTGAAATTCGAGCCGACCTGCGGGCCGAGGTTGCCGCCATGGTGATCAAAGTACACAAAGAAAATGGCGAGCTGGTCCGTAAGGGCGACTTGCTAGTCAGCTTAGACAGCTCGGTGTTGCGCGACAACTTGAATTCAGCTGACGAGTCGATGCGTGCTGCTGCGCAATCCTTAGATGGTGCAGAACGTCAATATCAACGCATGAAATCACTTCAAGCGCAGGGCATGGTGTCCACGCAGGGATTGGAAGAATCAGAAAATAAACGCAACAGCGCACAAAGTGAATTTGTAGCCAGTAAAGCGCGTATGGCTGCCGCAAAGCAGCAACTTGATCGAACGGAGGTTCGTGCTCCGTTCCAGGGCGTTGTGAGTGCACGGAAGGCTTCGGCAGGCGACACAGCTCAAATTGGCAAAGAGCTGATACAAGTAATTGACCCTAGCAGCATGCGATTTGAAGGCCAAGTCTCTGCAGATCAAATGAGCGTCTTGAAGCTGGGTCAGCGGGTCAATTTCCGCATCAATGGCGTGGCGCAATCGGGCGATCAACTGGGCAATCGAGGCACCATCAAACGCATTGATGGCGCAGCCAACCCTGTGACGCGACAAGTGTCTGTGATTGTGGAGATCAGTGGCAAAGATCGCCCGCCTGTGGTGGGCCTGTTTGCCGAAGGTGTCATTGAAACCTCAACCAAATCGGTCTTGATGATTTCTGAAAGCAGCCTGCGACGCGAAGGCGACAAAGTTTTTGCATGGGTATTGGATGGCGACAAAATTGTGAAGCGCAATATTCAACTGGGAGACCGCGATACGCGCTTGGGTGAATGGGTGGTGAACTCAGGCTTGGTGGCCGGTGACAAAATATTGCGCACCACAAGCAGCTCCTTGAAAGACGGACAAGCCTTTACGCTGCGCGCAGACACTGCCGCCAAAGTAGGTTCATAAAACATGTTTCTGTCCAATTTCAGCGTTAAGAAACCGATTGTCACCATCGTCATTTTGCTCATGCTGATGGCCATGGGTCTCATGGCGTTGAAGAAACTCAAAGTCAATCAAATTCCAGATGTCGATTTGCCATTGTTGGTGATCGATATCAATTACCCCGGCGCATCTCCTGATACGGTTGAACGTGAAGTGCTCAACCGGGTTGAAAAAGCCATGCAATCGGTCAATGGCATCAAAGATCTGCGCGGTACGGCCAACGAAGGCAACGCCAACATTCAGGTGTTCTTCGAATTCAAGAAAAACATGGTGGAAGCCACCGATGAAGTCCGCAACGCCATTGGCAAGGTTCGCTACAAACTGCCCACCGAAATTCGCGAGCCTGTGATTCTTCGAGTTGACCCCGGCGCTCAACCCATCATGCAATTGGCTTTGTCATCTTCAAGTCAAAGCCATGCTGAAATATCACGCATCGCAGAAGATCAAATTGCCGATAAGTTTCGCGGCATTTCAGGAGTGGCACAAGTCAATGTGAACGGCGCACTCAAACGTGAGTTGAGCGTCTTGCTGCACTCTCAAAAACTTCGCGAAGTGAATCTTTCAGTCACCGAGGTGGTGAACGCGCTCAGAACTCAAAACGCAGCTGCACCCGTTGGAAAAATTAGAGGCACACTGGAAGATCAAAGCATTCGCTTGCTAGGCCGCATTGAAACACCTGCTGAATTCAACCAAATCGTGATCAAGCGCAGTGGCAATGACCTGATTCGGCTCGGTCAGGTAGCCACCGTGTCCGATGGTTTTGCCGAACTGACCACCATGAGCGTGAGAAACGGCAAACCCAACGTGGGCTTGGCCATCACACGCTCACGCAATGCGTCTACTGTGAGCGTTGCCAATGAAATACGCACTTTGGTGGCAGAAGTTAGCAAAACTCTGCCTGAAGGCACACAGCTTGAAATTACACAAGACGGTGGCGTTGAAGCCAGAAACAGCTTGAACAATGTGGTGGACGCGCTGATCTTTGGTGCAGGCCTCACTATTTTTGTGGTCTATGTGTTCTTGAATTCTTGGCGATCCACACTTATTACAGCGCTGTCATTGCCCACCTCTGTAATAACCGCTTTCATTGCGGTTTGGTTGTGTGGCTTCACACTTAACTTTATGAGTTTGCTTGGGTTGTCCTTGGCCATTGGCGTCCTCATTGACGATGCCATTGTGGTTCGAGAAAACATCGTACGGCACATGGAACGTGGCGCTGACAGGCGAACCGCAGCATTGAACGGCACTTCTGAAATTGGCATGGCTGTCGCAGGCACCACGTTCTCCATTGTGGCGGTATTCATTCCCGTAGGTTTCATGCCTGGCGTTTCTGGCGAGTGGTTTCGACCTTTCGGTCTCACTGTGGTCGCCTCGGTTTTGGTGAGCTTACTCATTTCATTCACACTCGACCCCATGTTGTCCGCCTATTGGGGTGACCCTCCTGGTGAACACCTCAAGCCCAAATCAGGCATCAGCCTGAAACTTCAGCAATTCAATGCATGGTTTGACCATCAGGCCGATCGCTATGGCAATGTCATTGCGTGGGCATTGCACCATCGACGTTGGATGATCGCCTTTGCAGTGGTCAGTTTCTTGGCTGCCATTTTTTTGCAATATCAGTTTGGCGGCTCTAGTTTCTTACCGAAGTCCGATGGCAAAACACTGGCCATTGACGTCAGAACACCTGCCAGTAGCAATCTGGACTACTCACGCATGAAGTTGGAAGCGGCCGCTGTCATGGCCCGAAGTTTGCCTGAGACGAAGGCTACCAACAGCTATGTGAACCCAGGTGGTGGCCGCATTTATGTGGACATTGGCAAGAGCACCGACCGGAAACGATCAGCTCAAGTCATCGCCATTGAACTGCGCAAGCGAACCTCCCAACTGGTGGGCGCTGAGTACACCGTCCTTGACGACTTGTCCAACGGTGCATCAAAGCCAGTGCAGATTCGGTTCAGCGGAACTGACTCTCGCAAGTTGCTTGCCATCACCAGCGAATTCATGGCGCAACTCAGGCAAGTGCCTGGGGCGGTCGACGTGGGCTTGTCTCAACAAGACCCACAGAACGAATTGCAAATTGAACTAGACCGCGGCTTGGCCAACTCTTTAGGTATTTCAGTCACCGACACAGCCAATGCATTGCGCGTTGCTTTTGCAGGCATAGAAGTGGGCGATTGGGTCGATCCCACGGGAGAGTCTCGCGATGTGGCAGTTCGCTTAAGCCCCGAAGACCGCATGAGTGCAGCCAACATTGAACGCTTGCCCATTACGGTCAGCGGCATGAATACGGTTGTTCCTTTAGCCCAAATTGCCAAAGTCTCAATGGGCAAGGCGCCCTCCAAAATTGAACACTCCGATGGCAAGAGAACCATTGGCGTTTCTGCCAACGTGCAAGGTCGCTCTTCGGGTGAAGTCACTGCAGATGCCTTTAAGATTGCCAAGAACATCAGCTTCCCAGAGGGTTACGGTCTTGAACTAGATGGCGCATCCAAGGACCAAAAAGAAGTGTTTGCCGAAATGGGCATCGCGCTCATTTCCGGTATCGGTTTGATGTACTTCATTTTGGTCATGCAATTTGGTTCATTCACCGCGCCATTGGCGGTCATGTTTTCCTTGCCCCTGTCGCTCATTGGCGTCGTATTGGCTTTGCTCTTAACCGGTGGCACACTGAATCTCATGAGCCTCATTGGCGTGATCATGCTCATGGGCTTGGTGGCCAAAAATGCCATTTTGCTGCTGGATGCTGCTCGTACTTCTGAGGCCGAAGGCATGGACCGCGAAGAGGCTCTCATGGCTGCAGGACGCAAACGTTTGCGCCCCATCATCATGACCACCTTTGCATTGATTGCAGGCATGCTGCCCGTGGCCATTGGCATTGGCGAAGGCAGTGAGTTTTACAGACCCATGGCCACAGCCATCATTGGCGGCACCATTACCTCGACCATTCTCACGCTTTTGATCATTCCCAGTTTCTATGACAGCATTGAGTTGACTCGCGAGGCTTGGGGTAGGCGATTCAAAGCCTTGGCTCAACGATTTACCTAGTCATACACTGGCTCAGCGATAATCGAGACTTGCATCAACGTCCCGAATGGGCGCTTGCCCTATTAGGATCTACCGATGAAAAAAAACTTTCCCCTTCAAATTGAAGGCAAAAACCCCGAACGCATCTTGGAAGCGGTCAAACACGAGATCCGCAAATACTTCAAACGCGAACGCAATCGTGCAGTGCCCAAAGAAGTTGACTTCTGGGACTTTGATTGCAGGGTGGGATTAACGGAAGAAACCGCCGAAGTGGTGAAAGTGAGCGCAGTGATTGAAAGCTTGGGCGCCTTGGCCAAGGAAGGTGCTGCTTGCGTTTATATCGAAATTTTGAGCAAACACGGTGTCCGTGTCATTCGCGTTGAAAACGATCCGGTCATCATTGAGCGGGTTGACGACGCTGGTTTTGCCAACCGATAAAAAGGCCAGCGCCAATGACCACAGCGCACCCCAATAGCATGGGCGCATCCAGCTGCTCTCCAAAAACAATCACGCCAATTGAAATACCAAAAAGAAGGCGCGAATATCTGTAGGGTGTGACTGCGCCAATAGAGCCCGTTCGCATGGCAATCATGAGTGCGGTGTACCCAAAAACACCCGCCATCAATGCAGCGCTGAGCATCAGGAATTGCTGCGGCTGCAATGCCACAAAAGGCTTGCCATCCCAAACTGCAAAGCAAGAGCCAGCAATCACCATGGTGGTAAAGCCATAAAAACCAAGCACCTCCTTGGTTAGCGTAGGTGGTGCAGCACGAGAGAACAAATCGCGGCCCACAAAACCTAAGGTTCCGACAACAGCCAATAAAGACATTGAAGAGAAGTCTTCCGCTGAAGGTCGCAAGATGATCAGGACGCCGAAAAGGCCCACCAAAATAGCGAGCCACGTTTTGGCATCTACTTTTTCACGTAAAAAAACACGCGCGCCCAGCACCACAAACAAAGGCGCAGATTGCAAGATGGCGGTGGCCGATGACATGGGCGTTAAAGCAATGGCCAAGACGTAGAACAGTCGACCGAAGAACTCAAATACCGCTCTAAACAACATGCTCTGAGTCAAGACTTGCGCCTGAAAAATACTGGCAGCCGCTCGCCGTGCCATCAGCGCGAAGACGCACACCCCACCCGCACCAAACATCATCAAAACTTGTCCTACTGGCAAATGCTTGGTGACCGTCTTGAGGAATGCATCTTCAATGGCAAAGGCCGCCATGGAAGCAATCATCCAAGCGATACCTAGCAAATTTTCTTGTCGCAAGGGAATCCGTTCACTCTAAACCGCAAATGCGAATTGTTATTGCTAAAATTTTACGACATAACATGCAGCGATTTGCCTTAACATGCCATTTTGGGCCTCGCATATGAAACTGATTCAGATCAACGACTTAAGCGCCAACGACATTCAGTCAATTTGGAACTTGGCTACAAGACCAAGCGCCCCATCCAGCGGCAATGTCGCATGGTCATTCGAAGGCAATGGCATCCGAACTCGAACAACTTTCATTCAAGCCTTTCGTGAATTGAACCTCAGCTTTGTAGAACTTCCCAACCTGCTAAAGACCAAAGAAAGAGTTGCCGACTTGGCCGGCTACCTCGATCCGTTTTATAACATCTATGTCGTTCGTGATTCAAATCATGAGCGATTGACTGAGTTTGCAAACGCCTCACTCAGACCTGTTGTCAATGCCATGACTTCTTCAGGTCATCCCTGCGAAGTACTGACAGATGCCTTCTCGATTGAAAAAACAATCGGCCCACTGGCAAGAACCAAAGTCGCGCTGTGGGGCCCAACGACCAATGTGTTCAGGTCTTGGCATGAACTGGCTGGCGTTCTTGACTTTGATTTGGTGCATGTTTGCGATGCACATTTGCATGAAGCCATACCCAATGTTCGTTTCAGTGAAACCATTGACGACAGCACCGACGTGCTCATCACAGACTCTTGGCCGAGTGGTTTTGAAAATACGTCATGGTCATTGAATGCCAATCACTTGGAAGCAATGGGCAATCCTAAACTGTTGCCCACTCCCCCATTCTCCATTGGCCGTGAAATTGCAATGGACCCTTTGCAGTACAAAGGTTTTATGGGCTATTTACAGAAGATCGATTTACTGCTCGTACAGAAAGCCATCTTGAGCTATTTGATGGCTCATTGATTGCCATCGATAAACCTGCTGACTTCAATGCAGGTTACGTTTTCCCGATTCGTTGCTAAGAGCATCCAGAATAAACATGGGAATATCAGCATCGAATTTTTCACCATCTTCAGCCACGCAAAAGTAACTGCCATGCATGGTACCTGTGGGTGTTCTTAAGCGGGTGCCGCTGGTGTATTGAAACTTTTCACCGGGTTGGAGCAAGGGCTGATACCCCACCACACCTAGGCCTTTGATTTTCTCGTGCAGGCCATTGGCATCGTTCACGCTCCAAGACCTTGAGATAACTTGAGCAGCAATGTTACCTTTATTGGTAATGGTGATGCTGTAAGCAAATGTGTAGAGATCGCTCGCAGGATCTGATTGCTCAGGCAGATACTGGGGGATGACTTCAACTTGGAATTTGTAGTTTGGCATGGTGTGATTTTGCACGAATTGCTAATTCAAGTATGGCAATAGATTTATGCCTTTAAAGGCAATGAACGTATTCTTTGGCCTGTGAGCTTGAACATCGCATTGGCCACAGCAGGTGCCAATGGTGGCACTGCAGGTTCGCCCACCCCTTCAGGCGGTTGCATACTTGGCACAATCCAAGTTTCAACCACAGGAGATTGGGCCATGTGCACCAAGGGATAGTTGGTGAAGTTGGTTTGCTGAACCACACCCTCTTGAATGTCAATTTTGCCGAACATGGCCGCACTCAAAGCAAAGTTCACCGAGCTCTCTACTTGCTGCGCTACAGTGCCTGGGTTGACCACGGTGCCGCAATCGATGGCACACACCACTCGGTGAACGTGCGGCACACCCGCTTCCATTGAAACCTCAGCCACTTGCGCCACGATAGAGCCAAAGGACTCGTGCAAGGCCAAGCCATGTTCATGCCCTGCTGGCAAAGCATTGCCCCACTTGGCTTTTTCAGCAGCCAACTTCAAAACAGCTGCATAGCGCGGTGCCTGCTTTAACAAAGACAAGCGGAAGGCCAAAGGATCTTGTTTGGTTTCAAACGCCAACTCATCGATGAAGCTTTCAGAAAAGAAAGCATTGTGCGAATGACCTACAGAACGCCAAAAACCAACAGGCACACCCATGCGCGTTGACACATGCGACATGTGTTGATTTGCAAACCCATAGGGCAAGTCAAACAAGCCTTCTGCCGTTGTTTTGTCTGGTGCATCAAACGGCCCAGAAAGAGCAGGCAAAACGCGAGACATCCAGCGCGGCGAAATGGCATCGCCAGCCGACTTGATTCTCAAACTTTCAACTTCGCCCTTGGCATTCAAGGCTGCGCTCAGTTGCGCCACATGCATAGGGCGGTAAAAATCGTGCGCCATGTCCTCTTCGCGTGACCACACCAGTTGAACGGGTGCACCATCGAGCGCCATGGCGATTTGGGTAGCTTGAGCTACCACATCAACTTCTAGGCGACGACCAAAACCACCGCCCAAAAGCGTAACGTTCACTTTCACTTTGTCTTCCGACACATTGGCCAGTTTGGCAGCTGCAGCACGCGCCAAACCTGGTACTTGAGTGGGCGCCCAAATTTCGAGTGTGCCACCTTTGAGTTGAGCAGTGCAGTTCATGGGCTCCAGGGTGGCATGCGCCAGATAGGGAGCCTTGTACTGCGCTTCAATCGTGCGTGTTGCACTGCTTTCAACTTTGGCGGCATCGCCTAGTTCATAAAACGTAAAACCCTTTTTTGATTTCAACCGTTCTTTGAGTTCAGACTCAATGCGCTTTGTATCAATGACACCTTCAGTTCGCTGCGCCCATTGGGCTTTGACTTTGTCTGCAGCTTGCTTAGCGTGCCAAGTAGACTTAGCAACCACTGCAAAGCCGGGCGCTGAACCTGCCGCACTGGCCAGCTGAACACACTTCACAACACCTTGCATTGCCAGCGCCTCTTTGGCATCGAAGCTGATTAAGGTGCCGCCCATTTGAGGCACTTGGACCACACTGGCAAATAGCATATTGGGCAGACGGACATCCATCCCAAACACAGCGCTGCCATCTGTTTTTGCAGGCACATCTGCACGCGCTGATGGTTTGCCAATCAGGGTCCAATCTTTGCGATCTTTGAGGCTGACATTTTTGGGCGTTTGCGCAGCAGAAGCTTGTGCAAATTCACCAAAATGTGCTGACTTACCAGAGGCGTTGCTGATCACACCGTCTTTCACCTTGATCTCTTGCAAGGGCACTTTCCATTGGTCAGCCGCAGCCAAGCACAAGCTGGCTTTTGCGGTGGCTGCAGCCAGACGCAAATGCTCCCACGCATCTTTCACAGACGAAGAACCGCCCGTGGCGTTCACGCCCAATTCACGGGCAACTTTGCCCACAATCCACTCCCCGCTGTGCACGAGAAACGGTTTGTCAACGCCCTCAGATTGCAAGGGGTGAAAAGGCAAGGTGCCTACAAACATGGCGACGTTGCCATAGATGCTGTCATGCCCTGCTTGCTCTAATCGAATTTGCTTCAAAGGCACATTTAACTCTTCTGCCACCAACATGGAGAGTGCATTGTGGATGCCCTGCCCCATGTCACTGCGGTGCATGGCCAAGACCACACCACCATCTTTGGCAATTTTGATCCAGCCGTTCAGGGCGACTTCGCCCTCGGTGGGCAACTTGTTGTCGGGCTTGCCCATGCGTGAGCGTGCGGGCAACACGCCCCAACCCACAATGAGAGCACCTGTGACGCCAAGGCCGCTTAGGATAAAGTTGCGGCGCTTCATGCTTGTGCTCCTGCTGCGCGGTGAATGGCTGCGCGCACGCGTTGGTAGGTGCCGCATCTGCACAAATTGGTCATGGCTTCATCGATGTCGGCATCGGTGGGTTTTGG
>Ga0114960_10003244_pt1 | contig 12506 bp, 10 predicted proteins | sample C_130625_MF_Meta_FD_92637 | JGI IMG/M metagenome (GOLD analysis project Ga0114960, IMG submission 92637) | Freshwater microbial communities from Lake Croche, Canada to study carbon cycling - C_130625_MF_MetaG | ecosystem: Environmental > Aquatic > Freshwater > Lake | place: Lake Croche, Canada... | reverse complement strand
TTGCTACAAAAGTAAATGCAGGCATAATCACCTCGTCATTGGCCCCAATTCCAAATGCCGCCATAGCAGTAGTTAATGCAGCAGTGCCGCTTGAAGTAAGTTGGGCATGTTGTGTACCAAAGGTTTGGCAAATGGCTTGCTCTAACTCTTTTGATTTCCAAATGCCTTTTCTAGGCCCATCAAAGCCATAACGCATCAAAATACCAGTTTCAAGGACTTCGTTGACTTGCTTTTTTTCTTCTTCTCCAAATAATTCAAACCCAGGCATATGCTTGATTTTTTATGATAAACAAAGGTAGTTTAAAAAATGAAAATTGGGTGTTTTTCAGTAATTTGCGCCTGTAAAAAAAGTACCGTTTATATGGAATACAACAAATTGATCTCCGTTTCAGGCATGTCAGGATTATTCGAATTATTGACCAGTAAAAGCGATGGTGCAATAGCCAAATCACTCGAAAACAATACCACTCAATTCATTAGCTCAAGAGCACACCAGTTTTCGCATTTAGAGAGCATTGAAGTGTTCACTACCCACGACAATGTGTTCTTGGCAGAAATATTCATAGCAATGGGTAAAAATAGTGAAAAACTGCCTTCAGAAAAGGATGCAAAAGCGACCCAAGCTTATTTTAAAAAGGTATACCCTAAAATGGATTTCGAACGCGTCTATCCAAGTGATATGAAGAAAATGGTCAAATGGTTTGCTCAATTACAAAAAGCAGGCGTTGAACCTGTTTTGCCAGTCGATGAGGAAGAAGAAGCAGCAGCAGATAATTCCTAGTTTCTAAATAATACAGATAACATTACAAAAAAGCTTACCTAACCAAGGGTAGGCTTTTTTTTATCCTTAAATTGCAATAAGAATAAAATAATTACTTTCTTATGTTCAAAAAAATAATTGTCATTGTATTTGCTTGTATTATTTTAACTCAGGGTGCTGATGGTCAAAATAAAAACGAAAAACAATGGGTAAGAAAACAATACAATGCATTATCATTTAATGAAAAGATTGCACAACTAATGATTATAAGAGCCCATAGCAATTGGGATGCAAAAAAAGTAGATTCCCTTGCTTCTCTTATTAAAAAATACAATGTGGGAGGGCTTTGCTTTTTTCAAGGGGGTCCTGTAAGAGAAGCGATGCAAACCAATTTATATCAATCTATTGCTAAAACACCACTACTCATTACTATGGATGCAGAATGGGGCGTAGGTATGCGTTTGGATAGTGTTGAATTGTTTCCAAGACAACTTTCACTTGGTGCGATGTCCTCGAGTAATTTAATATATGAAATGGGCGCTGCGGTTGCTGCGCAATGTAAAAGACTGGGTATACAAGTGAACTATGCACCGGTTGCAGATATCAATAATAATCCCGCTAACCCCGTTATCAATGATCGTAGTTTTGGGGAAAATAAACAAACCGTATCAGACTACAGCATTGCTTATATGAAAGGCATGCAAGACAATGGCATCATGGCGACAGCAAAACATTTTCCAGGTCATGGTGATGTCACAGTTGATTCTCATTTAGATATTCCATTAATTACTAAAACAAGGGAGCAACTCGATGCCATGGAAATGATTCCATTCAAAGCATTGATTGATGCAGGAATTGAATCAATTATGGTTGCCCATTTATCCGTCCCTTCCATTGACAATACACCCAATTTAGCTACTTCCTTATCCGCTAAAGCAGTCCATGGAATATTAAAAAATGAATTAGGTTTTAAAGGACTTAGTATAACAGATGCATTGGATATGAAAGCCATTACTAATTATTTTCCACAAGGTGAAGCCAATGTGCAAGCCATTATAGCAGGTAATGATATGCTTTGCTTGCCTGGTGATATTGAGCAAACAATTCAGAAAATACGAACTGCAATTAAAGAAAAAAGAATTTCAAGGGATGATATAAGAAAAAGGGTACTTAAAGTATTGGCTATAAAATACAAGCATGGCTTGTACAAACAACAAGTAATTGACACCGTCAATATCACTGCCGATTTAAATAAATCAGTCACCGCCATCAAAGAAAAGATGGCGTCGCAATCACTCACTTTTATAAATAATAATACAACACAGCCTATATTAAATAAAAATAAAAAAACTGTTTTCGTTGCTTTAAACCAATCTCAAGAAAACAGTTTAACAAAACAACTAGCTGAACAATTTCAAGTAAAAATTATTTTCGTGGGTGCAGGGGAACTAGATCAATTACAAAATTTGAAAAAAAGATTAACTGAATATGACCAAGTCCTTATTGGACTTCATAACTACAATAAGCGCCCTGCAAAACATTTTGAAATACCTACCCCAATAATAACTTTCTTACAAGAAGAACATCCTAGTTCATGGTTGCATCTTATTTTTGGAAATCCATATGCAGTTGCCGATTTTAATAAAATTGAAAATATTTTATTCGCATACGAGGATAATATTTTTACACAAAATGCGGTATTGCAATGGCTTCAAGGAAAAACACAAGCCACAGGAAAATTACCAGTGACGGTGAGTGACAATTTAACAATGGGTGCCACTTATAAAAATGAATCCGCCCCTTTTCAACCTCCGGCCCAAGCGCAAGTAGCCTCGCTTGGTATTGATATCAGCAAATTATCAATCATTGATTCCATAGTAGAAGATGCCATTCGAAAAAAAGCAATTCCTGGTTGTCAGATTTTAGTAGCTAAAAATAATACCGTCGTTTTTAATAAAGCATATGGGAAAATTGCAGGTGCACAATCGGCTCCTGTAACCCTAGAAACTAGTTACGACTTGGCTTCTTTAACAAAAGTGAGTGCTACGACTGTCTCCATTATGAAATTAGTTGAACAAAGGAAAATAGATATTAACAAAACCATTGGCGATTACTTGCCTTGGGTAGTAGGTAATGAAAAAGCAAAAATAACACTAAAGGATTTGTTACTACATCAAGCAGGTTTATTTCCCTTTATCAAATTTTATGAATCATTAATGAAGCCAGATGGAAGCTTTATCGACAACTTAGTAGTAAGTGTTAGTGATAAGGATCATCACAAAATGATAACACCCACTAAATATTTATTAGACAGCTGGATGGATACCATTCAATATAAGATTTTAAAAAGTCCTATTACTACCGCCGGTAAATATGTATATAGTGATAATGATTTTATATTTTTAGGTCAAATTGTTGAGCAGGTATCGGGAATGAATTTAAATGAATATACCACTCAAAATTTTTACAGTCCATTAGGCATGACTTCCACAGGATTTTTACCATTACAAAAAACAAGTCTTGATAAAATTGCGGCGAGCGAAGTGGATGATTATTATCGTCATGAATTGTTACAAGGTGTTGTTCATGACGAGGGCGCATCTGTGATGGGAGGGATTGCAGGTCATGCAGGCTTATTTAGTAATGCAACCGATTTAGCTAAGCTTTACGAAATGCTCTTGAATAAAGGTGAATGGGGAGGAAAAAAATATTTTGAACCTGCTACAGTGGCACATTTCACTTCGTATAATACAGAAAATAGTAGAAGAGGCTTGGGTTTTGATAAACCTGAAAAAAATAATACAAGCCTTAAAGATCCCTATCCAAGTTTGAGTGTCTCTCCCGCTACTTTTGGTCATACTGGATTTACAGGCACCTGTGTTTGGGCCGACCCTGAACATGCATTGCTTTTTATATTTTTAGCCAATCGAGTGTACCCTACTCGAAACAATAAAGCTTTTAATGAACTTAATCTTCGACCAGTAATACAAGAAGCCATATACCGCGCTCTAAACTAAACAAGCACTCAATTCATTTTAAATGACGAGGAAAATTTTTATAGCAATTTTTTTTATTTACCCATTGATTGGCTTTGGCCAAAACGAATTAGGTGGTATTGGTCAATGGAGGGAACATTTTAATAATCATGCTGTTATTCAATTAGGAACAGCAAATGGCGCCAATAGCAAATTTAAAATACAAGGGGCTAGCAACCAGCAAATATTTTTTTTATCAGCAAAAAATAAAATAACATTAGCAGGAAAGTCAAACGGATTACATGATGTCTCTATCTCTTGTAGCGCTTGGGATGAAGAAGAAGGGCAATTAATTGTAGGCTATCAAAATAGCAACATTGATATTATTAAAGGAGATAAAGTGTATTCGATTGCAGATTTATTATTATCTAATTTATATGTTAGTAAAAAAATTAATCATATTTATATACTTCATCAATGGGCACTACTTTCTACTGATTTTGGAATCGTCGTTGTAGATTTGATAAAACATGAAATAAAAGATACTTGGTTCCCCAACAACAACCGACAAGTTTCCAAAACATACCAAGTCGTATGCACCCAAGATAATTTATATGCTTGTACTGAAAATGGAATTTGGATATCTCCATTAAAAAATAATTGGATTACTAATAGTCAATGGCAAAATAATACCAATTTTAATTCCGCTGGCATATACAAAATAACACAACTAAATAACATCCTATTTGGAGCAAGTACAAATACAATTTACCAACTGACGAATCCTTCGCCCTATTATAAACTAGATAACGGACAAATTAAAAATATAAAACTCATTAAAGAAGGTTTATATGCATCAGCTAGCAATGGATTGTCCGGAAAATTAATAAAAATAAACACCGACAAAACAGCTACTACAATCATAGATTCAACAAGCTTATCTAACCCTGTTGATTTTTTATTGGACCAAACTAATATTTGGATTGCAGATAGCAATAATGGATTATTACTAAAAAATACAACGGCTCAATGGATTCCACTTGGTGGCCCAGTAGGAGATATACATGGGCAGTTATTTGTAAACCCTGATTACCTAATAGCTCCCTTTGGCGACAGCAGTATAGGATTTAGCATCTACAATCAAAGTGGGTGGAAAACAATATCTACATTAAATGGGAAGCCATTACCGTTTTGCTATTCAAGTGCGATTGATCCAATAGAAGGTAGCGCTTGGTTTAATTCATCGCAAGGCTTAATTCGTTATCATTTTGATAAAGCAAGTTTAGAAACATTAAATCCCGTTGCTTATAAAGGAATTTATCGTGATGTACAATTTGGGAAAGACGGCACTTTATGGACTTTCTTAGATCAACAAGGTATACTTCAACTACAAAATAATAGTTGGAAATTAATTTCACCCCCCAATTCGATATCCTTAGTTGGTGTAAAAAAAATGGTAGTCAATCAACAAGGGCAGGCATGGATGATTGCGCCACAAGTGCAAGGCATACTTGTTTATAATCCATCAGCAGCAGGAGAAAAGTGGAGTATACTGAATACCTATAATAATAATTTACCTAGCAGCACAGTGACAAGTATCGTAGAAGATAAAAATGGAACCATGTGGGTGGGTACCAATAATGGAATAGGCCTTTTTGATTGTGCCGAAATAAATAACTGTAAAGCATTCCTACCACAAATAAAAAATAATAATGGATTTGCTGGACTCTTATTTCAAAAAGAAACAGTGAATTGTATTTCTATAGACGGCGCGAATCGAAAATGGGTGGGAACCAACAATGGTAGCTGGTTAATAAGTAGCGATGGAACAGAAATCATCCAACGATTTACAAAAAATAATAGTCCCCTACCCAATGATACGATTCACCAAATTATCATCGAACCCAATACGGGAGAAGTATTTTTTAATACGCAAAACCAAATGGTAAGTTATCGAAGCACTGCAACAACAGCAGCTAATACAATGAAGCATATTCAGATTTTCCCTAATCCTGTAACACCCAATTACAATGGCCCCATTGCTATGCGAGGTTTAACAGAAAATGCTTTAGTAAAAATTACAACATTGAGTGGAAAACTCATTTTTCAAACAAGGGCTTTGGGAGGACAAGCCATATGGGGAGGCAAAACATACGAAGGTAATAAAGCAGCAACTGGAATTTACCTTGTCTTCGCAAGAGATGACGCTGGTAATGATAAAGCAATTGGGAAAATAGTCATCACCAACGGTCAATAATAAATGATTCAATAAAATATTTATTGCGCGGTTGGAATCATATCAAAATTTCTAAAGGCTTTAAATTTCCAGGTGCCTTGTTCTCCTGGAACAACACTATATAGTATTTGCCTGACTTTGGGAGTGGGTATCTTAATGGCTGTATCGGTATCAAAAATGGGAAATTTCCTAAACAAAACGCCCTCTACTAATTTAAATTCATCCTTACCACGATAGCCTTTGCTTAATTGCATATCATCGGTAATATCTGGGAAAAAAATACCTTCCATTCGTTCATTCTCCCTTGAACTAATACAAAATAAGCTTTTATTTCCTTTAGCCTCCTCAATAAAAATAATGACATCTGGAAAGCCGTCCTTATTTAAATCATCAATTTCAGCGGATAGGACTCTTGCTCTAATTTCAGATGAGATCTCTCTTACTTCTGCCTTAAATCCAATAGGTCTAATGGTTAGGTTATTTCGTTCAATATTTTTATTAAAACAACTAATACGATAGCCCACTTTACCAATTTTTAAAGTACTATCATATTTAGGATATGTTTGTCCTATTAAATGTGTTGCCAACAAGAGCATGCCAATAACAAAATAATTTTTCATATTTATTTCCTTTACGACTCAAAGTTAATAGAATAGTTTTAATTTACCATTTAAACAAAATACAATGCCTTTTCAAATAGAAGTTTACCCCGTTGACTCATTTCAAATGATTCAAATAAGAGATACCGATCTCAATGTAACCATTGAAATTGCAACGAAAGGCGCTTTATTGAATAAATGGGAAATGAGGCAAGCAGGAACGCCACATTCCTTTATTGTGGGTAACCCCTTTGAAAAAGGTTGGAATGAATTTGAAAAAGCAGGATTTAGAAGTGCTAAAATGAGTCCGTTTGTTTGTCGATTACATCAAGGTCAATATGCACACTTAAATAAAAACTATACTATAGAACATTTTTATTTAGGGGAACATGCTATTCATGGTATCGTCTACGACGCATTGTTTTCGATTGTATCTTCTGAAATTCAAGAAAATCAAGCCTCGGTTGATTTAGTATATGATTATACCGCCAACGATAAAGGATTTCCATTTAATTATAAATTACAAATAAAATGGACTTTAGAAAAAGATAATAAAATATCAGTGGCGACCATTGTAACCAATCAAAATGAAACAATGATCCCAATGGTAGATGGTTGGCATCCTTATTTTACACTAGGCACTTCTATTAACAACTGCACCCTTCAATTTTTAAGTGAGGGAAAAATGGAATATGATGCCGATTTACTTCCCACAGGAAAAATCATTCCAGATAAAAGCTTTGACCATGGAAAAGTAATGGGCACACAACACTTAGATGATGGATATGTAATTGAACCTAGTACCCCTTTATGTAAATTGGAAAATGATCGATTTATTTTGACAGTCAATCCTTCGGCGCATTATCCTTATTTACAATTATATACGCCCCCTGACAGACAAAGTATTGCTATTGAAAATTTAAGTGGTGCTCCTAATGCCTTTAACAACAAAATAGGGCTCCAATTATTGAAGCCCTATGAAAATATTATTTTTGAAACAAGCTATCAAGTTGTTGTAAAGTAAATAATTTACAAGGCAATCACTGCAGTAATACTGATCTCTATATTTACATTTCGTGGCAAAGTTTTAACGGCTACTGTTTCTCTTGCAGGAAAATCAGATGTAAAATAACTCGCATAAACTTCATTCACTTGTGCAAACAATTGCATATCGCTTAAAAAAATACTGGTTTTAACAACATTAGCAAAGCTCAAACCTGCTTCCACTAAAATAGCATTGATATTTTCCATGACTTGTTTGGTCTCGGCTTGGATATCGGTTAACACCAATTCTCCAGTAGCTGGATTAAAGGCAACTTGTCCGCTGGCAAATAAAAAGCCATTTGCAATGACAGCTTGGCTATAAGGTCCAATTGGCGCTGGGACTTTGTTGGATTGAATGATCTGTTTTGACATAAATTAAATTAAGAACCTCAATTTCTTATTTTTCTATCAAATCACCCCCTATTTTTGCAAAACAATTAAAAAAAGTTGAGCACACTCCTCTATATTGACACTTCAGGTCCCGATGCCCTAATTGGTATAAGCCAAGGAAATCAAATACTCGCTTTTAAACAAAATAGTGTTAGCCACTCTCATGCCGAATTTGTTCAAGCAGGTATTCAAGACTTGTGCAAAGAGGTCAATATTTCTTTAACAGCTATCGATGCTGTTGTGGTTACTTTAGGACCAGGAAGTTATACAGGTTTAAGGGTAGGATTGGCCAGCGCAAAGGGTTTAGCGTATGCACTTCATAAGCCATTAATTGGATTATCCACCCTTGCGTTATTAGCAAAGGCCGCTACGAGAGAATTGACTAAGGAGGGTAAACAAAAAAACCTTGCGTCTTATCAAATTTTTTCTATGATCGATGCTAAGCGTATGGAAGTTTTTGGAGGCCTATTTGACCTATCTCTCCAAACCTTGGAAGCTGAAAAAGCTTATTTTATAGAGGAATCTCTGATTACTAGACTTCTTGGCCAGGGGCCCCTCATTTGTATTGGTTCTGGGGTAGCTAAAACCAAGGAATTAACACAAGTACTTAAAATTCAATCTACTAACACGATTTTTTTAGAAAATAATTATACTCTAGCCGATTTACTTTCCTTAGCATTAGTGAAATGGGAAGATAAAAATTTTGAAAACTTGGCTTATTCTAGCCCATCCTATTTAAAAGAGTACTATTTGAAACCACTTATAAAATAATTGCATTATTCTGCGTTTATTGTTTAACCTTTGATAAAACAGATGATTAAACAAGATTAAAAATCAATCCCAACTAGCCTATTTTAAATACAATATATATTATAAAAATATTTAGTAGAATAAAACAAATGCATTTTCTTTGTATATTTGTATCTATTCATCAACCCCCCTAAAACTGATTTCCAATGAACCAATCATTGCCTTCCTTACAACTTACCAACGGTTCCGCTGCATTAAAAATTGATTTACTACATGCAAAAAAAGCCGCAATGATATTGCGCGCTTTAAATCATAAACTGCGTCAACAAATTGTAAAATTAATTGACGAGCATCAAAAAGTAACAGTTACAGAAATTTATGTAAAATTAAGATTAGAACAGTCCGTTGCCTCACAACACTTAGCTATATTAAGAAGAGCAGGTATCGTAAGTACCATTCGTGAAGGAAAATTTATTTTTTATAATGTGGACTACAATCGATTACAAGAAGTCAATCAATTTGTTGAAAATTTAGTCGGCTAATATGTCTTTATCTGTCGATCAATTTCAACAAATCGTTACTAACGAAAATGCTTTTATCATTGATACTCGAGATGAAGCTTTTTTTTTAGAAGGTTATGTGCCTAATTCCATTCATTTTAAACCTGAAATAATTCATCAAGCTGCTGCTTTAGGTTTAATATCCTTTGAGCAACCCCTTGTTTTTGTTGGAGATGATGAAAATGAAAAAATCGCTATTGCTTATTTTGAAAAATTAGGTTTTTCTCAAATTAAAGGATGGTTAGAGGGGGGCTTTAATGCTTGGCGCAATGCCAACAAACGATATGATTTAATTATTGAAGTAGAAGCTGATGAATTAGCTATGGATATACCTTTTGATGAATTTTTAATGGTATTAGATATTAGAACCGAGGAGCAATACGACGCTGGACATTTAAAAGACGCCATCCACATTCCATTACTAGATTTTGCTGATCCTGGTAGTATGTCTGAATTAGATGAGCATTTTAATATTTACTTGATCAGTCAAGATGGACAAACCAATACACTGGCTGCAAGTATACTCAAAAGGCAAGGCATTCATAATATTCGAGTGGTAAATCAAGGTTGGGATGCAATCCAATTACTCAAGGATCGCTTCACAATTGAATTGACTAAAAAAAATAAAACCTTAGATGATAAGGATTCTATTTAGTCCACCAGTAATTGAGCGTGTTTTTGGGGGTCAAAATCGTATCTCCATCTTTTATGACTCCATAAATAATTAGCAGGATTTTGCTTAATTTTTTCTTCTAACATTCTCACATATAAAGCAGTTAATTGCCCATCCTTAAAATAATTGGGAGAAGTGGTCATTACTTCATATTCTAAATGGTAGTGTCCTCGTTGCGTACTATGAAAATAAGCAAAAACTTGTGCTGTATTATTGAGCTTTGCCCCTTTTTCAGGGCCTTTGACAAATGGAGTGCGCTTCCCAAAAAAAGAAACCCAATAAGCGGATAAGGGATTGCCAGGATTTTGATCTGCAGCTAATGCCATTGCATAATTACCTTGCGTTGCATATTTATGAAATTGCGTTTTAAATTGAGTGGCAGGAATCATGATACTACCATATCGCTCCCTCATTTTTAATACTAGCTTATTAAAATGAGGATTAGTTAATGGCATATATACTCCAATAAAAGGGTATTTACCATATTTAGCAACCCCCCAATTAGCAAACTCCCAATTAAAAAAATGACCTGCCATTACTTGTACACTTTGTCCTGAGCTATACAAGTTATTCAATACTTCAACATTGGAAGTAAATCGTTTTTGAAACTCCTCATCTGATATCGATATAAGTTTAATCGTTTCAATAAACGAATCTGTAAAATTTTTATAAAATTCAGTAGCAATTTTTTTTCGTTGTTGGATTGATTTATTAGGAAAAGCGATAGCTAAATTTTTATATATAACCCGCTTCCGATATTGAACTATATTTTGTAAAATAAAAGCAACCCCATCACTGATGATATAACAAATACGCCATGGAAGTATTGAGAGGAAATAAAAGAAGCCATAAATAATAGGATACATGCTAATTGAATTTATGACAATATACTAGGGGGATCTACCCAGGCATTGTGTTCCTTTAATAATTGGATTAATTCGTCCACAGCAATAGCACTGTCAATATTGCGCTTCATAATATCCTTACCCTTATACAATGTGATTTTCCCTACGCCACTGCCCACATAGCCAAAATCAGCATCCGCCATCTCCCCCGGCCCATTTACAATACAACCCATGATGGCAATTTTAAGGCCTTTTAAATGGTGGGTCACAGATCGTATTTTGGCAGTTGTTTCCTGCAATTCAAATAAGGTACGACCACAACTAGGACATGAAATATATTCTGTTTTAGAAATGCGTGTGCGTGTTGCTTGTAAAATTCCAAAAGCAGTGGTGTTCAAAAATTGTTCTAATGAATGATTGTTAAAATAATTACGACCTGAAACTTTTCCAACCTCAAGAGACTCATTAGCTAATTCCGCCACTTTCGTTGTAACGCCTAAAGAAATGCCATCCCCCATTCCCTCTAAAAATAAAGCGCCAGTTTCTGTTGCAAAATGAATTAAATGTTCATCTGTGCTTGACCATGCGCTGTTGGTCATCAATACAACAGGGGTTTGTATTTTTAAATCCATTAAACGAATCATCATACGACGAACCGCCGGCATGGCGTGTGCTACTTGACTATTTAAACAAAATACAACCGATTTATCTTTTGCAATTTCTATTAACTGTTCGTCCCTAATTCCATTTTTGGTGCAATAACAATCTATAGCAACAAAATTGATAAAGGCGCTTTTTCGTGGTGCTTGTATATAATTTCTAAAATCAAAATAAGGTAAGTATTTGGTTCGATCAGTGACCATTTCCCAATTTTCGGGTGTGGTAATAACGCGCAAAGTACCAGGTAGTTCAAAATTTAAAACTTCATTGGGAATATAAATGAAATCAGCAGCCGAGTCGGAAATGGACCATTTATCTGTAGTAATATTATATTGATAGCCGATACTTATTAAATCATCGGGGATGATATTTGTTTTATGTCTAAAGTCGGCCATTACAATAGGAACCTGCTTACCTCCTATATTTGAAACAGAAATGGTTGGTCTTCTTTTATATTCAAAGGGACTATATGGAAGATGATCTACAGTGGGAATATTTTGAATTCCTTTTAAACGATTAGCAGGATAGCGTTTAACCAAATCCATACAAACTGGAATTTCTAATTCAGGATCCTCTGTCAAACTAACCCGAATGGTATCCCCAATACCATCTTCTAATAAAGTCCCAATTCCGATGGCACTCTTGATACGGCCATCTTCACCATCACCTGCTTCGGTAACGCCCAAATGCAAAGGATAGCATTCATTAAACTCATTTTGCATTTGTTGCACCAACAATCGATAGGCTTGAACCATCACTTGTGGATTACTTGATTTCATACTTAGGATGATTTGATGATAATCCAAGCTTCTTGCAATACGCAAAAATTCCATAGCACTTTCAACCATACCCATGGCGGTATCCCCATACCGACTCATGATTCGATCACTTAATGAACCATGATTGGTACCAATGCGCATGGCAGTGCCATGTTCTTTGCAAATGAGCACCAATGGAGTAAATCTTTCTCGGATGCGTTCAATTTCCTCTAAGTATTCCGCATCGGTATATTCA
>Ga0114960_10003236_pt1 | contig 12524 bp, 10 predicted proteins | sample C_130625_MF_Meta_FD_92637 | JGI IMG/M metagenome (GOLD analysis project Ga0114960, IMG submission 92637) | Freshwater microbial communities from Lake Croche, Canada to study carbon cycling - C_130625_MF_MetaG | ecosystem: Environmental > Aquatic > Freshwater > Lake | place: Lake Croche, Canada... | reverse complement strand
ATAAATAAATCGAGGTTCATATTCAATATCGACAAAAACCCAATTCTTTTCACAAGCAGAATTGGAAAAATTAGGTTTAATCTCAATCGGATTAATACACTGATTTCTTATATCGTATTTTCCGGTACAAATGCCAATATTGCCATTCTGATGCAACCCAGTTCCAACGAATTGTAGTTCTCTATCAATACCGTTTGCTGACTGAAAAATTCGCAGATCTTCGATGCCAATATATCTTCTCCCATCAAAATTCGAATCGAATATTTTTTCGTTGATTACGTTGAATGAATTGGACAAATATACGTATTTATTCAATGTTATAATATGGTCATCACAATCGTGATAATTACCATTATTGTCAATAATGTAATTAACAAATCTTACGTTCATTAAATATCCGTCATTTTTGTCAAGACTATTGCGTATAATACTTGCAGAGGATGAATAAAAACGACGATCTTTGACTTCGCTACCTCCTATTTTGGAAATGAAAGAGTTGGTTAAGTCGATCAAACCAATCGGTGTTAACACCTCCTTGTAAAATTTCATATTCGACAATGTATTGTCTATAATGTAACTTTCATTACAATGATTGAAAATACTGATTATCTCGTCGTTTATTTTACTAACACCCAAATAATTTGAAAAAATTGAATATTCATAATCTAGCTTATACGTATAGATATCATTATTCAAGAATAAATAGCTATCTTTATTTGTAACTAGCTTTAAAGCATCTTTTGCCATCTTGTAAAAATGGTATGCCAAATTGCTTTTACCCATAAATCGGTAATGTTGTATAATTTCATATATATTTTCAATACGGTTCTGTATTAATTCGTATCCGTCTAGCCACGCCGAAATGGCAGCTTCCGTTTTTCCCTGATTTTTATATGACAAGCCAATTCTATAATGACTATACCAGAGTTCTTGGTCCCAACCACCCAATTCAATGCGTTTCTTATATATTTCAATCGCCTCTTCATATTTCCCATTATCATAATAGCTATTTGCCAAATAAAAATGATACCGGTCATTTCGAGGATCTTCTTCTATGCCTTTTTTAAGCAATCTAATGTCTCTACTTAACTTATCCGATTTTGCACCACCATCACCGATGTCCCGAATAAATAATATATCCTTTTCGATGTTTGCCGTTTTGCTGTTTGGTGGCGTAGAAATATACTCGTGAGTTACTCCGACATATAAAAATCTCGTATCGTTTTTAATGATTCGTGCGTTGTTATAATAAAACTCGTCCGACCCTTGCAATATTAAAAGGGAATCGAAATTGTTAATCAACGATTTTTTAAATCCTGGTTTTATTTCCAAAATCATATCTGCGTCTAATAATAAAATATAATCGGACATATTTATACAACTTTGCAAGGCAAAATTTCGATTATGGGCAAAATCGACAAATGGTTCGTGTACTATTTTCCCTGGGATTCCTTTTAATTCGAAATAACGTTGGATTATTTCTACGGTATTATCGGATGATCCAGTGTCACAAATGCAATAACAGTCAATAATGGGTAGAACAGAGTCGAATAGTCTAGTAATGATTTTACTTTCGTTTTTTACAATCATATTTAAACATATCGTTGGGTCCAATTCTGTTATGGTGAATTCCATATAATAATTAAAGAGCTTATATTTTAAGTATTATTTTTTTAAATATGTATCATGTATTTTTATTGTTTATTATTGAACGCCAAAAATTTATCCGATTTTCTGCGGTTTCCTTTAATATATCGTGTTGTTTAATTGCATAATTTGTTGTTAAAAGACCGTCGTCAAAATGTTTAAAAACACGGTTTTCGAATAATTGAGTGGCGTAATCAAAAGAACTTATAATATCACTGTTATTTTTATACATATTGTAAATAAGACACCTGTCAAAATCATAAGAATCTAACAAGTCAGCTTCTCTTACAATATGATAGGCCTGTTGGTATTCATTCAATTCGGGAAATCCTTTTCTCTTAACAGTAGAATACGACATAGTCTCTATAATTTTTTTACTAATTTCGATTTCATTTGGTGTTAACTGCTGAGTTTCAGTCAAAAATTTATTAATGCCCATAATGCCGGTTTTTTCATCCATATATTTTTTGTCGCACATATCGTGAACAATGGCCGAAACATAAATGATTTTCTCTTGCGACTCTAAAAATGGATTTGATTCTTTTTCACTATTGTAAATATTATGAGCGTAATTCAAAATGTTCATACTGTGAGACAGACCGTGAGATTCATCTATGCTGTATTTTTTAGTTGTCAATAACACAAAATGAAATAATTTTGTTATTAGTTTCATTATATGATATATAGAATATTTTTAATATAGAATATTTTTTATATAGAATATTTTTAATATAAATAATTTATTTTATTATTATAAATGGCTGAAACAAGATTCAATAGTGACCCTTGTAGAATATCAAAAAAAATGCAACAAATGACTGATCCTGGTAGATATATGTTGAATATGCCAGGAAACGGGGAAACTCCTGCTTATATAGCAGACCCTCAAATTATTATTCAAAAATGGGGTGCTAATTTGAGAACAAATTCCGTAAATTTAGAAAGCGAACTTCTAGGTGTAAACAGACCGTTAAGTAAAGATTGTTTAGGAAAAGACGAATATCAAAGGTTTGATTTTAAATCAAAGCCAATCCAATTTCCAACTTGTAACAAATTGACCACTGAACAATCCCGGACTATTATGCCAGCGTGGACTGCTAGAGATCTAGAGCAAGTAGATTGGTATTATCCTCCTTTAAATCCACAAGAGAATACGTGTCGTCCTTTTGAAAATAACCTAAATACACGACTTTTAGAGAGAGACAATTTTATATCACAGATACCGTGCAATTTGTCAAATGATTACACACCACTGCCGACAACTGTTGTTAGAGGTGGTTATGTAGGTGGTCCAAACACATGTGCACAGACAATGTCTTGCTCTACGACTTTTAACAATTAAATATAGAAAATGATTTATTTATTATAAATTATTACCAGATTGACATTTGACATTTGACATTTGACATTTGACATTTGACATATTGAAATAAAGGAGAGAGATTTTCAAAATACAGATAGCACGGCATTTTTAGATAAGGGTATTTTTGTAAATAAATAATTATTACAAAATGTATATTATATGTTGAGCCACAATAGGCTTATAATTGAGAAAATGTGTAAAAATATAAAATGTTGTATAAAAAATATAATAATTTATATATATAATATCGATGGAATTAGCCATACCAATGATTGCATTAGGAGGAATGTATATAATTGCAAATCAACCGCCTTCAAATAGTCAAGGTGCACAAGAAGCGAGGTTAAAACGAGGTCTCAAAACAATACAAGAGGAATTTAACAATATGGGAGACAGACGAGAATTACCAAACACAAATATTCCGCCTCAAAATTACCCCGTTACAAATTTGAACGAACTAGTGGATACTGTGGAGAATTATCCAAATCCAAATGCAGCAACAGATAAATATTTCAATCAAAACTATTACGAGAGAAAACAAAATGCGGGTGTTAAGGTGGGCAATGACATCCAGGATTTCTATTCTCTCAATGGGAACTATTTAGATAGTAAAGAATTTAAGCATAACAATATGGTGCCGTTTTATGGAGCAAAAATAAAAGGTCACGTATATGGGGTTGATATGGCTGAAACTATCTTGGATAATATGATCGGTAACGGTTCACAGACAATAAAGAAAATTGAACAAGCACCCCTGTTCAAGCCACAGGAAAATATGCAGTGGGCAAATGGGACGCCAAATATGAGCGATTTCTTTCAATCACGCGTCAATCCGGGTATGAAAAGCAGCAACGTAAAGCCATTTGAATCGGAATATGTTGGCCCCGGTTTAAATCAGGGGTATACGACTCAGGGTAGCAACGGATATAATTCAGGGATGGAGTCAAGAGATTCTTGGTTGCCCAAGACAGTCGATGAATTGCGTGTAGCGACGAACCCCAAGCTTGAATATTCTCTCGATAACCATCAAGGACCCTCTTATTCTCACGTTCAAAATGTGGGAATATTAGGCAAGGTTGAGAAGTATCACCCAGATACCTTTTTTATCAATACACAAGATCGATGGCTAACTACCACGGGTCAAGAGAAAGCCCAGGCTTTGAGACCGATAGAAGAGGTGCACTTTACAACCCGTGCTTGTACTTCTAAGTCATACAATGGTGTTGCTGGCGGTGATAAAAATGCTAGTTATGTTCCCAGCTCATATACCGATCCTAAAAGGGTTGAATTAGGGGCAAAAAATGTGCTGCCTTCAACCGCAATGGGACGGGGTCCGACCAATGATGGTGACAATTTTCTACGCAGTCATACTAATTACGAGAATAATAGGTCAACATCGAGGCAACCAGATACTTACAGGAGTTCTTTTAGCGGAGCCATAGGAGCTGTGATTGCTCCAATAATGGATGCATTTAGGCCTACAAAAAAGGAAGAATATACTTCAAATATTCGTGTTTATGGTGACGCTGGATCAAATGTTAAGCAAAACTATGTTTTATCACCGGGTGATGTGCCAGCGGTAACTATGAAAGAGACTACTTTATACAGTCCTGATTCATATGTAGGAAACCAAGCAAGTGTGGGATATGTGTTGCATAACCAACAAGCGGTCGCAAATCAGCGTGATACTACAACGTGTGGATATGTTGGCAACGTGGGTGGTAATGGTGCAAAAACGCAGGGAGAAGTGATAGTAGATGCAGCATATAGACAAAATAACAATAATAAATTAGAGTCGATGCAAGTGAGCTATACGCCACAAGGAGGCACACAAATATATAATCAACAAATGAATGTGAATATGTCAAGAATAGAATCTGACCGTGAAAATCCGCGAATGTGGGTGCCGAATGCATCGACTGTGTCTCAAATGCCGGCTGGAAAAGAGCAATATGGCCAGATTAGAGGAAAGCAGCAATACGACGAATGCAAGATTGGAGTGGATCGCATTCAACCGGATTTATTGGATGCTTTCAGGCAAAATCCATATAGTCAAAGCTTACATTCTTGGGTGAATATATAACAGGTGTGAATATATAACAGGTGTGAATATATAACAGGTGTGAATAGTTAAATTGTATTATTAAACACACTTAAAAATTTGACATCATAATACAATATGTTGTCAAATACAAATAAATCTAAAATTTATCCCAATTGTCGCTTATCATTAAACCGATGGTTAAAAGGATCGGAAAAACGGATGACACTTTTTAACAGTATAAACCCGCAACTATTCGACGTTACCCTGAGAGATGGTTTACAAACTGTTCCGAAAGAGCTGCATCATACGTGGTCATTATTTCTTAAAAAAAATATGTATTATAATATAAAATTTAATCACGAGCCACCAAAAATGGAATTAGGATCAATAGTAAATTCAAAAATATTCCCTATTTTTGCAGATTCGATACAACTATACAATATAATAAAAGAGGAATCAAATTATGTGCCAAATTTTGATACAGGCTATGAAAAGAATTATTTACTTATTCCAAATGTAAAAATGCTGAAAATCGCATTAAAAAATGGTATAGACAATTTATCATTTATAACATCGGTATCAGACGCTTTTCAAATGAAAAACACAAACCGTACACTTGGCGAAACAAAAACAGAATTGGAAGAAATAATAAATATGGTTTCGGTTTCAAATGAAACATCAAAAATGATAAAATTGTATATCTCATGCATAAACGAATGTCCAATCTCAGGTAAAATAGAGAATGATATCGTATTAAATGAAATTTTGTATTACGAAAAATATAATAAAATAAATGAATTGTGCTTATCAGATACTTGCGGCACATTGAAATATGAGGACTTTAAATATATTATAGATATGTGCATTTTTTACGGGTTGCCGACGAACAAATTGTCTCTGCATTTACACTATTCGGATGATTGCATTGATAATACAAAAAAAATAGTATTTTATGCTTTGGAAAAAAATATTAATAAATTTGACGTATCTGCGATAAATGGAGGAGGTTGTACACTGACAATTGGTGAAAACAATTGCCATAATAACCTAACCTATGAGCTTTTCTATAAATTTCTTGTGGATTATATTGAAACAAAAATCTAACTCGCATAAATGTATTCGGATAAATTTGATATAAAAAATATTTTTGGTAATATAATAACTCAATAATGTCATTAAAAATACATACAAGTATAATGGAAAAATTACAATACTTTTATGATATACATAAGATACCAAATATTATTTTTCACGGTTCATCAGGATGCGGAAAAAGAACCATAGTTAATAATTTTATAAATATTATTTATAAAAACGACAAAGAAATAATCAAAAATTATGTGATGTATGTTAATTGTGCCCACGGTAAAGGTATAAAATTTATTAGGGATGAGTTGAAATTTTTTGCAAAAACACATATTCATTCAAATGGTGGAGATATTTTCAAGAGTGTTATCCTTTCAAATGCTGATAAATTGACAATAGACGCACAATCTGCCCTTAGAAGATGTATTGAACTTTTTAGCCATACAACCCGATTTTTTATTATTGTTGAAGATAAATATAAGTTATTGAAGCCTATTTTGTCGCGTTTTTGCGAAATATATATACCGGAACCTATTTATAATAGTGTAAATATTAATTTATACAAATATAATTTGAATGAAACATTTAAGATAAATGATGTAAAAATGCAAAGGAGTGAGCGGTTAAGAAAAGAGTTGACAAAAACATTTACTTTGAAAAAAATAAATTCCTTTGATTTAATATTATTATCCGAAAAATTGTATGAAAAGGGTTATAGTGGTATAGATATAATAAATTTAATTGATAATCAAAATGAATTTGTCAATTTGACGAATGAAAAACGATATGAGATGTTATTTGCATTTAACAAGGTAAAAAAGGAGTTTAGAAATGAAAAAATGTTAATAATGTTTATTTTAAATTTTTTATTTATGAGTTTAGATTTTAGTTTAGAAAATATTACCTTCATGTAAATGGATGATTTTAATGTATCTAGTTTGCACGAATCTAAAAACGAGTGGGGATCCAGATTACTAACTATACTTACGCCTTTAATTATGGAAGGGTTGAAATCTATTTTTGACGAGGCTATTCAATTATGCAAAACAAATAATGAAATGGATAAATATCTTATGACATTTCAGAATTTTATTAGTCGAATACCGAAGTGGAATCCTACTATTATAGATAAAGAGAAAATTAGGATTGTAGAAAGAAGTGGTTGTGGGTATTTGGAGGATTTAGTAACTTGCGTACATATTATTCAATTAAAGCTGTTAACGGCAATTCGAGTCGGTCAAAAACAAAAGAAGATTAATATTACTATACCAAAAATAGAAGATTTTATTCATCGAGTTTATATTAACGTTGCTAGAAAAATATACCGCAACGTCTATTTATACGAAATAAACATCCCACCATTGCAAATTCAAAAGCATCAGAGAGAACTTGAAATTATTATTCAAGAGTGTGTACTTAATACAGTGAGAGAGAGTATCCCGGTAGAATCCATATTGAGGGCGTATATGGATGAGACAGTAGAGGATGACGTTGTTGAAGAAGTAAAAGAGGAGGTAATTGAGAAACCACATGTTATCAATGACAAACCCGAAGTTATTTCGGAAATAGCGGTTCCAGAAGAAGTAGAAAATCGGGAGGCTGAAAATACTACACATACCTTAGAATCTGACTTTGTTGTTAATAATAGTGTTGCTGTACCGGAATTTGATTTCCCAGATTTAACTGCAGATACAACCAATTTATATAGTGATAACACTGAACAAAGTTATGCGAATTCTCTTGATAATGTAAATGAGTACAATACAACATATGAAGATACTGATAACGTTAGATTGAAAATCCAAGATCAGTCGGCAACATTAGATAATTTAGATGTACACGTATTAGATGAGCCAATGTTGAATTTAACTGACGATTTTTTGTTAGATGACATTGAGATTTTAGCATAAATAATGCGTAAAATAAAAAATAAGATATTAGATATTTAAAATAAATGCAAGGAATATTCATAGTAGCTGGTGCTATTTCGATAATATTTTTATTAATGAAATTCATTGAAATGCGTGTTGTTGACAAAGAAAGCAAACCATTGAAATTTTTAATTCGCGATTCTTTGTTGGTTTATTTTAGTGTTATTGCGGGGCATTTTATAATAGACCAGTTGAAACCTGTTATTGCGGAGGGTGGTGCGACCCCATCTCATCCGGTCGTTTTCACCGACAACCCCGGATTCTAATAGATGAATCTTTCTTATTCTTCATCCCACCAACCGATCATTAATCGGAGTTCATAATCGGCAAACTGGCGATGTTCCCATTGAACAGGCTTCTTTGGATTTCGCATATCGTGGAAGTCCATATTGGCGAATTCTGGTGAAGGATAGCGTATCCCCCGATTACCGCGTGTCAGTGTGCAAAGCTGGCCAAGGGGTTCGTTCAAATAGACGATCTGGTTAAAATATAATGGAGGTCTATAAGGTCTATAAGAGTATCCATTGTTTTGATAATAGCGACAATCTTGTGTATTGATGGTTATTTCCTTGAATATGGGAAAATAATCCCATTTGTCGGAGCTCTGTTTGATGCAGACGTAGCCACGAGAGAAGTGCAAATAATTGTCATCTAGGAACGCACACGCACCCGTACTTAGTTCATAGAATGCGTGGTCGAATCCGCCATCTTTTCTCTCGATAAATGTATAAACATATTGGTATGTTTCTGAGTATCCGTTCCCGAGATCGTGCTCTTTTTTCTGGAATTCGATAGTGTAACCATTGAGAAGCGTTGTTGCCTCCAATTCATCAATCGCATAATTGGGAGTACTCATTATTGTTCTGGTACCATCGCATCTTGATCGATCTTCTTCTTCGGTGGCGGGTTTAATCCATAACTTACGCAAACAAGGACGACGAGCTCGCTTGTAACGAATGCAACGATTCAACTCTTCATAATGTCTTTGAAACGCTTCGTCTCCAATACGAATATAACCCTTTGGAAAAGGAGTATAAGATTGAACATAAAGCATATCGAAGTTATCAATATATGACATTCTTGGAAAGGTTTGTTTTGTTGTGTTGTGAATTGATTTAAATTTAAATACTTAAATCAATTTTTTTTATAAATAAATTAAAAATAAAACGAAAAGTGAATTGATTCATTCTATCTTCCTGTCCAAACTTTAATTAGAGCTTTATTGCATTTTTTATATTTATTACTGTCAAGACAGTAGTTTTTCCAGGTGTAGCCCCACGGACAATAAGTGGTTATACTCCCTAATATGGAATTTATTTTGTATAAATCCTTAAATTCTGTGTAAAATATGGCCCCAAAAATTCTCTCTAAACAGCACCGATCTGACCTATTTTTAACAACTTTCAATAAATTAAACACATTGTATTTTTTTTGAATATTAACCAAGAAATCGTAATTTATATAACTTTGTACACCAAAACATCCGTTCCATCCTTTGCTGTTAAATTGCATTGTTTCATATTTATGAATGCCTGTGATTATTTTTTGAAAATAAAAACTATTTGTCAAATATTGAGTTAGACGAAGAGTATTTGTCATATTTTCTATTTTGACTTCGGTGAAGTGCCAGATAGGAATAACTGGTGTTGATATTTTTGAGAAATTTATTTTTTTACGAAAAAACACACTATCGTGGATGATAACAGCATTTTCAAAATAATGATTTTTGTAAAAATAATAATACGGCAACAATTCGCCTCTGCCTGGAAATTCCGATTGAACATATTCTACATTTTTATATTCTTCATCCGCTTTCAAAAATTCAGATGCACTATTATCATCTATGATGACAATTTTATGTTTTTCCGGAGAATAAAAGGTTTGGATACATTTTACACAATGATTCCAATATCGATTAGTTGTTTCCGAATTTACGTGTCTTGTAATAATAAAACCGAAAGACATTAAAGTATTTATTAATATATAGTTTTTAATTTTACGAAACAATCGCTAAATTAGGCATTTCATCGAGATTAATTACTTTATCTATCGAAATCCTAATATCTTTCTTAGAAATTTGAAATGCTGCAAATTCACTGCGGTCTAATTGATTCTGAGGAGTATGTTTATGCACACATCTTGCAATCATTTTATACAACTTGAAGTCTGGATATCTCTCGACGCCATTATTCTTGTAGAGAATATTTAGTCCATTGTCGTCTAGACACCATTCATATATTAACTTAACAATAGGTTCGGCCTTTGAAATATCCTCGATTTCATCTAAATCATCAATAACGTAGTCAAAAATAGAGCAAGCAAGACGACACAAATCAAAACTGTAGTTTGGTTCCAACCTTGGTTTTTTTTCATTAAAATAGGGTTCCGTGTTGTATTGTGTTGCTGCATCAGACCCTGATTGAAAACTATCGCTACAAATTACCTTGCCATTGAATTTATATATGCTTCTACCAAAATCAATAATCTTAAAGATTCTGCCAAAGGTCGGTACTTTGTAATATTTTTTATTATAACAATAGTAAATGTATTTTTTGTCGGTTTCTATATACATTATATTATTAGTATGCAAGTCATTATGTGTAAATGAAAAACATTTTTGATATGTGATTAAAATCATTATTATTTGCATTAATGAGGAAAACCATTCATCGTGGGTCAAGTTTTCATTTGCTATTAACGAGTCGAATGTTTTTTTACAACTTTCCATACAAATGATATTGACCGGAAACCGGGGAATTGTTACTATCACTTGATCCTCAAATTCTCCACTGCTACTTTCTGATTCCCAGCTCGAAGAACTATCTATCGAACTATCTTCGTTGCTACTTGAAATGGTATCTGTATTATCATCAGATGTATGAGATGTCCTAGATGAACACGTCGATCCAGATTTAATAGTGGTTGTCTTGTTATCTGACACGACAGAAAGCTCCGTAGTAACATCAACTAAATCGAGTGTATGTTCTCTCAAGTTCTCTTGTGTTAGTTGTTTAGAATCGTCAATAAAAATATCATCGTAAAGCTGTTCGCTAATAGAATGAAGTGAAAGTGCCGACTTGTTGCTGTGAGAGTGGTCAATAACAATAGGTTTCAATCCCGTTTTTTCGTTTTTATTAATCAAGAAGCTATAGTCATCCACGGTGAAAAACACGTTTTTATTCTTAAGAAAAAAATCAGACTGGTTAAGATAATCGATATCTTCGATTATATCCACGGTTAGATTATTTTTAATGCCTAAAAACGATCCGTAATAGTCGACACCGTTTATAAAATGATAATGATGAATCAGTTTACTTGATAAGAACGAAAAGAAAGAATCTACATAGGATGAATTATTCTCATCCAGAATTTTTGGATGTACACTCGACAATGCATTAGTTAATTTTGGAAGAGTATACAAGGCTTCGTCGTTGATGTTATATTTTCCAATCAAGAATTTATATGGATCAATTAAGGGGGCGAATTTGAAAAAGACATTTTTTTCTATTATTTGATCATTTTCGGTGTTTTTAATCAAGCAACTATATACGCCGCTATTTTGGTCTAGCAAGTTTTTAATTTTGTACATGTAAAATTTGTTATTTAAATTGATCGCGTTAAAATTATTTGCGTTGAGCGAGAAGAATTTGTTGTAAATAGGCATATAATTTTGCAATGCTGATAAAGAAAAATCCTTGGATTCTTGAAAACTTTTAAAAAGCTCAGTGTTTTTGCGTTTTTCATAGTTAATCGTCGCCACAAGATTTGTTGTCATTAGCTAAATAATATATAAATTATATAAAATTTTAACTCATAAAAATAGTTATATATTATTTAGTAAAATGCGATATTTCTAAATAATATAGGGTGCACCGTAAAATAATAAATAGAAGAATTTTGCAGTTTGCGTAGTTTTTTTTATTGTATTTTTCTAAATCAAAATATAATGACCCTTGAGTTGAGAAAATTTGATATGAAAACCATTAGTTTTAAGCCGAATGAATCCAAAGGACCAGTTGTTGTGTTGATTGGTCGTCGTGACACAGGCAAGTCGTTTCTTGTGAGGGATTTGCTTTTTTATCATCAGGATATTCCAATAGGCGTGGTTGTCGCCGGTACGGAAGAGGGTAACGGTTTTTACGGAAAATTGGTACCAAAATTATTTATTCACAATGAGTACAATACAGCGATCATTGAGAACATATTAAAGAGGCAAAAATCGGTGTTGAAGCAGATAAAGAAGGAGATGGAAACATTCAAACGCAGTACAATCGACCCGCGAGCTTTTGTTATTTTAGATGATTGTCTTTATGATGCGACTTGGGCTCGGGATAAGATGATGAAGTTGCTCTTTATGAACGGTAGGCACTGGAAGATCATGTTGATCATTACAATGCAGTATCCATTAGGAATACTCCCAACTCTTCGCACCAATATCGACTATGTTTTTATT
>Ga0114960_10003232_pt1 | contig 12530 bp, 8 predicted proteins | sample C_130625_MF_Meta_FD_92637 | JGI IMG/M metagenome (GOLD analysis project Ga0114960, IMG submission 92637) | Freshwater microbial communities from Lake Croche, Canada to study carbon cycling - C_130625_MF_MetaG | ecosystem: Environmental > Aquatic > Freshwater > Lake | place: Lake Croche, Canada... | reverse complement strand
GCTGGGGGTTTGTATTGATGCAGCCCCCCCGCTCTTGGGCGAATTGACAGACCCGGGCCCAAAGCTTGGCGCGACTGCCCTTGGCACCAGTGCTGAATTGAACCTCCTGCTCAGCACCATTGCTGGGATTGATTTTTACCTGGCAGAGGGGGCACACCTGCGGGCCTTCAACCATCGCAGCTCCAGCGACTCGGGTGAGGTTAAGGCGAGAGTCTTCGCCTCCGGTCTCTTTTAACGTTTCTGTGAAGCTTTCCCGTGGCAACAAGCTGACGGCGCGGTCTGCCTAGGCCAGCCAGCTGAGCTGCTTAGGCTTCGCTGATGATTTTTCTTTCCCCTTTGTTGGCGCTGGTGTTGGCCCTGGGGCTGGCGGCGCCCGCTTGGGCTTCCCATGGTTTTGTGGCCAAGGCGGTGGCCCGGGTGGCCCCTGCCGTGGTGCGGATCGACACCGAGCGCCAGGTGCTTAACCAGCGTTTTGAACCTGGTTTTGAGGATCCTTTGCTGCGGGAATTGTTTGGCGATTTACCCAGCAGCCACCGGGAGAACGGCCAGGGCTCTGGGGTGGTGATCGCCGCCGATGGCCTCGTGCTCACCAATGCCCATGTGGTGGAGGGGGCGGATCGGGTGCAGGTGACCCTGGCGGATGGCCGCCAATTAGACGGCCAGGTGGTGGGCAGTGATCCGATCACCGACCTGGCGGTGGTGCGACTGCCGGCCAACACCAAGGGTTTGAAGGCGGCACGGTTGGGTGATTCCGCTGCCCTGGTGCCGGGTGATTGGGCCATTGCCCTCGGAAATCCCTATGGCCTCGACAGCACGGTGACCCTGGGCATCGTTAGCAGCCTGCATCGCAATATCAGCAGCCTTGGCTTTACCGATAAGCGCCTGGAATTAATTCAGACCGATGCCGCCATCAACCCCGGCAATTCCGGCGGTCCCCTGGTAAATGACGCAGGTGAGGTGATCGGCTTGAACACCCTGGTGCGGGCAGGCCCAGGCGCTGGCTTGGGTTTTGCGATTCCGATCAACCTGGCCCGGGGGGTGGCCCAACGGTTGGCCGTGGGGGAGCCAGTGGTGCATCCCTACCTCGGTCTGCAGCTGGTGCCCCTCACCGAACGCATCGCCCGCGAGCACAACACTGACCCGAATGCCTTACTCCAGCTCCCTGAACACGATGGCGCCCTGGTGCAGCAGGTGCTAGGTAGCAGCCCCGCTGCCGAGGCCGGCCTGCGCCGCGGCGATCTGGTTATCGCTGCGGCGCAACGGCCGGTGCATGGCCCCGCTGACCTGCTGGCGGTGGTGGAGGGGGCCACCGTTGGGGAACCCCTGGCCCTGGAGGTGCTGCGCGGTGATCAACAACTGAGCTTGGGGATTCTTCCTGCCCCCCTGCCGGCGGCAGAGGGATGACCTGCCGATGGATTGCTAGGTTCCCGCCACCTGGTATTTCCCCATGGCAGATCTGCAGGACCGTATGAAACAGGCGGTTGCCTTGGCGGCCGTTGATCAGATCAGCGACGGCATGGTGCTCGGGCTTGGTTCCGGGTCCACGGCGGCCCTGATGATCAAGGAGGTGGGGGCCCGCCTCAACGACGGCAGGCTTAAAAACATCGTGGGGGTAACCACCTCGTTTCAGGGGGAGGTGCTTGCTGCAGAGCTGGGCATTCCATTGAAGGCGCTCAATGCGATCGAGCGCATTGACCTGGCCATTGATGGGGCCGATGAGGTGGACCCTGGTTTTCAGTTGATCAAGGGGGGCGGCGCCTGTCACGTGCAGGAAAAACTGGTGGCTCGCCGCGCCGATCGTTTTGTGGTGGTGGTGGACAGCAGCAAGTTGGTGGAGCGCCTGAACCTGGAATTCCTGTTGCCCGTGGAGGTGCTGCCCGGCGCCTGGCGCCAGGTGCAGGCTGAATTGCTTGCCCTAGGGGGCGCCGCTGAATTGAGGATGGCGCTACGCAAGGCCGGTCCGGTGGTCACCGACCAGGGCAACCTGGTGCTTGATGTGCGCTTTGGCGGCGGCATTAGCGACCCTGGGGGCCTGGAGGCCAAGCTCAACAACATTCCAGGGGTGCTGGAGAACGGCCTGTTTGTGAACCTTGCTGATCAGGTGCTGGTGGGTGAAATTGTTGCTGACCAGCCAGTGGTGCGGGACTTGGTGAAGGCCTAAGGGCCCTCCAGCCTTAGCCGCACCGATTCCCTGTGACTATGTAGTCCTTCGCTGGCGGCCAAGGTCATGATTGCGGCACCGGTGGCTTCCAGGGCCTCCCGGTTGAACTGGATCAGGCTGGTGTGCCTCATAAAGGTTTCAACGCTGAGGGCGCCGCTGAAGCGGGCGGTGCCTGAGGTGGGCAAGGTGTGGTTTGGGCCGGCCAAGTAGTCGCCAGCGGCTTCAGGGCTGTGCACCCCCAGGAAAATCGCCCCTGCCTGTTGGATCTTTTCCGCCAGGGTTTCCGGATCCCGCACCTGTAATTCCAGGTGTTCCGGGGCAAAGCGATCGGATAGTTCTGCTGCCTCCTCGAGGCTGGCGCAGAGCACCACCAGGCCCCAGTCCCGGATCGAAGCCGCCGTCACCTCGCGGCGCGGGTGGGAGAGCAGTTGCTGCTCCACGGCCAGGGGGACGGCGGTGGCCAGGCGGCGGCTGGTGGTAAGCAGGATCGCTGCGGCCAGGGGATCGTGTTCCGCCTGGGCCAGCAGATCAGCGGCCACCAGCTGGGCGTCGGCACTGTCATCGGCGATTACCAGCACTTCGCTGGGGCCCGCCAGGGAGTCGATGCCCACGCGCCCATAAACAGCTTTTTTTGCCAAGGTCACATAGAGGTTGCCCGGACCACTGATCACATCCACGCGGGGAATTGATTCCGTGCCCCAGGCCAGGGCGCCGATGGCCTGGGCCCCTCCCACCCGGTAGATCTCATCGATGCCGGCCACCCGGGCGGCGGCCAGCACTGCGGGGTTCACTTGGCCGTCGGGGCCGGGGGGGGTCACCATCACGAGCCGCTTTACCCCGGCCACCTGGGCCGGCACGGCGTTCATCAACACGGTGCTGGGGTATGCCGCCCGGCCGCCGGGCACGTAGAGGCCGGCCCGTTCCACCGGCCGCCACCGCCGCCCCAGCCGCTCCCCGTGGGGCCCTGTAAGGCTTAGATCCCTGGGGATTTGCTCCCGGTGGAAGCTGCTGATGCGGCGATAGGCCAGGGCCAGGGCATCTTTCAACTCTGGGCTTGCCAGCTCCCAGGCGGCATCAATTGCTTCTTTGGGAACGCGGAGCTGCCCCAGGTCCACCCGGTCAAATTTGGCGGTGAATTCCCGCAGGGCGTCATCGCCGCGAAGCCGCACCCCATCGAGTACTTCGTCCACGGTGGCCCGGGCCTGATCCATGGCTGCGCCAGTGGTGCGTGCCTCGATCTGATCAATCCGTTCGGCGGCAGCCTTGGGGTCGGTGAGCAGCTTCAGCAGCATGGAAGCGGGGATTACCAGGGGGGATTTGAAACTACCGCCTGGGGGATGGGCGCATGGGGAGTTAGGATCTTCGTTTGCCGTTCTGCGTCGAGACCCCCCTGTGGCGAATAACAAATCTGCTGAGAAGCGCATCCAGATTGCTGAACGCAACAGGCTGCAGAACCGCACCTACAAGTCAGCCCTGCGCACATTGATGAAGCGCTGCTTCACCGCCTGTGATGCCTACGGCAGCAAGCCTGGCACCGAAGCAAAGGCAGCTGTCCAAACCTCCATGAGCGAGGCATTTAGCAAGATCGATAAGGCGGTAAAGGTGGGTGTGATCCACCGCAACACCGGTGCCCATCAGAAGTCACGGCTCAGCATTGCCGTTAAGAAAGTGATCGAGCCCGCAGCGGCTGAAGCGGCAACGGCCAAGGCCTGAGTCGGCCAGACTGGTTTTCTCCTTTGGGGGCCTCAGGCCCCTTTTTTGTTGGCATGGGCACGGCAGAGCTTGGCTTGATCCCGTCTTTTCCCCTGGTGGATAGCCACTGTCACCTGGTTTTTCGTCAGTTTGACGACGACCTGGAGGTGGTGGCCAACCGCTGGCGCCAGGCTGGGGTCAAGGCCCTGCTGCATGCCTGTGTGGAACCGGCGGAAATCCCTGGGATCAGAGCCCTGGCCGATCGTTTCCCTGAGTTGCGCTACGCGGTGGGAGTGCATCCCCTCGATTGCGAGCATTGGGACGCCGCCACTGCGGATGGGTTGCGCCAGGCGGCCCAGGCTGATGATCGGGTAGTGGCCGTAGGTGAATTAGGTCTCGATCTCTATCGGGCCACCAATTTGGAGGAGCAGCTCAGCATGCTCATTCCCCAGCTCAACCTGGCCGAAGAGTTGCAGCTGCCCGTGATCATCCATTGCCGCGATGCGGCTGAGCCGATGCTCAAGTTGCTGGAGCAGCGGCGCCAGGGGGGACATTGGATCCAGGGGGTGATGCATTGCTGGGGGGGTACCCCTGGGGAGATGGAGGCTTTCCTGGAATTTGGTCTTTTCATTAGCTTCAGCGGCACGGTCACCTTCCCCAAGGCCAGTGACACCCATGTCTGTGCCCAGCAGGTGCCGGCCGACCGCTACCTAGTGGAAACCGATTGCCCCTTCCTCTCCCCGGTACCCCGCCGGGGCAAGCGCAACGAACCGGCGATGGTGCTGCATGTGGCTGAGCGGGTGGCCGCCTTGCGCCAGGAGTCCCTGGAGCAGGTTTGCCGCCAAACCAGCGCCAATGCGGCGAAACTTTTTCGACTTCCGCTTCCGCCCGGATAACTTCCTTGACAAAGGGTGGGTGTCTTTGGGTAAGATCAGCTATTGGCTTGAGATTCCCTTGGCGTTCGCCGCACAAGCTGCGAGCGATCATCAAGCAGGATCAATGGCTGAAGTGCCCCTCGATTCAGCGGGCTTTGTTGCCGACGGTTCATCTGCCCTCCATCCCTTGAGCAAGCCCTGACGCTGGCCGCCTTCCATTCCGTGGGAGGCGGCCGTTGCCTTGGCGATTTTGGCATGGTTGGTGGCTGTGGCCCCGGCTGACGTTTCATTCCTCCCTTCCGTTCTGCAGGTCTCCGCATGAGCAGCGCGATTCAGGTCGCCAAGACCGCTACCTACCTTCCCGATTTGGTGGAGGTGCAGCGGGGGAGCTTTAAGTGGTTTCTAGAAAAGGGCTTGATCGAAGAGCTAGATAGCTTCTCGCCCATCACCGACTACACCGGCAAGCTGGAGCTCCACTTTGTTGGCACTGAGTATCGCCTCAAGCGGCCCCGCCACGATGTGGAAGAGGCAAAGCGTCGCGATGCCACCTTCGCTTCGCAGATGTATGTGACCTGCCGCCTGGTCAATAAAGAAACTGGCGAAATTAAAGAGCAGGAAGTTTTCATCGGCGAACTTCCCCTGATGACCGAACGGGGCACCTTCATTATCAATGGCGCCGAGCGCGTAATTGTTAATCAGATTGTGCGTAGCCCAGGGGTTTATTTCAAGGATGAGCAGGATAAGAATGGTCGTAAAACCTTTAATGCCAGCATGATCCCTAACCGGGGGGCTTGGCTAAAGTTTGAAACAGATAAGAATGACTTGTTGCATGTGCGAGTCGATAAGACCCGCAAGATCAATGCCCACGTCTTGATGCGGGCCATCGGCCTGTCGGATAACGATGTGCTTGATAAATTGCGGCACCCCGAGTACTACCGCAAATCAATCGAGGCGGCCAACGAGGAAGGAATCAGCTCAGAAGATCAGGCATTGCTTGAGCTTTATAAAAAATTGCGACCCGGGGAACCCCCCTCAGTGAGTGGTGGCCAGCAGCTGCTGCACAGCCGTTTCTTTGATCCCAAGCGCTACGACCTGGGACGGGTGGGTCGTTACAAGATCAATAAGAAACTGCGCCTTACTATTCCCGATTCAGTGCGCACCCTCACCCCTGAGGATGTGCTTTCCACCATTGATTATCTGATCAACCTTGAACTCGATGTGGGCGGTGCCTCCCTCGATGACATTGATCACCTGGGCAACCGTCGGGTCCGCTCCGTTGGTGAATTGCTGCAGAACCAAGTGCGGGTTGGGTTAAACCGCCTCGAGCGGATCATTAAAGAAAGGATGACCGTGGGGGAAACCGATTCCCTCACCCCTGCCCAGCTGGTGAACCCCAAGCCCCTGGTGGCGGCCATCAAGGAGTTCTTTGGCTCCAGCCAGCTGAGCCAGTTCATGGACCAAACCAACCCCCTGGCGGAGCTCACCCACAAGCGCCGGATCAGTGCCCTCGGCCCGGGGGGTCTTACCCGGGAGCGGGCTGGATTCGCCGTCCGCGATATTCACCCTTCCCACTACGGCCGCATCTGTCCGATCGAAACTCCGGAAGGCCCCAATGCTGGCTTGATCGGTTCCCTGGCCACCCATGCCCGGGTTAATCAATACGGCTTTATTGAAACTCCCTTCTGGCGGGTGGAGAACGGCCATGTGATCAAGAGCGGGGATCCGATTTATCTGTCTGCAGATTTGGAGGATGAATGCCGCGTTGCCCCCGGTGACGTGGCCACCGATGCCAACGGCTTGATCACTGCCGATCTAGTGCCCGTGCGTTATCGCCAGGACTTTGAAACCGTGCCACCCAACCAGGTGGATTACGTACAGCTGTCCCCGGTGCAGGTGATCTCGGTGGCCACATCCTTGATTCCCTTCCTGGAGCATGACGACGCCAACCGCGCCCTGATGGGCTCGAACATGCAACGGCAGGCGGTGCCCCTGCTGCGGCCTGAGCGCCCCCTGGTGGGTACTGGCCTTGAAAGCCAGGTGGCCCGCGACTCGGGCATGGTGCCGATCACCCGCGTCAATGGTGAAGTGGTGTTTGTGGACGCCACCCAAATCATCATTCGTGATGACCAGGGCAACGACCATTACCACCTGTTGCAGAAGTACCAGCGCTCCAACCAGGACACCTGCCTCAACCAACGCCCGATCGTGCGCCAAGGGGATCAGGTGATCGCTGGCCAGGTGCTAGCCAACGGCTCCGCCTGTGAAGGCGGTGAGATCGCCCTGGGCCAGAACGTGCTAGTCGCTTACATGCCTTGGGAGGGCTACAACTACGAAGACGCCATCCTGGTGAGCCAGCGGCTGGTGCGCGACGACCTCTACACCTCGGTGCACATCGAGAAGTATGAGATCGAAGCCCGTCAGACCAAGCTTGGTCCCGAGGAAATCACCAGGGAAATCCCCAATGTTGCCGAGGACAGTCTCGGCAGCCTTGATGAGATGGGCATCATCCGCATCGGTGCATTCGTTGAATCAGGCGACATCCTGGTGGGCAAGGTGACCCCCAAGGGTGAATCTGATCAGCCCCCCGAAGAGAAGTTGCTACGCGCCATCTTTGGCGAAAAGGCCCGCGACGTGCGCGATAACTCCCTGCGGGTACCTAACACCGAACGGGGTCGGGTGGTGGATGTGCGCATCTATACCCGCGAGCAGGGCGATGAGCTGCCCCCTGGGGCAAACATGGTGGTGCGGGTCTACGTGGCCCAACGCCGCAAGATCCAGGTGGGCGACAAAATGGCCGGCCGCCACGGCAACAAAGGGATCATTAGCCGCATCCTTCCCCTGGAAGACATGCCTTACCTGCCGGATGGCACCCCGGTAGACATCGTGCTCAATCCCTTGGGCGTGCCCTCACGGATGAATGTGGGCCAGGTGTTCGAATGCTTGATGGGTTGGGCTGCCGACAACCTCGACTCCCGTTTCAAGGTGGTGCCCTTTGACGAAATGCACGGGGCGGAGATCTCTAATCGCACCGTGCAGATGTACCTGGAGGAAGCCCGCAAGCAGCCCGGCAAGGAATGGGTCTACAACCCAGATAACCCCGGCAAGATCCAGCTGATTGATGGCCGCAGCGGCGAACCTTTTGATCAGCCTGTAACCGTGGGCCGTGCCTACATTCTCAAGCTGGTTCACCTTGTGGATGACAAAATCCACGCCCGCTCCACCGGCCCCTACTCCCTGGTTACCCAGCAGCCCCTCGGCGGCAAGGCCCAGCAGGGCGGCCAACGGCTTGGCGAAATGGAAGTGTGGGCCCTGGAGGCCTATGGCGCCGCCTACACCCTGCAGGAACTGCTAACCGTCAAATCAGACGATATGCAGGGCCGCAATGAGGCCCTAAACGCCATTGTTAAGGGCAAGCCGATCCCCCGGCCGGGTACCCCTGAATCCTTCAAGGTGTTGATGCGCGAGCTTCAATCCCTAGGCCTAGACATTGCTGTCTACACCGATGAGGGAGTGGAAGTGGATCTCATGCAGGACGTGAATCCCCGCCGCAGCACCCCAAGCAGGCCCACCTACGAATCCCTTGGCGTCGCTGATTACGACGAGGACTGAGGGGCAGAAGGGCGGCCCAGCCGCCCTTCTGCCACCCACCCAATGACGTTTCGTTTGACATTTAGCGCCCCCTTCGCCCCCCGGCCATGACCAACAGCAACACCCGTACCGAGAGCCATTTCGACTACGTCAAGATCACGCTGGCCTCCCCCGAGCGGATCATGCAGTGGGGCCAGCGCACCCTGCCCAATGGGCAGGTGGTGGGCGAGGTGACCAAGCCGGAAACGATTAACTACCGCACCCTCAAGCCCGAAATGGACGGGCTGTTTTGCGAGAAGATCTTCGGACCTTCTAAGGACTGGGAATGCCATTGCGGTAAGTACAAACGGGTGCGCCACAGGGGCATTGTTTGCGAGCGCTGTGGCGTAGAGGTCACCGAAAGCCGGGTGCGGCGCCACCGCATGGGTTTCATCAAGCTCGCCGCCCCTGTTTCCCATGTGTGGTACCTGAAGGGCATTCCCAGCTATGTGGCTATCCTTCTGGATATGCCCCTGCGTGATGTGGAGCAGATTGTTTATTTTAACTGTTATGTAGTGCTAGAGCCCGGTGATCACAAGGGCTTGAAGTATAAGCAGCTGCTCACTGAAGATGAGTGGCTGGAGATTGAAGACGAGATCTTTGCCGAAGATTCAGAAATTGAGAATGAGCCTGAAGTGGGCATCGGTGCCGAGGCCCTAAAGCGTCTGTTGGAAGATCTAAACCTCACGGAAATTGCCGAGCAATTGCGTGAGGAGATCAGCGGCAGTAAAGGGCAAAAGCGGGCCAAGTTGATCAAGCGCCTGCGGGTGATTGACAATTTCATTGCCACCGATGCCCGGCCGGAATGGATGGTGCTAGACGCCATTCCCGTGATTCCCCCTGACCTGCGCCCGATGGTGCAGCTGGATGGGGGACGATTTGCCACCTCTGATCTTAATGATCTATATCGACGGGTTATCAACCGCAACAACCGCCTGGCGCGTCTGCAGGAGATCCTCGCCCCTGAAATTATCGTCCGCAATGAAAAGCGGATGTTGCAGGAGGCCGTTGATGCGCTGATCGACAACGGCCGCCGCGGTCGCACCGTGGTGGGAGCCAATAACCGTCCGCTCAAGTCGCTCAGCGACATCATTGAGGGTAAGCAGGGGCGCTTCCGTCAGAACCTGCTGGGCAAGCGTGTTGATTACTCCGGCCGTTCTGTGATTGTGGTCGGTCCGAATCTGAAGATGCACCAGTGCGGTCTTCCTAAAGAGATGGCCATTGAGCTATTCCAGCCCTTTGTGATCCATCGCCTGATTCGCCAGAATATTGTTAACAACATCAAGGCAGCTAAGAAGCTGATTCAACGGGCCGATGATGAGGTGATGCAGGTACTTCAAGAGGTGATTGATGGTCATCCGATCCTCTTGAACCGGGCCCCCACCTTGCACCGTTTAGGCATTCAGGCTTTTGAGCCCAAGTTGGTGGACGGCCGTGCCATCCAGTTGCATCCGCTGGTGTGTCCTGCCTTCAACGCCGACTTTGACGGTGACCAGATGGCCGTCCACGTGCCCCTGGCCCTAGAGGCCCAAACCGAAGCCCGAATGTTGATGCTTGCCAGCAACAACATTCTTTCCCCCGCCACCGGTGAGCCCATCATCACCCCTTCCCAGGACATGGTGCTTGGTGCCTACTACCTCACCGCCGTGCGCAAGGAAAATGCCCAGCCGGAGTTTGGTGATCGCAGCCGCACCTATGCCAGCCTCAGTGATGTTTGCAGTGCCCATGAGGAGAAACGTCTCAAGCTCCACGATTGGATTTGGGTGCGTTTCAGCGGTGAGGTAGACGACGATGACGATTCCCTTGAGCCGATCAAGAGTGAGACCCTCAGCGATGGCACCCGGATTGAGCAGTGGAAGTTCCGCCGCGATCGCCTTGATGGGGACGGTGCTTTGATCAGCCGTTATTTGCTTACCACCACTGGCCGGGTCGTGATGAACCGCACGATCATTGATGCCGTGGCGGCACGGTGAGTTAAGAGTTCCTCAGCCCAACTGTTTTCAACCTCTCCTCCTCCCCTGCATCGGCCATGACCAGTTCCTCCAAGCCTGCCCGCAAGTCCTCCAGTAAGTCGAAGGCCGCAAAGGCCGCTGAAGCGGCAGCGCTTGCCGCGGCGGAACTGCACGCCAGCCTGGAACCGTCCCGGACGCCCCCCCCCTTCCGCAATCGAATTATCGATAAGAAGCAGCTTCGGGGTCTGGTGGGCTGGGCCTACAAACACCACGGCACTGCAGCCACTGCTGCCATGGCCGATGACCTCAAAGATCTGGGCTTCCGCTATGCCACCCAGGCCGCTGTGTCGATCTCGGTGAATGACCTGCGGGTGCCAGACGACAAGCCCATCCTGCTGCAGGAGGCTGAGGATCAGATCACCCAAACCGAAGAGCGTTATCGACTCGGGGAAATCACCGAGGTGGAACGTCACACCAAGGTTATTGATACATGGACAGAAACCAATGAAAGGCTTGTTCAATCCGTTCGTCGTAATTTTAATGAGAACGATCCACTGAATTCCGTTTGGATGATGGCTAACTCTGGCGCCCGGGGGAATATGTCCCAGGTGCGGCAGCTGGTGGGCATGCGCGGCCTGATGGCTAACCCCCAAGGGGAAATCATTGACCTGCCGATCCGTACCAACTTCCGGGAGGGATTAACAGTTACTGAATACGTCATCTCCTCCTACGGTGCCCGCAAGGGCTTGGTTGATACCGCCCTACGTACAGCTGACTCCGGTTATCTAACCCGCCGCCTGGTGGATGTGGCCCAGGATGTGATTGTGCGCGAGGACGATTGTGGCACGATCCGCAGCATCCTTGTTAGCGCCGATGACAATGGCCGCTTTTACGCCAAGCTTGTCGGTCGCTTGGCCGCTGAACCAATTGTTGCTGCCGATGGCGAAGTTCTGGCAGAGCGTGACACCGAAATTAGTCCGGAATTGAGTCGCAAGGTCGAAAAGGCTGGGGTTAAAGAGGCATGGGTGCGTTCACCGCTCACCTGTGAAGCGGCCCGTTCCGTATGCCGTAAATGCTACGGCTGGGCCCTTGCTTACAACGAACTGGTTGACCTGGGAGAGGCAGTCGGCATTATCGCCGCCCAATCCATCGGTGAACCGGGAACCCAGCTCACCATGCGTACCTTCCACACCGGTGGGGTGAGTACGGCAGAAACCGGGGTGGTTCGCTCCCTTATGGCGGGGGTGATCGAATTTGATGCCCGCGCCAAGGTGCGTTCCCACCGCACCCCCCATGGGGTTGAAGCCCAGTTGGCTGAGGTGGATTTCACCCTGAATGTGAAACCCACCGGTAAGGGCCGAGTTCAGAAACTTGATATCACTGCTGGCTCGATTCTTTTCGTGGCCGATGGCGCAAACGTGCCCAATGACACTGTGCTCGCCCAGATTTCCACGGGGGCTGCAGTTAAAAAGAGTGTTGAAAAAGCCACCAAAGACGTGATCTGTGACCTCGCTGGTCAGGTGCGTTATGAGGATGTGATTCAGCCCCGGGAGGTGCCCGATCGCCAGGGCAATATCACCCTTAAGGCCCAGCGCTTAGGGCGCCTTTGGGTGTTTAGTGGAGATGTTTATAACCTGCCCCCCAATGCTTTCCCGGTGGTTAAGGGGCAAACAGCTGTCAAGCAAGGGGATGTGCTGGCAGAGAGCCGCCAGATTAGTGAGTACGGCGGCAATGTCCGGCTAAGGGAGTCCCAAGGGGATTCCCGTGAGGTGGAAATTGTTACCTCAAGTCTCACCCTTAAAGACTGCAAATTAGTACCTACTACCACCCACAGTGGCCAAATTTGGCACTTGGAAGGCAAGGATAATATTCGCTATCTGCTGCGCACTGAGCCTGGCACCAAAATTGCCAATGGTGAGGTAATTGCTGAGCTGGCAGACGATCGCTTCCGCACCCAAACCGGTGGCTTGATTCGCTTTGCCCCTGGGCTCGGCATCAAGAAGGCCCGCTCCGCTAAGCATGGCTATGAGGTTTCTAAGGGCGGCACCCTTCTCTGGATTCCCCAGGAAACCCACGAGATCAATAAGGATATTTCCCTCTTGATGATTGAAGACGGTCAGTGGATTGAAGCAGGCACTGAAGTTGTTAAAGACATCTTCAGCCAAACAGCTGGTATCGTGACTGTCACCCAGAAGAATGACATTCTTAGGGAGATTATTGTTC
>Ga0114960_10003225_pt1 | contig 12544 bp, 8 predicted proteins | sample C_130625_MF_Meta_FD_92637 | JGI IMG/M metagenome (GOLD analysis project Ga0114960, IMG submission 92637) | Freshwater microbial communities from Lake Croche, Canada to study carbon cycling - C_130625_MF_MetaG | ecosystem: Environmental > Aquatic > Freshwater > Lake | place: Lake Croche, Canada... | reverse complement strand
GGGAATGCCCGACCCCACCACCAGCGACATCTTGGGCAAGCTCTGGCAGCTCGCCGGGCTCGACCCGGCCGCACTGGAGCGCATCGAACACCCCGGCGAGGGACCGATCCTGGCCTCCTCCTTCCGCGTTGCGGATGCCGCCCAGGCCAGCATCGGCGCGGCGACGCTCGCGGCGGCCGAGATCCACCGCCGCCGTGGCGGGCCGACGCAGCGGGCCAGCGTCGAGCGCCGGCACGCCATGCTGGAATTCCACTCCGAACGCTACATCGCCCTGGACGGCGCCGAGGCGCCGGCCCGTTGGAACAACATCGCGGGAGTCTACAAATGCCGCGATGGGCGCTGGGTCCGCCTGCACACGAACTTCCCGCATCACCGCGACCGGGTACTGGCCCTGCTGGGCTGCGCCGGGGAGCGGGCGGCGGTCGCCGCGGCGCTGGCCCAGCAGGATGCCTTCACCTTCGAACAGGACGCCGCGGAGGCCGGGGCTTGCGTCTCCGCCATGCGGAGCCAGGACGAATGGGATGCGCATCCGCAAGGGATGGCGATCACCAGCCTACCGCCTCTCCAGATCACGAAGATCGGCGAGGCGCCGCGGATACCCCTGCCCCCGCTCGGCGCACGGCCGCTCAGCGGGGTGCGGGTCCTCGATCTTACCCGGGTCATCGCGGGGCCGGTCTGCGGCCGCACCCTGGCCGCGCATGGCGCCGATGTGCTGCATATCAGTGCGGCCCATCTGCCGAGTTTCGACGACCTGCTGCCCGATACCGGGCGCGGCAAGCGGACCGCCGCGCTCGATCTGCGCGCAGCTGAGGGACAGGCGCGGCTCCGCACGCTGGCCGCGGGGGCGGATGTCTTCCTGCAGGGCTACCGGCCAGGGGCGATCGCCAGCCATGGCTTCGCCCCGCCTGCCCTCGCCGCGCTGCGGCCCGGCATCATCTGCACCTCGCTCTCGGCCTATGGCGAGGTCGGCCCCTGGGGCGGCCGGCGGGGCTTCGATTCGCTGGTGCAGACGGCCAGCGGCTTCAACCATGCCGAAGCCGTGGCCGCCGGCGCCGATCCCAACGATGCCGCGCCGCGCGTCCTGCCCTGTCAGGCGCTCGATCATGCCTCCGGCTTCCTGCTGGCCTTCGGCACGCTGGCAGCGCTTATGCGCCGGGCGGAGGAAGGCGGGTCCTGGCTGGTCCGGGTCTCATTGGCGGGCACCGGCGCCTGGCTGCGCGGGCTTGGCCGGGTGCCGGGGGACTGGTCGCTCAAGGAGCCGAAGCTCGGCGATCTCGCCGACCTCACTGAGACGACGGCGAGCGGCTTCGGGCGGCTCACCGCGCTCCGCCATAGCGGTGTCCTGCCACACACGCCGCCGCATTGGACATTGCCGGCCATGCCGCTCGGCAGCCATCCGGCGGTCTGGGCTGAGTAGACGCCGGGACGGGGCAAGCGCAGGCTGGGTCCATCGCGGCGCGAGACCGCGGAGCAGGAGGACCCCAGCATGATCCCTCGTCGCCATCTTCTGCAGGCGGGCGCGGCCACCGCAGCGCTTGCGATCCTGCCCGACACCGCCCAGGCCGCCCGGCGGAGCCGCATCGATTTCTCGGTACCCGCCGGCGCCACCGATTGCCACGTGCATGTCTTCCCGGACCCCGCACGCTTCCCCTTCTTCTCCGGGCGCACCTACACGCCACCCGTCGCCACCGCAGCCGACCTCGCGCGGCTGCTGCGCAGCCTCGATCTCAGCCGCGTCGTCATCGTCCAGCCAAGCGTCTACGGCACCGACAACCGGGCGACGCTGGACGGCATTCGCCAGATAGGATTGCGTCGGGCCCGCGGTGTCGCGGTGATCGGCGCCGATACCACCGGCGCGCGGATGGCCGAATTGCAGGCCGCCGGCATCCGTGGCGTGCGGGTCAATCTTGAGACGGCGGGCGTGGTCGATCCGGCGGCCTCGGCGCAGAAACTGAAGGCCGCGGTCGATCAGGTGGCGCCGCTGGGCTGGCACGTGCAGACCTATACGCGGCTCTCGGTCATCGAGGCGTTGAAGGACCAGCTGATGGCCCTGAAGGTACCGCTGGTGGTCGATCATTTCGGCGGCGCCCGGGGCGAGCTTGGCACCGGCCAGCCGGGCTTTGCCGCACTGGTCGAACTGGTCCGCGCCGGCCGGGCCTATGTGAAGATCTCCGGCGCCTATCGCAGCAGCACCAAGGCGCCGGACTACGCCGAAATGCTGCCCTTCGCCCAGGCGCTGATCGCCGCCAACCCCGATCGCATCGTCTGGGGCAGCGACTGGCCGCATCCCAATACAACGCTCAAGCGCGCGGCACACGAGATCTCCGAGGCCGAACCCATCCAGGACGCCACGCTGCTGAACCAGCTGGCGAAGTGGGCGCCTGATCCGGCAATCCGCAAGAAGATCCTGGTGGATAACCCGGCCCGGCTCTACGGCTTCGGGTGACACGCCCCGGTGCGGCGGGGCGGCGGTCGATAAGGCCGCGGCGCCCGTACGCTCCGCTCCTCGCCCCTTGGGCGAGCAACACTGACCGCGGCGCCAGGGCGTTTTGGCGACGGCAGCACGGGCGGTGGCAGCGCGCCTGCGACGTGGCGCACGGGGACGCGCCAATGCCGCCGGCGAAGGAGCTCAGCTCGGCGCCGGCACGCCCGCTTCGGCCAGCGCCAGCGCCTGCCGCTCGGCGAGGCTCGCGGTGCTGTGACCCTCGATCATCTCCATGAACAGCCGGTGCCAGTTCATCTCGCAGCGCAGCCGCAGGAATACCGAGCCGAGCCCCACCGCGGCGCGGTCCATCAGCGGAAACTCACGGGGAATCTTCACCCCGCCGGTGCGTTTCAGCCCCTCATGCACCTGCTGGGCGACCTTGCGGCCATAGGACATATCGTCGGAGTACTGGATCGGCCGAACCTTGTCCTGCACCAGCGGCTCGTAGAGGAAATCGGCCCAGAGGTTGAGGACGTCCATCGTCTCCTTCGAGAGGTTCTGGAAGCCCCAGATCCGATAGGCCTCGGCCGCCTTCTCGTCGTCGCGGTCGCGCACCGCCTCGAACAGCAGAATGACACCACCGACGAAGCTCGGCGGGAAGATACGGACGGTGCCGAAGTCGAAAAGGTTGATGCCCTCCCGGTCTGGCCGCACCTGATAATTGCCAAGATGCGGATCGCCGTGAATGACGCCATAGCGGTAGAACGGCCGGTACCAAGCGCGGAACAGACCTTCGGCGTAGGCCTGCCGTTCCACCATCGGCGGGTCTTCTTCCAGCCGCTTGGCCAGCGCCGAGCCTTCCAGCCAGGTCATGGTCAGCAGCCGTTCGGTGCAATACCCATCGATCGGCCGCGGCACCAGGACGCGCGGCTGATCGCTGAGCATAAGGCCATAAAGCCGCTGATGCGCGGCCTCCCGCAGGTAGTCCAGCTCCTCGCGCAGCCGGTCGCGGAGTTCCTCGAAGACCTCTGAATTATCCAACGACGCATCCATGCGGCGATAGAGCTGCACGCCGATCCGCAATTGGCGAAGATCGGCCTCCACCACGCTCGGCATATCCGGGTATTGCAGCTTGCAGGCGACCTCTGTGCCATCGGGCAGCCGCGCCCGGTGTACCTGCCCGAGCGACGCGGCGGCGGCAGCCGTCTGGCCGAACTCGGCGAACTTCGACTGCCAGGCAGGGCCAAGCTCCGATTGCATGCGCCGACGGACGAAGGGCCAGCCCATGGGCGGCGCATTCGCCTGCAAGGTGGCCAATTGTTCGGCGTATTCCTCGGGTAGGGCATCCGGCACGGTGGAGAGGAATTGTGCCACCTTCATCATCGGGCCCTTCAGTCCGCCCAGTACCTTCTTCAAATCCTCGGCATGCGCTGTCTTGTCGGTCTTGATGCCAAGCATCCGCTCCCCAGCAACGCGGGCGGCGATGCCAGTCACCGCACTGGAGGTACGGACCATCCGCCGCACCTCACCGAACAGGGTGCTTTCGCGTGACCGCTCTGTCATGCCGCCGGCCGCTCCAACTCGTCGATGAAACCAGCGATGACGTCGAGCCCCTGCTGCCAGAAGCGCGGGTCGGACGCATCGAGACCGAAAGGCGCCAGCAGGTCCTTGTGGCGCAGCGTGCCGCCGGCGCGCAGCAGATCGAGGTATTTGCGCTCAAAATCCGGGACCTTGCCGGCGCGGTAGACGTTGTAGAGCGCGTTCACTAGGCAATCCCCGAAGGCATAGGCGTAGACATAGAACGGGCTGTGGACGAAATGCGGGATATAGGCCCAGTAAACCCCGTAATCTTCGGTGAAGTCGAAGGCCGGGCCGAGGCTCTCGCGCTGGACGTCGAGCCAGATTTCAGCGAGTTGTTCACTTGCCAGTTCGCCCTTCCGCCGCGCTTCGTGCAGCAGCGTCTCGAACCGGTAGAAGGCAATCTGCCGCACCACCGTGTTCAGCATATCCTCGACCTTGGCGGCCAACATGGCGCGCCGTCGGCGCGGATCGGTCTCGGCATCGAGCAGGCCGCGGAAGGTCAGCATCTCGCCAAAGACGCTCGCCGTCTCAGCCAGCGTCAGGGGGGTGCCAGAGAGCAGGTAGCCCTGCTCGCCAGCCAACACCTGGTGCACGCCATGGCCGAGTTCATGCGCCAGGGTCATCACATCGCGCGTCTTGCCGTGGTAGTTCAGCAACAAATAAGGATGTGCCGAGGGCACGGTCGGATGGGCGAAGGCGCCGCCCGCCTTGCCTGGGCGCAGCGCGGCATCGACCCAGGGGCGGGCGAAGAAGCGCGCGCCGATGTCGGCCAGGGCGGGTGAAAAGGCACGGTAGCTGTCGAGGACCGTTGTCACCGCCTCCCCCCAGGGGATGTGGCGGTCCTCCTCCTCGGGTAGCGGCGCGTTGCGGTCCCAGTGCTGCAACTTCTCCAGGCCCAACCACTTGGCCTTCAGCGCGTAGTAGCGATGCGATAGGCGCGGGTAGCTGTCGCGCACCGCGGCGACCAGCGCATCGACTACCTCGTCCTCGACCATGTTGCCGCGGTTGCGGGCACTACCCGGGCGCGGATAGCGACGCCAGGCATCATGGATTTCCTTGTCCTTGGCCAGGGTATTGGTGATCAACGAAAACAGCCGCACCCGGCTGCCGAAGGCTTCCGAGACACCCTTGGCAGCCGCCGCGCGAACCGCGCGGTCGGGATCGGAGAATTGATTGAGCGCGGCGGAGACGGTCAGCGCCTCACCGGCCACCGGAACACGCATTTCCGCCAGGGTCTCATCGAATAGCCGGTTCCAGGCGGCACGGCCGCTGACGTCTTTCTCGTGCAGCAGTTTCTCGGCCTCGTCCGAGAGCTGGTGCGGACGAAAGACCCTCAGGTCGCGGAGCCAGGGCCGCCAGCGCTGCAGGTCGCGGCTGCCGGCGATAGTCTTCTCCAGCGTCACCTCCTCCAGCCGGTTCAGCTCCAGCGTCAAGAACAGCAGATTCGAGGAGATCGTCGTCACCCGCTCCTGCAAGGTCTGGTAGAAGCGGCCGTTGGCGGGGTCCTCGGCATTCCCCGAAAAGACCAGCTGGGCGTAGCTCATCGCCCTGCCGAGGATTTCCTCGATCCGCTCATATTCCAAGATTGCGGCGGCCAGCGCCTCGCCCGACAGGCCGGCAAGCTTGCCGGCATAGGTGCCGGCGAAGGCCTTACCGTCCGCCTCGGCACGGTCGAGATCGGCCGTCAGCCGGGGATCATCGGGCGCAGCATAGAGGTCGGAGAGGTCCCAACTCGGCAGTGGCTCATCCGGCGCTGCGCCGGCATCGAGCGGAGGGGCGAAGCAAGGGGGGGGCTGGGGCAGCGGGCTCACGGGATGCATATAGTGCCTGTATCGCGCGGGACCAGCGGCCAATCGGCAATCGCGGCGCGGTGAAGGGGCTTGGGGAGCATGGCCGGCAGCGAAACCTGGACCAGCCTGCCCTGGATGCTGTTGGACCTGGCCCGGCGGCAGCCGGAGCGGCCGATGATCCGTTTTTGGCGGAATGACGCATGGCAGCGCCTGCGCTGGGGCGACTTCGCCCTGGGTGTTGCCCATCTCGCCGCCTGGCTGCGTGCCTCGGGCGTAGCACCCGGTGACCGGGTCCTGCTGGTCGCGGAAAATTGCCCGGAATGGAACATCGCCGATTGCGCCATCATGGCGATCGGCGCCGTCACGGTACCGACCTACACCACCAATACCGTCGCCGATCACGCTCATATCCTCGCCGATAGCGGCGCCCGGGCGGTGATCGTCGGCACGGCCGCGCTGGCCGAACGGCTGCGGGCGGCGGCCGGGCCCGAGGGGCTGGACCTGCTAATGGCCATGGTCCCGACACCCGGCGCCCGCGCCTGGTCAGAGGCCATGGCGCATCCGGCCGATCTGCCGCTGCTGTTGGCCGAGGTGGAGACCATCCCCCCCGGTCGGCTCGCTTGCTTGATCTATACCTCGGGCACCGGCGGCGCGCCCAAAGGGGTGATGCTGCCGCACCGCGCCATGCTGGCGAACCGCGCCGGCGTCGCGGCGCTGATCGAGCGCCTGCAGGTCAGGGGAGAGCCCTATCTCTCCTTCCTGCCGCTCAGCCATTCCTATGAGCATACGGTGGGTGGCGTGCTGCTGCCCTCAATGGGTTTGGAGGTGGTCTATTCGCGCGGCGCCGACCGGCTGGCCGCCGAGTTCCAGGAGATCCGCCCCGCCGTCGTCACTGCCGTCCCGAGACTGTTCGAGGTGCTGCGCGCCCGGCTACTCGCGACGGTCGAGAAGGACTCAGCGCTACGCCAACGACTCTTCGGCCTCGCCCTGGCCTATGGCCGCCGGCGGATCGAAGGGGCGCGGTTTGGCCCTGCTGAGCAGGCACTCGATTGGCTGCTGGATCGGCTGGTGCGCGAGAAGGTACGAGCGCGCTTCGGCGGCAATCTGGCGGCGATCGTCTCTGGCGGGGCGCGGCTCGACCCGGATCTGGGCAGCTTTTTTATCGCGCTCGGCCTGCCGCTGATCCAAGGCTATGGCCAGACCGAAGCCGGGCCGGTCGTCAGCGTCAATCTGCCTTGGGACAATCATCCGCACACCGTCGGCCCGCCTTTGCCCGGAGTCGCAGCACGGATCGCCGAAGATGGCGAGCTGCTGCTCGCCGGCCCGCTGGTCATGGACGGCTACTGGAACAACCCAGCGGCAACCGCGGCGACCCTTCGCCCCGATGCGGCAGGGGACGCCTGGTTGCATACCGGCGATGTCGGGCGGATCGAAGCTGGGCGGATCGTTATCACCGATCGCAAGCGCGATTTCATCAAGACGCTGGGTGGTGACATGGTGAGCCCGGCGAAGCTGGAAAGCCTGCTGATGGCAGAGCCCGAGATCGCCCAGGCGGTGGTCGCCGGTGAGGGCCAGCCCGGTATTGTTGCCCTGCTAGTCCCGGCCGAGGGGGCGGAGGCAGAGCTCGGGGCAACAATCACACGCGTGAATGCCCGCCTCTCCTCCATCGAGCGCATCCGCCACTGGACTGCGGCGACAACGCCCTTTAGCCAGGAGAACGGGCTGTTGACGCCGACCATGAAGGTGAAGCGCCGTGCCGTGCTGGAACGCTACGCGGCCGAGATCGCCGCGCTCTATCGCCGATAGCGAGCGCGGCTACTTTGCTTCCAGGCGCATGCCGAGCAGCCGCTGCACCGCCGCCGTGCCGCGCCCGTTCGCCTTCTCGACCGCCTCGAAGCTGACGGGCTTTAGGGGCTGCAGGGTCAGCTCCAACGTCAGTGCCTCGCCACGCAGAAAGCGCTGCAGTGGCGGCAGGAGGGAGCCCGCAGCCTTCGCCCCGCCGAGCAAGGCCACCGCATCGGCGACGTAGTCGGCCCGGATCTTCGGCTCTGGCAGGCGTCGGCGCTGCGCCTCCTCAGCGACGATGCGGCGATAGAGCCCGGCATCGGTAAGGCGCAGTCGCAGCGCATCGAGCCGCCAGCCATCGAGATCTATCGCCTCCATGCTCTCCGGCGTCAGGCCGGAGAGGCGGAAGGTCAGGCCCAGCCCACCCACCTCAGCGAGGTCGAGGTCGAAGCGGGTGGATTCCAGCACGCCGCGGGTGCGATCGAAGCTGCCATCGCTCACGGCCTCTCCGGTGATCGCCTCATAGCCGTAGGGGTCCAGCCAGTCGCCGACCGCCGCAGAGCGTTCGATGGTCAGGCCGCGCAACACCAGGTTGGAGCGATCCGTCTCCCCGCGCGTCCAGGAGGAGCGCCAGGACTGCACGCCGAACAGCGTTTTGCCCTGCTGTCCCAGCCGCAGCCCCTCCACCTCGAATAGGAAATCCGCCAGCGGGCGTGGCGGCAGCGTCCGCTCCGCCAGCGCGACGATGGTGCCCGGCAGGTCGAGACCGCTGAGCGTCAGTCGGGCCAGGTTGGCCGTATCGGGATAGAGGTCGGAGGGCTCGGCCGCGGCCTCCAGCCCGGCGATCGCCAGTGTCCCTGGCCGCTCCGGATGGAAGCCCTCCAGCCGCAGCTCCTGCAGCTTCAGGCTCGGCGTACCGGCGGCGACGATGCTGCTGAGCCGCAGGCTGTCCAGCGTCAGCCGCCCGAGACCGCTCCGCTTGGCATCGAAAGCGAGGCCGCGCAGCTCGAACCCGCCGATGCTGATGCGATCGTCATCTGGGGTGATGAGGACAACATCGCGCGCCGTCGCCGCGCCGATGCCGTGCTCGCTCGGCGCGGTTACGATGACCTCCGGCGCTTCGAGCTTGGCACCGGCCGCCGTGGTCAGGCGCAGCCTCTCCAGCCGCAGCGTGCCGCCGTTGGGCACCGCCCTGGCATAGTCCAGCGCGATCTCCGGGCCGAACAGGGCGCGCAATTCGGCAAGGCCCGCCGGTTCGGTCGGCACGGGCGCGGCGGCCGCGGGTGGCGGTGCGGCGGGTGGCGGTGCGGCGGGGGCATCGGCGGCCGGCGCCGTCGCGGTCTGGGCCCAAGCGGGGCCGATGAGCAGGGCGGCCGCCAGCCCCGCCGCCGTGATCCGCCAATGCCGCATCGCCCACCCCATACGCCTAAGGCTCGAGGATCGCCGGCCGGGCCCTTCCCTGCAAGCATCCGTCCGCCCATCTTGCAGGCATGAGCACCCCGCCCAGCAAGCTGCCGGCCAAGCCGGGAAACGCCGCAGTCGCGGATTTCCTGAAGCAGGTTGCCGGCCTGCCGCAAGCCCGACCAGCAGCCGGCCGCCCCGGCCGGCTGCTTTTCGCCATGGATGCCACCGCCTCCCGCCAGCCCAGCTGGGACCGCGCCTGCCATTTGCAGGCGGAGATGTTCGCGGCGACCCGCGATCTTGGCGGCCTGCTCGTGCAGTTGGTTTACTATCGCGGCCATGGCGAATTCGCTGCGACGCCCTTCCTGGCCGATGCTGCTGAGTTGACCCGGCGCATGGCCGGCGTCGCCTGCCTCGGCGGCATGACGCAAATCGGGAAGGTGCTGCGCCATGCCTTGGCCGAGACCCAGCGGGCGCGCGTACAGGCCGTTATATTTGTCGGCGACGCGCTGGAGGAACCGCTCGATCCCCTCTGCGACCTAGCTGGGCAGCTGCGGCTGCACGGCACGCCGCTATTCGCCTTCCAGGAGGGCGTGCAACCAGAGGTCGCCTACGGCTTTCGCCAACTGGCGCAGCTTTCAGGCGGCGCCTATGCGCCTTTCGATGCTGCCTCAGGTGCGGCGCTGCGGGAGCTACTGCGGGCGGTTGCTGTCTTCGCCGCCGGCGGGCGCGCTGCCCTGGCCCGCTTGCCAGGCGCCACGGCGGCGCGAATCGCCGGGCAGCTGCCTGCGCCGGCCAAAGGATGATCGCCTGGTTGGCGCTGGGCGGCCTCGCCCTGCTACTTTCACTCGCGCTATTGCGAGGCTTCGCGACAGCGCCGGTCGCCCAGGTGCGTCGCTTTGGCGCCTGGGGTTTGGCCGCGCTGGGCGGTTTGCTTGTGTTGGCGTTGCTGGTGGCCGGGCGGGCCGGCCAACTGTTCTGGGCGCTGGCCTTTTTCGGGCCGCTCCTGCTGCGCTGGGTGCGGGGGGCGCTGGCGGCCCGGCGCTTTGCCGCATCCGGGCCTGCGGCGGGCGGCGAGAGCGCCGTCGAGACAGCAACCCTCACCATGCGGCTCGATCACCGCAGCGGGACGATGCATGGCACGGTCCGGCAAGGCCAGCAGGCGGGCCGGGAGCTTGCCGAGCTAACGCTGAGCGAGTTGCTGACCTTGTTGGATGAGTGCCGGCGAGGCGACCCGGACAGTGTGCCGCTATTGGAAGCCTGGCTCGACCGCCTGGCGCCGGACTGGCGCGACATGGGTGGAGCGGCCGCCGAACCGCAACCATCCAACCAGGACGGGGCCATGAGCCGGGCCGATGCGCTGGCCGTGCTAGGGCTATCGGAAGGGGCCGATGCAGCGGCGATCCGCGCGGCGCACCGCCGGTTGATGCGCAACGCCCACCCCGACCACGGCGGCAGCGACTGGTTGGCAGCCCGCATCAACGAAGCGCGAGACATTCTGCTGCCGGGCGGCTGATTTCGACAACGTGCGGCGTGGCGCGGCGCCACAGCAATGCCTTCATCGCCTCGTAATTGAATAGGATATCGGGCGAAGGGCTGCGGCTTGCCGGTTGTCGAGGCGCATGGCAAAGCGCCCCGCCGGGCCGACAGGGTCGCTTTTAGCCCGCCGACCGACCGGCAGGAGACGGACGTGCCCGCATTGAAGCCGTTGAAGAAGGCCGTATTGCCCGTGGCCGGGCTTGGGACTCGCTTCCTGCCTGCGACCAAGGCCATGGCCAAGGAGATGCTGCCGGTCGTTGATCGGCCGCTGATCCAATACGCGATCGACGAGGCACGGGCCGCCGGGATCGAGCAATTCTGCCTCATCACCGGCCGCGGCAAGACGATGCTCGTGGAGCATTTCGACGTCGCCTATGAGCTTGAGCGCACCTTGCAGGAGCGCGGCAAGACCGCCGAACTGGCCCAGCTCCGGGCCGAGGCGATGCCGCCCGGCGCGCTGGTCACCGTGCGCCAGCAGGTCCCAATGGGCCTCGGGCATGCTATCTGGTGCGCGCGGCACTTCATCGGCGATGACCCCTTCGCCATCCTGCTGCCGGACGACCTGATGCAATGTGAGGTCTCCTGCACCGCGCAGCTTGCCGCAGCCTATCGTGAGACGGGCGGCAACGTGGTGGCGATCGAGGAAGTGCCGCGAGAGCGGGTGAACCGGTACGGCGTGTTGGATGTGCTGGAGGATAAGGGCAAGCTGGTGTCGGTGAAGGGACTGGTGGAGAAGCCGGCAATCGACCAAGCGCCGTCCAACCTGACGATCATCGGCCGCTATGTGCTGATGCCAGAGGTCCTCGGCCATCTCGCGCGGATGGAGCGCGGCGCGGGAGGCGAAGTGCAGCTGACTGACGCCATGGCGAAACTGATCGGCAGCCAGCCCTTCCACGGGCTGCGGTACGAAGGCCGCCGCTTCGATTGCGGCGACAAGGCGGGCTGGCTGGAGGCGCAGATCGCCTTTGCCCTGGCCCGCCCGGACATGGCCGACGCGGTGCGCGGCTTCTTGCGCAACTATCTCTAGGCGCGGCGCGCACGAGGAGAAGCCCATGCGGATCGCAATGCTCGGGGCGGGCTACGTGGGCTTGGTCTCCGGCGCCTGTTTTGCCGAGTTTGGTACCGAAGTGACGGTCATCGACACCGATGCCAGCAAGATCGCTGCGCTGCATGCAGGCCGCATCCCGATCTACGAGCCGGGTCTCGAATCCCTGGTCGCGGAGAATGTCCGCGACGGGCGGCTGCATTTCACGACCGATCTGGCCGCCGCGGTCGCCGGCGCCGATGCGGTCTTCCTCGCGGTGGGCACGCCAACCCGGCGGGGCGATGGTCATGCCGACCTCTCCTATGTCTACGCGGCGGCCGAGCAGGTGGCCAAGACGGCCGACGGGCCGCTGGTGCTTGTCACCAAATCCACCGTGCCGGTCGGCACGGGACGGGAGGTGATGGCGATCGTGCAGCGAGCGCGGCCCGACCTGTCGATCGAGGTCGCCTCGAACCCGGAATTTCTCCGCGAAGGCAGCGCCATCGGGGATTTCATGCGCCCCGACCGGGTCGTCGTCGGCATCGCCGAGGGCGCGGGCGGCGAGCGGGCGCTAGCCGTTCTGAAGCGACTTTATCGGCCGTTGAACCTGATCGACGTGCCGATCCTCGCCACCCGGATCGAGACGGCGGAGCTGATCAAATACGCCGCCAACGCCTTCCTCGCGACCAAGATCACCTTCATCAACGAGATGGCCGATCTCTGCGAGAAGGTCGGCGCCGATGTGCACGATGTCGCCCGCGGGATGGGGCTGGACGGGCGGATCGGCCGCAAATTCCTGCATGCCGGGCCGGGCTATGGTGGCTCCTGCTTCCCGAAGGACACGCTCGCCCTGGCGCAGACCGCGCAGGATAAGGGCGCACCGGTACGGCTGGTGGAGACCACCATCGCCGTGAACGAGGCGCGTAAGGCAGCGCTTGCCGACCGCCTGCTCACCATGGCCGGCGGCAGTATCGCCGGGCTGACCGTCGCCGTGTTCGG
>Ga0114960_10003224_pt1 | contig 12544 bp, 9 predicted proteins | sample C_130625_MF_Meta_FD_92637 | JGI IMG/M metagenome (GOLD analysis project Ga0114960, IMG submission 92637) | Freshwater microbial communities from Lake Croche, Canada to study carbon cycling - C_130625_MF_MetaG | ecosystem: Environmental > Aquatic > Freshwater > Lake | place: Lake Croche, Canada... | reverse complement strand
TTAGCGGGGTCACGAGCAGGATCAGGGGCGAGGAGTGCGGTGAGCTCGCTGCTCGCCCCGCGGTCAGATTCGCCAACCTCGGCGCATGGGATGCCGCGCGCGACGCGCGTCGCAGGGCTCTTTGTTGAGGATCCGCCGAACGGCGCCGCTACGGCAAGTGCGACGGTGACGGCGTCGTCGCTCCCAGTGCGCACCTGGAGCACGACAGTGGCACCGACCTCAACCGCGCCACCCTCACGGCGATAGGCGGGGTCTCGAGAGTCGTGTCGAATCAAGAGCTCCTGCAACTTCCCGTCGCCCGTGACCGCTGCGGCAGGGTCGGTCGGGTCACCCGCTGGCCCGCACGCAGCGGCAAGGAGTGCGACTACGAGGGTGATGGGAAGGGCGCGGCGCCAAGGCGCGGCGGGCTCGGGTACGATCAGAGGCACTATGGAAGTGAATGGCATCCGCATCCCCACAATCATCGCCGAGAACAGTGCCGCGCGCTGCGACGGTTGCTCTTCGCAAATTGATGGCACCCCGTTCCGCATGAGCGTGCTCGACACCACTGCAACGGAAGTTGCCCCCTCATTCGGCGAGCCTTCACCTATTAATCCTGGACCCTTTCAGTTCTGTACCGACCCTGCCTGTCCGCCGCGCTGGATGGCGGTACGCGGATGGCTCCGCTGTAGTCGCAGCGGTGTGCGCGAGATCATGCGCCCGATTCTGCTGCCACGCGGTGCCGGCGCTGAGCTTGGACTCTGTGATGGGCTGCATCACGATGCTCACGAGTTCCTGCCGGCGTAGGCCGGAACCAGCGTGACCACACTTCTCCCAGCGCTCACCGCGCTCTTCGCTCTCCTTTTTTCGGCGCTCCTCTTTGATCAGTATCGAGCGCGTCGTGGCGCATATCAACTGGCGTGGGGGGTTGGTGCGCTCGCCTTCTCCGTTGCCGCAGGTGCGGAGGCGCTCGCCGCGGTGATCGGCTGGAGTGAGCCGATCTATCGCGTCTGGTATCTCTTTGGCGCAGTCTGGACGGCAGGGTGGCTTGGTGCTGGAACAATTCTTCTTCTCGCGAAGACGCGCTTCGGATACTGGTATGCGCTCTGCCTCGCCCTCTCAGGCCTCTTTACCATTCTCGTTGCACGGCGGCTGGAAGATCCATCGGCAGGGCCAACTGCGCTGGCCTACTCGTTGACTGCCTGGTGCGCTGCAATCGCAATCGGCTGGCTCTCATATATGAGCGATGAGCGGTGGGCCCGACTTGCGGTGGTGATCACTGCAGCACTGAGCGTTATTGCAGTTCCACTTGTTGTTGTAGCGACGCTTCCGGCACCCGGATGGGCAACGGACCCGGCGACTGGTGCCCCTGTTGCGCTCTTGCTCCCACCAGCCCTGCGCCTGTTAACGCCAATCTTGAATGTGAGCGGCGGACTAGCCCTGCTCACCGGCGCACTCTTCTCGGTCTACGTCTTCATGCCGAAGCGACGCGTGCTGCCGTACTCGAGCGATCCAGATCAGCGTGGCGATGAGCTGCTCTTTAATCTGGCGATCGCACCGGCGGCGCTCACGGTGAATTTCCTCCGCAGCGTTCCTGACGCCTGGCGTGCCTGGCGCGCGGGACCGCTGAATCGCCGAGTACCGGCGGCGGCGCTGATCGCCTTGGGGGCGTTCGTACCGAGCCTCACTGACACACTGAACCGAGCCGGCTCAACAGAGGGCTACCAGGTTGGAAAGCTGATCGGGGCGCTCCTCCTCCTCTGTGGGTTCTTGGCGAGCGTCGAAGCGCCGAGTGAGGTTCGCCTCCCGCTCCTTGGTCGACCAGTTCGAGCGCTGCTCCGGTGGGTTCGCCGCGGGGGGTGACTGGTATCCTGATCACCAGCACCGCACGGAGGCCCCAATGAAGATCCGCACCGCAGTTCTCCCAGTTGCCGGATGGGGCACCCGATTCCTTCCTGCGACGAAGGCTGTCCCGAAGGAGCTGCTCCCGATCGTCGACCGACCCGCGATTCAGTACGCCATTGAAGAGGCGGTCGCCTCAGGAATTGAGCGCGTCATTCTTGTCACGAGCGAACATAAGCGGGCAATCGAAGATCACTTCGACATCTCCGCCGACCTTGAAGCGATTCTCGAGCAGCGCGGCGACATCGAACACCTTCGCGCGGTGCGAGCCGTTGCGGACATGGTGCATCTTGTGACGATCCGTCAGAAGGAGCAGCTCGGCCTCGGCCACGCCGTGCTCATGGCGCAAGACGCCGTAGGTCATGAGCCGTTTGCGGTGATGCTCCCTGATGACCTGATCTTCGGCCCTACCCCGGCGCTCGCCGAACTAATTGAGGCCTATGTCGCGACACAGGCCTCGGTGCTTGGGGTGATGCGCGTATTGCCATCGGAGACACATCGCTACGGCATTGTTGACGTAGACACCACACTGCCAACGAGCGACCAGGGGAGAACCATTCCGCTCCGCGGCGTGATCGAGAAGCCAGATGCCGCGCACGCCCCATCTGACCTCGCTGTCGTCGGCCGCTACATCCTCGGCCCAAAAATCTTTGAGCGTCTCGAGCAGACGCCACACGGTCTAAATGGCGAAATCCAGCTCACCGACGCTATTCACACCCTGGCCCAAGAGCAGCCGGTTGTCGCACGGCACTTTTCGGGGACGCGCTATGACGTTGGTTCACCCGAGGGTTGGCTTCGCGCAAACCTCCACGTCGCGCTCGATCACCCCGTGTACGGTCCCGTTGTTCGAGAGGCGATCGCCGCCGAGGGTGAGCGAACTCGATGACTCCGTCGGAGCAGAACGAGCGGACGCTGAAGCCTGGTGACATCGTTGCCGGCCGGTATCGGCTGCAGGAGTTGATCGGCGAAGGGGCCGCTGCACTCGTCTTCCGTGCAACTGATGAGGCGCTCGGTCGTGACGTTGCCGTAAAGGTGCTGCGCGCGCCACTCGCTACATCTCGCGCAGCCGCCGATCGTTTCCGCGCCGAGGGCCGCGCCGCCGCCATCGTCGCGCATCCAAATGTCGCCGCGGTGTTTGACGTTGCCCCAGATGGTGAGTCGCCCGCGATCGTTATGGAATTCGTCGACGGTGAAGATCTCGCCTCCATGTTGCGGCGCGTTGGGCCACTTGTTCCGCGTCGTGCTGCGGCGGTCGCTGCCCAGGTTGCTCGTGGCCTCGCCGCTGCGCATGTGCGCGGCATTATCCATCGCGACGTTTCATCACGCAATATCCTCATCAACCGCGAAGGCCGCGCGCAAATCGCGGATTTCGGCATTGCACAGGCAATGCACGAAGTTGATGGGAGTGAGGCTGCGGCACGCAGTGGGCAGCGCCCAGAAGGTTCCATTGGTTACCTCGCACCCGAAGTGCTGGCTGGGGGATCGCAAACTGCGTCGTCAGATCTCTTCGGCCTCGGCGTTGTTCTCTTTGAGTTGCTGACGGGCCATCGCCCGTTCGACAGCCTGAGTGGCGCAGAGCTCAAGGAGCGACGCGGTCAGTCGCCCGCTCCATCACCTCGAGAGTTGCGGCCTGATATCTCGCAAGAGCTCGACCTCATCACCATGCGACTCCTGGCGCCGAAGCCGAACGAACGCTATGTGAATGCAACGACAGCGGCTGACGCACTTGAGACCTACGTCATACAGGCGAATCGCACCGCAGTTCCTTCACGACCGGTCGGGCCGGCGGCGGGCGCTCCGCGCGCTCTCGCCGGAACACGTGTGGCTCGCGTCGCTGCGGAGGTCGGCCCGGGTGAGCCAGAGATGCTTCCTGATCCGAGCGAAATCGGCGCTGCTCCACCCTCTGACGAGGGTGACTCGATGTCGCTGCGCACCCTGCTGTTGGCGATCGGCGGCGTTGCGCTCACGGCACTTCTGCTGGTTGGCGGCCTGATCTTGGCGCTGCGGGTGCTCTCCGCGGGGAGCGGTCCAGATAACAACGTGAAGGTGCCAAGCCTCACGACGCTGACCCTGGCTGAGGCGATTCCGATTGCGGAGGGCCTCGGCCTGCGCGTACAGGTAGTTGAGCGCGTGAACTCCGCCGATCAGCCGGTCGACACGATCCTTTCACAGTCACCTGGAAGCGAGACCCTCGTGCCGCTGAATACGGTGATTGAGGTTCGCGTTGTAGCCGGTAGCGGTTTCGTCGTGGTCCCCGATGTTCGTGGCAAGAGCGAGGCGGATGCAATCAGCGCGCTAGCCGCCGCTCGGCTCGTGTGGGGTGCAACGTTCACGGAGTACTCGGAGACCGTTCCAGTTGGTGAGGTGGTGCAGCAGAACCCGCGCCCAGGGGTGCAGGTATCGAGCGGCACCGCTATTGATATCGTGCTTTCGCTCGGCCCTGAGCTCTCGACAAGCCCATCGGCGAGTCCAAGTGCTGGGGAGTGGCCGCAGGTGCCGGACCTGCACTGTTCCAGCGTTGCCGACGCCACAACGATCCTCTCCGCCCTCGGCCTCTCGCTGGACGCAGCGTCAGCGCTGCTTGACCCAACGGCTCGAATCGACAGCTACTCGCCACTGGCGGGTGTCGCCGTTGCACCTGGGTCCGAGATCACGATCGAATCAAGCGCTCCAACAGGCACGCCGATTACCGGCTGTCCGTAGCGGAGCTAGGCCTCTAGACCCTCCCAGAGGCCGCCGCTCGCCCAGGTGAGTCGAGGGCGCTCTGTAAGTGTTCCATCAACACTGCGTTCAAGTTGTGCTGCGGCCTGCAGTGGAACTGGCGCAGTCCAGCACTCCTTCACGTCACTCTCGGCAACTAGGCGACGCTTCTTATCAACGCCGCAATACGAAACCTTGCCGATGACCGAACGTCGCATGTGTCGACAACTTCCACAAGATGCCGTTGGCGTTTTACACACCCAACACTGCCCAGACTCTTCTTGAATGGCGCTGCAATTCGGGCAGCGCCACGTCAGGGCAGGCGCTGCACTCACGGCTTTACCAAGTAGACGCGGAAGCTTTGCGTTCCTGAGATTGGGTCGCCGACACTCAGCTGATAGGTCACGGTCACTAGGCCGCGACCCTCCGTATTGAAATTGTCTGGAAACGCGTAATCCCAAGCGGCTCGACCATAAACGTCAGAGGTCGCGCATGCCGGTGAACTTGGCGGCGCTCCATCAGCTGTTACGTACATGCAAACCTGCACGTTCGCAGCGGGCTCCCCTGTTGAATCGGTTGCCGTTGAGGTGATACGGAACGCAATCGGCTTCTTACTCAGAATAATGGTTCCTGGATTGAGAATAATGGTGATGCGACCCAGTGTCGCACTCGTGGAGATTTCAACACTCTGGGACGTTTGATTTCCCGCGCCGTCAATTGCCGTGATGGTGAGAATGTTTGTGCCGTTGCGAACCGCAACCGTGATTGAGAAGGCCCCCTTTGCTGTCGAGCGACTCCCTTCAATCGTTCCAGTGGTCTCATTCCGCACCTGCACATCAATATCTTTGTCTGTCTTACCGGTCACCGTGACAGAGTCACCGCTTAAGATCGCACCTGGGTCTGGCGCGGTGATCGTGAGTGCGGGAGCACTGGTATCGCGAACGACAGTGATAGAAGCGGAGCGCGTCCCTTCAACGCCATCAACCACTACGACCGCTTCAATGACATTGTTTCCTGCTGAGAGTGGCACCTGCGTGATGTCAAACCCTGGCGTCTTCGGCATGCTGATCTCAGCGCCAGTGATCACAGAGCCATCATCACGGGTGATGATGATGCGAATGATTGCGTTACTTTTTTCGAGGAGATCTTGGGGCAGCGTACCGCTCACGGTGATCGTAGCTGCGGCGGTTACCGGTTCACTCGGCTCGCTCAAGGCTGGTCTCCCAGGTTCCAGTGAGGCAGGTGGCGGTGTTGGTGACGAGTTGCCGCCAACCGATGTGATGAACGGGAGGGCAATTGCGGCGAGACCGATGGCACAGATAACTGCGAAAAGCGTGAGGATCGTGGAGAGGGTCGTTGCAGCACGCCCACCTAAATTGCGCGATTCGGTGCGAGGTCGCTGCGAGACGGATTCCACTCGATACGGCGGGGTGTATCCCTCCGCGCGGCCAGGGAGGCCGCGACGCGGTGGCTTCGAACCCGATCGACGGAAGAGTCCCATAGGGCGATTCTCGCACGCGACGCGCCGAGACCGCTACGCTCCAACGATGCCCGATCAACCGAGCGACCCGCAGCTGATCCTCGAGATGCGTGACCGCGTTACGCACGCTCGCGCAGAGGTCGTGCGCGCGGTCAGTGAGGGGCGCGGCCCTGACGCGTGGCGTGCCGCACTGGTGGCGCTCGAGTCGCGCGGTCGCTTCGGCATTCGCATGGGGCTCGGGCGATCAAACGCCCTCCTCCGTGCACTCGGCTCGCCTGAAGTGGGTGTGCGGGGTGCGCTCGTCGCAGGTACCAACGGAAAGGGGAGCGTCGTCACCCTCGTATCAGCGGCCCTCCGTGCTGCGGGCATTCGACACGCCACCACGCCGAAACCGCACCTGGTCAGCTATCGCGAGCGGGTACAGATTGATGGCCAACCGCTCGCAGCACTCCCGTTCGCCCAGGCGGTCGCACGCGCCCTTGATGCCGCCGATCAAATTGAGGCGCGCGTGGGGCCAGCGACTGAGTTTGAGATCCTCGTCGGCGCGATCTTTGAAGCGCTCCGCAAAGCAGAGATCACCACAGCGATTGTTGAGGTTGGCCTTGGCGGTCGGCTTGACGCGACCCATGCTTGGGATGGCGGCGTTGCCGTGGTGACCAATGTTGGCTTAGATCATCAGCAGTATCTCGGTGACACCATTGAAGCGATCGCCAAAGAGAAGGCCGCGATTATCGTGCGTGGGGACCGTGCGGTTATTGGAGCGAGCGACCGCGGTGGCGCGCTTGATGTGATTCGCCATCGAGCTCAGCGTGTTGGCGCGCCCTTTACGATTGCACGCGCTGGCGCAATACGCTCACTGGGGCGTGATGGCATCGAGGTTGAACTAGAGGGGCGAGGTGCGGTGCGCGTCGGGCTTCTTGGCCGGCACCAAGGCTCGAATGCCGCCGTTGCCGCTGCAACCCTAGATGCGCTGCGCGAAGCGGGCATTGCCTCGGTAAGTGACGAGGAGATGCTTGCCGGCTTTGCAGCGGCGCGATGGCCAGGCCGCATGGAGCTGGTTCCAAACGCGCTTGGGGGCGGAGATGATCGCGACATACTTCTTGATGGCGCACATAACGAAGACGGCGCCGCGGCGCTGGCATCGGCACTCGCCGACCTTGCGCCACACCTGCTCAACGCGAGCGGTGCGCGCAACACAACCCCAGTGCTGATCCTCGCAGTGATGGCCGATAAATCAGTCGCAGAGTTGTGCGCAGCTCTGGCTACCTCGCCAGTGCTTCGGGCTGCGCAGGTCATCTGCACCAGCGTTGGCGATGCGCGCTCTCTTGCACCCGAAGGGCTTGCCGCCGTGGCACGCGCTGCCGGCCTTGGCGTGAAGGTCCAGATCGCGAACAGCCCCACCGCTGCGATGATTGCCGCGGCAGAGCAGAGCGGGCCAATCGTGGTGGCAGGGTCGCTCTACCTCGTGGGTGCGATCCGTGGCGAACTGATGCGTCGTGGCGTGCTCCCCGATGACGGAAGCCGCGATGACGTGGCAGGATCAGCCTCATGAGCGAGATCCAGAACAACCGAGAAGCGATCAGTCACTCGTACACACCAATCCCCGCGACGACGATTGGGCCACTGCGTGTCGAGTGGGGAAGCCGTACCTACATCATGGCGGTGGCAAACCTCACACCCGATAGCTTCTCGGGCGACGGGCTGATCTCAACGGGCGAACCCCTGGTGGATCTGGTCGATAGGGTTGAGCAGCTCGCGCGTGCTGCGCTTCGCGACGGTGCCGACATCCTAGATCTTGGTGCGGAGTCAACACGCCCCGGTCATACCGAAATCTCTGTCGCTGAAGAGATCGCTCGGCTGATCCCTGCGATTGAGCGACTTCGCCGAGTGCTCCCATCGTTGGCGCTTAGTGCTGACACGCAGAAGGTTGAGGTCGCCGCCGCTGCGCTCGACGCAGGCGCACACATGCTCAATGACATTTGGGGGACGCGTGCGGGCGACGAGATGCTTCGACTTGCGGCGGAGCGCGGCGTTCCGATCGTCCTCATGCATAACCGTAAGGAGGTGGCGACAGGCGAGAGGGCGGCCAACTTTGACGAGGAGTTCTTAGGGGAGATGGCGGCGGTTGCGTCGCGCGGCCGCGCTCTTGGCATAGCAGCCGAACGGCTGATCCTTGACCCTGGATTCGGCTTTGGGAAGAGTCCCGCCCAGAACCTCGCCAGCCTGCGCCTCCTCGGCGCCCTGCGTGATTTAGGCCACCCAGTGCTGCTCGGCACCAGCCGCAAGTCCACGCTCGGGCGGGTCATCGACGGGGCCCCAGCCGACCGCCTCTCCGCCACCGTGGCCACGAGCGCGCTCGGCGCACTTGCCGGTGTCGACATCGTGCGCGTGCATGATGTTCAGGAGAATCGTGATGCCGTCCGCGTAATCGACGCGACGCTTCGCGCGCGGGGAGATCACGCTGACGAAGTGATTGGACCGAATCCGAACCGGGCGGATCGGCCACCACGCCCGGGCCAGCGCGATCACATCACCGTGCACAACATGCGATTCGATGCCGCGCATGGAGTCTATCCGGAAGAGCACCAGAAGCCACAGCCGTTCTACGTGGACGTTGAGGTTGACGCAGATCTCGCTCCGGCGGGACGCGGCGATGCATTAGCCGCCTCAGTGGACTACAGCGAGCTCGTGCGCATCGCCGTTGAGCGTGTTGGCGCTGGAGGCCATGCAGATCTTATTGAGGCACTCGCCGAGCGCATTGCTGATGGCGCAGCAGAGGTTGTATCGCGCAGCGGTGCAACGGTCTACGAGGTTCGCGTTCGCGTGCGCAAGCCAGAGGCCGCCGTTGCCGCGCCGATTGATTGGGCCGGTGTCGAGGTTGTCCGCAGGCCGTAAGGTTTTCGCAGCGTCGACCTACTCGTTCGGGCGGATCCCTAACTCGACGGTGATGCTAATCGCTGTGCCATCGCGCAGCACTGTCAGCGTAATCAATGTGCCAGGCGCGTACTGAACTAACAGATCCTGCAGCGGATGCGCCTCGTCGATCGCTGTCTCATTGACGGCGGTGATGATGTCGCCGCTTTTTAGGCCCGCGGCCTCAGCTGGGCTACCAGAGATAATTGGCGATGTTGTTCCATCAGCGACGATCCATGCACCTGCACTGATGGGGAGCTTGTTCTCGGTGGCAATGCGCAAGTCGAGCGCCGTGTAGCGCACTCCGATCCACGGTCGGGAGAGCGGAGTGCCTGCAAGCGCCTGCTCAAGGATCGGTCGAGCGATATCAATAGGGATTGCAAAGCCAATGCCAGAGCCCTCTGTAGAGATCGCGGTGTTGATGCCAATCACCGCGCCGCTGGAGTCAACCAGCGCGCCACCAGAGTTTCCCGGATTAATCGCTGCGTCCGTTTGAATGAGCCCATGAATAGATCCACTCTCCGTTGTAATGTCACGGCCGAGTGCCGAAACAATTCCAGCCGTGACGGAGTTGGTATAGACCCCGAGCGGTGAGCCGATTGCGATGGCGGTCTGGCCAACTTTGATGCCACCCGAACGCCCCAGTGTTGCCGTCGGCAGCCCAGCAGCGGCAATCTTCACGACCGCAAGGTCGGTGAGGGTGTCAATGCCGTATACGGTTCCAGTAAAGTCACGACCATCTTTGAGATGAACAACGATCGCCGTCTCATCAGCAACCACGTGCTTATTCGTCACGATCCATCCATCGGCAGAATAAATAACACCGGAGCCGATAGATTCGCCCGCAGCGGTCTTGACCTCAAGGGTGACGATTGCTGGAGAGACGCGCTCTGCAACGCCAACGATTGCCGACTGCTCAGAGACGAGCGTCTGTCGAATCTGCGTTGTGATATCGGAACCAGAGAGACCGTCAAGGAGGAGGATTGTTGCGGCCGCGCCGCCTCCTGCGCCGAAAAGCAGTGAGAGGGCCAGCATCCCGGCGATCGCACCGCGGCTCAAGGATCCAGTTCCTCCAAGGAGCGATGCGCGCGCCGCCTGCAGAGGGCCACTCTCACGGGTGATCCACGCCGTTGGGCCCGTAGCTGGCTCTGGTTCAAAGCGAAGAGGCGAGCGTCGCTTGATCGAGGGCTTAGCCTTCTTCTTTGGTGCGGCGGTCGTGCGTTTGGCCTTCTCAATCACGTGGCGTCTCCTTTGGAACTTCGTTGCTCTCAGGTGCCACGCTCAATGAGGCGGGCGTCTCACTCACCGTAGAGGATGGGGGATCCGCGTGTAGAACACTGCGAAGACGGAGTGAAGTTTTCGCAACCTCGCCAAGAAGCGCTGCAGCGCGTCGACCAAAGCTCACGAGCGTGGCTGGCCCGGTTGCGGCTGGGGTGACCTCAGGGATCTCGTCGCCAAGCGCCTCAGGATCAGCGGGGAAGGTGAGGGCGAAGCTCGTCCCTTCGCCAGGAAGGCTCTCGACCACGATTCGCCCCGCGTGCATATCCACGATCGATTTCACGATCGCGAGGCCGAGACCAGAGCCTGTGGCTCGAGCCGCCCGGCTGGCCGCAGCCAACCCCTCTGTGCCGCGAAAGAAGCGATCAAAGATGCGCGGCAACTCTTCAGATGAGATGCCAACCCCTGTATCGCGCACCGTCACCGTCGCGGCGCCAGTAGAGAGGAGTTGCACAGAGACAAGGACACTGCCACCGCGCATGGTGAACTTCAGCGCGTTTGCGACGAGGTTAGCCACGGCCTGGCCGACCAGCGCCGTGTCGTGTCGAACGAGTACCTTTCGCGTCGGCATTCGCTCGTCAACGGCAACACCGGCACGGCGTGCACCAGCAGCGGCCTGCTCCACCGCTGCGCGCACGCTTGCCCGCATGTCGGCAACGGCGAAGACGGGTCGCGCAATACCCGCATCAAATCGCGAGAGTTCCAGAATGTTTGCGGTGAGCGAGTCCATTCGCTCAAGCTGTCGACCCGCCTCACCAAAGAGCCGCTTGCGCGTTGCATCATCAGTTGCTGGATCCTGCAGCAGGTCAACGAATGCGCGCAGGGCGGCGAGTGGCGTGCGAAGTTCATGCGAAACATCTGCTAGATGTTCTTGGCCACGATCTCGCTCGCGGCGTAGCGCCTGCATTGATCCCTGCAGGCGATCGGCCATCAAGTTGAATTGATCAAGGAGAGCGACCATCTCATCGTTCGCCGCCACCTCGATGCCAGTTGGCACACGAGCAGAGAGATCACCATCACTGATTGCTGTTGCAGTTTCAGAGAGCAGCTGTACTGGCTTTGCGAATCGAGCTGCAGCAACCGTGGAGATAATGATCGCGACAATCATGGCGAGGATGCCGACAAAGGTGATCGTGCCCGTGATGCCAGCAACACGCCACGCGCGAGTTGTGAGAGGCGAGATCAGGGTGACCTCAATACTGGTTGAAGAGGGTGCGCCGCCGATGATGACAACGTTCGGCTCTAGCAAGATGGAGTCGCGCGCTTCGCCAGCTTCGGGCACAGCGCCGGCCGAGCTGATTAGAAATTCCGAATCCGCCGCAGGGGAGAAGTGTTCCTTATCGGGCTCCCAGTTGCCAAAACGTACGCGTACGTCTGCACGACCAATTTCTAGGGCGAGCTGTTGAAGCTCGGGGTCTTGCAACAAGAATCGCTCACGAACCTTGGAGTTGAGTCGCCCCTTAGTGTCAAGAATGCCCCTGCTGCCCGCAACACTTTGCGCAAGGCTGCGGACGGCGCTCGATACCGCCGAGGTTCGGGCCGCCTGCGCAGCGCGCTCTTGCGTCTCAAACTCTTGGGAGACGCGATCAACAACAAGGTAGCCAGAGAGGGCGAGCGATATCGCGACAATGCCAAGGAAGGCGATTGTGAGTCGTGCGCGTAGCCCCCGAGGCGGTACGCCGTAGAGGGAGTCAGTGAGCGGGCTCAGGCGCCGCTCCGTTCACCACGGTCGCTGCGGTCAGAGAAGCTGTACCCCACGCCTCGAACGGTCAACACAAAGCGTGGCTTGTCTGGATTCGGCTCCACCTTGTCGCGCAGGTGACTCACGTGCACGTTAATCGTCTTCTCGTCGCCAGCGATTGCGGCGTCGTAATCACGGACACGCTCTAGAAGATCGCGACGACCAAACACGCGCCCCGGCTTCTCGGCAAGGATGCGCAGAATTTCGAACTCCGTCGGGGTGAGAGTGATCCGCACCCCACCACGGGTCACCTTGCGGCGCTCAAGATCAATCACCAGGTCTTCAGCCCGAATGACGCGCCCGCCCATGGCATCGGCGAGGTCGCCGTAGGCCCGGCGAAGCTGCGATTTCACCCGAGTCAGCAGTTCGCGAACGCGAAAGGGTTTCGTCATGTAGTCGTCGGCGCCGAGCTCAAGGCCAAGGATGGTGTCGACCTCCTCATCGCGCGCGGTGAGGATGATGACGGGCGCCTTTGAGCCGCCCGCGCGCAGTCGGCGAAGGAGCTCAAAGCCGTCAATACCGGGGAGGCGCACGTCGAGAATGAGTAGGTC
>Ga0114960_10003221_pt1 | contig 12548 bp, 17 predicted proteins | sample C_130625_MF_Meta_FD_92637 | JGI IMG/M metagenome (GOLD analysis project Ga0114960, IMG submission 92637) | Freshwater microbial communities from Lake Croche, Canada to study carbon cycling - C_130625_MF_MetaG | ecosystem: Environmental > Aquatic > Freshwater > Lake | place: Lake Croche, Canada... | reverse complement strand
GGTTTTTTGTATTGTATATCTTGTCAATGCCGATTTGAGTGCAAAGCGAATCAGCAATAAATTCGACGTACTTCGTCATTTCGCGGCTGTTCATGCCGATAAGTTCGACTGGCAATGCTTCTGAGACAAACTGGCGCTCGACGTCAACACATTCTTGAATAATATCTTTAATCGTTTCGATACTCGGCCGCTGATCTTCAGTCAGCATTTTAAAGAGGGCGCACGCAAAATCACGATGAAGGCCCTCGTCGCGCGCAATTAATTCATTAGATTTTCCAAGGCCATTAGCCAAAAGTCCCATCTTTTTAAAGTAAAATATTGCACAAAAAGAGGCACTAAATGAAATGCCTTCGACGCAAGCAAAAGCTAAAAGGCGTTCACCAAAAGATGCGTTCTCTTTAGAAGTCCATTTTAGTGCCCAAAGTCCTTTCGCTTGAATGCTTTTGAAGTTACGAAGGCCAGCAAAAAGTTCCTTCTTTCTTTCCTGCGTTTCGACGTAAGTTTCAATAAGAAGGCCATATGTTTCAGAGTGAACGTTTTCCATGGCAATCTGAAAACCGTAAAAGCACCGAGCTTCAGGCAATTGCACTTCTGACATAAAATTAGCCGCCAAGTTTTCATTTACAATTCCATCTGAAGCAGCAAAAAATGCAAGAACAGTCTCAACGAAAAGTTTTTGGCCACTGCTTAATTTTTGCCAATCACGCTTGTCAGACTCGAAATCAAGTTCTTCAGATGTCCAAAAAGACGCTTCTGCTTTTTTGTAAAAATCCCACAGTTCTTTGTGCTTAATTGGCAACAACACAAAACGGTCCGGGTTTTCTTTCAGAATGTCCATGTTTTTATTACTTCTCAAATTGTTCAAAAAAATGTTTTCAAACTAGTGTTTCCAAAATGAATGCTTTAATGGTCCAAAGGTTTCATTATTGCCGACATGAGCGCCCACTTCGTAATTGATATAAGAACTTAAATCAACGTCATTTAAGACCTTGGCGACTTCAGCAGTTTCGATATGGCGCAAAGACCGTAGAGTCCTTTTTAAGTTGCGTCTTTCCTTGTCAAAAACATTTCTGTGCTTGTCCCTAAAATCATCAAGCGCTTTTCTCAGAGTAGTTGCGCGCTCTTTGAATAAAGAATGCTCTAATAGCCTATATTTCCTTGTTGCTTTATTGACTTTAAACCTAGCTTTCTGTACGGAAGTTACAGATCCCACAGCAGTTAATGCTTCATTAACACGTCGTGCTTCTGCTAAATCAAATGTTGTTTCTGCAACATCCGGTTCAGTTTGAACAGTTTGAAGAGTTAACAGACCGTCGGCGTCCACAACAATTTGCATATTTGTAATGCCGTCAGCGGCCGTTTCTTCTAAAGTTCCACGGCACATTGGACATCCATGATCCGTACGAAGTGCACGGCACAAGCACGCATTATGAAAAGCATGTCCACATTTAAGACGAAAAACTTGTTCGGATTCTTCGTGATCTTCAGAAGAAGCAACAAAGTCAGGAAAGCCGAGGTCACACTTACAAATTGGACAATCCATATTTTTGTGTATTGAGCGCAATTTTTAGCAGTTAAAGAACCTCAGGCCAATCTCGACGTAAGCCTTATTTTTAAACGCTGCACGTACTCTTTAACAGCATCAATGTCGCCGATGCCGCCCGGTCCGTACAGAAATTCCCAAGTCTGTCTTGATGAATTTTGCCATTTTACAAGAACCTCAAATCGTGTTATGCCATTGATGAAAACGATTCGATGACCAAGAACTTTTTCAGCAAAGTAATATGCTCCTGAACTGAATTTTAACAAGGCTTCTGCAGCTTCCATTTCATCCATGATAAAATTGTTTGTGTGAGATCAGCAAGTGTTTGTTTGGACAAACAATTCAAATAAATTAATTATGGCTGAAAGTTCGAGGCCTCATGGAGCCTTTCATTCAAAGCTTGATCGAATTACGACGGCTGCGCCATCATTTACTACAGCGCGCGCTTCGCTCGTCGACATTCTTGAGAATCTAAGTTTTCTAAGCGTCGTCAGTGTGCAGGATTCTAAAGCAGGTTATGTTGGCGAAGCAGTCGAGGTACACTTTCGAACAACTTCAGTGCGCGAGACTCCTAAAATGGTTTTTTTTGATAAATTTGGACGATCTCGGTCTCAATTGGCAGTCGGGCCTATACAGCTCGCTCAGGCACCTTTGGGACTTGACCACAGAAGTTCAGTACCAACAGTCGGCGAAATTCTTGTAGGTTCTGTTGTTCCAAATACGCGTCCTGGCAATTTGCGTTTTGTGTTGCGGGGATGGTCCTCCGACGCAAAACCTCTGAAGGAACTCTTGAGACTTCTTAAATTTGGAACAAAACTTTCAGAATTTGAGAGTAGATCTCTACTATTGCAATCATCGTGCCTGCTTGTGCAATGTCCAGCTGCAATGAAAAAGTCACGTGACGACATTTACATGACAGCACGCATAATTTTGTGGGGCTCAATAAGGCCTCTTCAAGTTTTGGCTTCTGTTCAAGAACCAAAAAAATATGCTCTCAAAGTTGCAGCCACACAACAAGAATTAGATGCCGCTTCTTTACTAAAATTAAGCACTACGGCTTCCGACTTTATTGACCTACTTGTCGTAAAGTTACACGATGCAGATTTATCAGAAGCTTTCACAAGTGGCCTTAACATTACTGAACCTGAAATTGTAGTGCCGACTTTTGTTGGTCATTACGGCTCGATTGGTCAACCTTATGCGGCGCTCGAATCATCGAACGGGCAAAAACCTATTGTAGTTCCAGGAAATGGTCGCATGTATCCTGAAGCTTACAATCCAGAAGCTTTCAAGGCTGATGGATTTCGTCCAGTTACTCCAGAATATCCTCGATCAAGATCCAGTAGTCCTCCTTACCGGCCAAGCAGTCCTGCAGAATCAGGCACACCGCGATATGCACCTCATAGTCCAATTGAAGAAGATGCAATTGCAGCTCCAAGTTTTATGCCAGCACGTTCTGGAACGCCTACACAAGAATTGTATTCAGAACTGTAAATAAATGAAATTCAATGTTATAATTGGCGGTCGCAAGTATTTTTTGCAAGGTGGCAAAATAGTTGGCCAAGGAGGCCAAGGTTGTGTAATTGGACCAGAGCTTTACACAAAAGATCCTAATTTTGTAACAAAAATTGCAAAGTACGAGGACGCAACACCTGACTTTAACATATCAAAGAAGCTCTTTAAAATTGATCCAGAAGAACGTTACGGTGTTTATTACAGGGGTCGCAAGTATTGCAATGTGACAAAAACTGATTTAGATTCAGAGCACATTGTCGCAGATCCAGATGGCGAACGATGCGCTGAAATCGCTCACCGCATCGAATCAGAAACTTTTTGTGCTATAAAAATGCCTCGATTTGATTATGATTTAAAAAGCCACTTGCCTGATTTAGACCGTGCTGGCTTTGTCGCGTTTTTTAAAGAACTTTGGGCATGCGTTTCGTTTTTGCATCATCACAAATATATTCACGGTGACATCAAGCCTGACAACATTGCTTTTTACAAGGGTCGTCCAGTGCTTTTTGATTGGGGTTGGACTTTTCATTTAACAAGCAAAAAAATAATTAAAGAAGTATTTGACGATTTTTCAAGAGATGCTTATTGGGCTCCTATTCTTCAAGAAAAACCAGTAGCGCACCCGATTTTAGCTCTGTTGTACTTTAACGACATTTATAATATGGCAAAGGCCATTAAAAAACTTTTGTCCAGACTGCAGACCAAGTTCGATTTCGACGAACTCATAAGACGTCACAATGAAATTTTAATTAACCAAGAGTATTTCTGTGAAATGACTGTAGATCAAGTAATACATCACATTTTTAAATAAATGTACATGGATTGTCCAAAAGGTTCTGTGCCAAGTGAAGACAACTCGCGGTGCACCTCAACAGTCGAATGTAGTACATTTACAATTGGAGATTTTGAATTATCTCAAGACGAGTCTTACAAAAGTGTCTGCAAAAAGATAGCAATTCAAAAAGAAGCCTTTGGTCTTGATTGTCCTGAAGGCACTGTAGAATATTTGCCCGGTCTATGCTTTGCAAGATGTCCTACAGGCCTTGTCGAAAACGGACTTTCATGCTTAAAAAGATCAATTAGACGTCCTATGTTACGCATGTGTCGGAGCTTGCTTACTTGGTACGACGGTGAGAACTGCGTGCCAAATCCACTAAGTATTCTGTTCATTACTGTATTTATAGGCTTCTTTATCGGCAGTGCTTTGTACTCAAATGCAACTTCATAATTTTTTACTTTTCTTTTGGCATGAGTTTCATCATAGCCGCAAGATCAAGCTGGCCTCCTCCATTCATTGCGCTGGACACAGCGGAAAGCGCATCAGATCCCAAAACGCTTGACATTTGCGACATTATTGAAGCCATTGTTTCTGGATTGGAAGTCAACTGGCGCATCATGCCTTCAAGTTCTTTAGGCTGAAACTTTGACATGACTTGTTGTCCAAGCTCAAATGGATTTACGCTCGACATATCGATAGAGCCCTCTTCAATTTTAGCTTTAAGTCCTGTCGCTGCTTCTGTCACAGCACCGAGAACATTTTCCGGAATGTGCTTATAAAGCTTGGACATGGTTACGAATTTACAAATGTGTCCAATGTACGTCCAAAGTGTCTGCTGTGTCGACGCATTTGCAGAAGTAAACTTTTCTTCAATACATAGAGCAGATAGTGAAGGCATTTTTGCGGCTTCAAAAAGAACTGCAGAATCTTTTGAAGCTAGACCGTTAAAGTATGGACCAAGGTGCTCTGTAACAACATCGAATGCCTGCTCAGGAGTCAACTTCTTAAATTCAGCAAGTGCAATAGGCAGCAACGGATCTTCTGGCCACGCTGCTACAGAAGCACTGATCAGTTGTACGCACATGTCCGTTAAGCCAGAGTGAACATTAGCCATTGCAGAATTGTCCATTGTTGCCATTTTGTCTTCTGTTGCTTGTTAAAGTGCGACCACTTAAAACGCGCGGTCTAAGTTAATATCAAATAAAAATGCCTGATGCAGATCTTACAAAACTACACCTCGGCACAAAAAAATTGCATCCTGGTTTGATTGAACACTTTGTAGTCGATGGTCGCATTAGTCCGCAACGAGTTCGCGGTGTTTTTATGCAAGCGGGCATTGTTAGTCCGAAAAGCGACGCAGAAGAAGACTTAGTTGGAGCAATCCAAGTAAATCTTATCTTTTTGAATGTGTTTGCTTCAAAAAACAACAGCTTTAAAAAGCCAAAAAGTCCAAAGAAAAAAGTTTTGAGCAAGTCGCCGAAACGGTCAAAAATAGCGACCCAAAAGAAAGATTCCAGACAAAGCAGCAAGAATGATAAAGTATAGTAGTGCATCGTGGCCTTGTGGTGGAGCAAGACTTCCTTGGCAAACTACATTTGCATAATTGTGATCGTCACAATTGAGGCCCATAGTTGTTCTTAAAAATGCAATAGCCGACGAGCGGTCCATAGAACTTTTTGATTCAGATCGCCGTCGGCACAATTCAAGAGCTAAGAGACCACTGGCAAATGGAACTGCAAATGATGTGCCTGAAAGCCTACTCTTTGATCCAGGTACACCAATGTTTTGCCCTGGCGCAAAAACTGAAACAAAATCGTTTCGAGTATTAAACACACTTTTATTACGATTCACGTCGATGGACCCAACACTTATAGCCGTCGCGCAAGAACTTGGAAATTCGTACGCTCTGCAACCGCAATTTCCAGCTGCTGCCAATACAAGAATGCCTTTTTTTGAAGCCTGATTGACAGCGTTTTCAAGAGCCGCGTCATAAACTGATGTGCCCATTGATATGCTGATAATGTCAACTTGAAGTTCGGTGGCATCTTTAATTGCAGTCACTAGATTAGACGTATACACAAGGCCTTCGTCGTTGGCAACGTCAGCTATGTACACACGAGCGTCTGGAACAATGCCTGATATTTTGTTTGACGACTTTGGCATGCACAAAATTGAAGTCACAAAAGATCCATGAGTATTTTTTGGAGCCATTGCATTTGTCAAAGTTCTACTTTGAACGTTTGCATAAGCCAAGTTTGAAAGTCCAATGTCGATGACGTAAATACTGGTGCCGTGGCCATAGTGACCTGCAGAGTGAAATTGTGTGACTCCAAACTTGGGAAACAGTATGTCCCTGTATTCATCAGTCGGCACTTTATTTGTTTGTTTGCATATACAAACATTTATACTTGAACAAGTACATTTTATATTTAAAAATGCCAAAAAAGCCTCGTGACGATGATGATTCTGTAAAATCTTCAGATTCATCGCATGCTTCTGATTCAGATGTTCCAGAGAAAAAAATCAAGGTCTTTTCAAACAAAAATCTCGATGCTTCAAAGGTGCCACCAAAACCTCTGATGACTCCCAAGGTTCCGAAAGCAGGTCGCCACTTCGATTTTCGACTCACCTTTACAAATGGAACGTTGCTTCGGAAATTCTTAGAGCCTGCTGCTCATGCAGTCAAGAAAATGCGCTTTGTCGTTCGCCAAAATTCTAAATTTACAGGTTTTGAAATTGAATGTCATGATCAAGCTTTTACTCTTGCTGACCGTGGCATATTCGAGTGTGACGTGGAATGCGGCCGCAAGCACGATGCTGGACAGAAACCAACAGCTGACGGTTCATCATTTTGCGTCAATGCTGAATCATTCATGGAAGCTCTTGTAGCCTCAACCTTAAAAGAAACTGATTTGCGCATTACGCGTTACATGGCTACTGACGATACTGAAAGCAATCAAATTACTTTTGAATCTACAAATAACGAAAACGATGTTCGGACAGTATACAATTGCAATTTAGTTGATTCTTCAGCTGTTGATTCTCTTGACGGCATTACAATTGAACTCGGGTTTCACGTCACTGTTCAAATGTCTACTCTTAAGGAGTTATCTTTAAATGCAAAACGGTGCGGCGCGCCAACTCTTCATTTCGATTTATCTCAAGCAGTCGATACTCACGATGCGTCAATCGTTCATTCAAAAATGTGTGTCGGTTTTGAAGGCACCAATACATCCGGCTCACATGACTTCTTTATGTCAATGAAAAAATCGACAAATAGAAGACCTGATGGCACTACTGAAATCACATGGACTCCAGTTACAACAGTTGATGGGCTTGATGCTCTTGAAGTTATGAATCTTGAAAAAAAATGCTCAAATGAATACGACAACAAAAAGCTACGCTTGTTTCTTAATCACATGGAGTGTCCATACGTATTGGTACACTTGTGCACTGACAACACGACACAACCTTTGGTTTTAGATTGCATAATTGGAGGCGCAAATACGAAGCACACTGTTATTGTAGCGCCAAAAGAATCTGGTGCGCAGTAAAGTGTTTAAGTAAATAAAAAAATGGAGCACGCCAGAAAAGTTGGTTATTTAAGAGACGATCAGTATGATGTAAACCTAACTATTTATCGAACAACACGAGAAGAAGTAGGCAAGCGCGGTAAAATATATCCAAAAGGAACCTTGTTTTATGTTTTAGACATTTACGGTCGTCTAGTACGCTTTTACTATAACGAGTGGTCAGCTCATGAACAAGGGAATTGGCTTGAAGCTGAAGACTATTTAAAACCAATAAGAGAAGCGGCCATTGGAGCTATTAGTCGTAAATTTAATGAACGAACAAAAAGTACGCATCCACAAGGATATGATTCTAAACACTTTAACAAGCACATTCTGACTTATTCAGGACATCTCCGTGGCGGAATCAAAAGTAGACTTAAAAATAGACGCTTCAAAAGCGGCAATCGGTCTTTCAAAGGATGCCGCTAAAATTTACAACAAAGCGAGAGCCTCACGAGCTTCACGAAGACGAGCTTGATATTCGAGTTGAAACGGTGCGCGCTTCTCAGTTTTCAAAATTTTTTAATATTTAAAACCAATTTTTATTTATTACTAATACAATATCGTCGTATCTTCCTTTATTTGCGCGCAAATCATAAACAAATACGCATCTTTTAAGTTCTTCGGGGACAGATTCTTTTAAACATTTAATCCAATCCCAAGACTGAATGTCTTCTACTACAAGAATTCCTTGCTTACTTAAAAGAGGAGAATAATGTTTTAAGAAAAAATTCATGCTTTCAAGCGTGTGAGGACCATCATCAAGTATAACATCTAATTCCTCAGTTAAATTATTTTTTATAAAATCTATATTGTAGGCATCTGCCGACGTAAATAATTTAATTCTTTTTTTATTTTTTAATTCATCCCAAACTTGAAAATCTTTGATAATGTCAACACCAATGACTTTTGCGTCCAAAAAGTAATCATGCCATAATTTTATGCTTCCTCCTTTGTCAATCCCAATTTCTAATACATTTTTGACAGATTTTTTTCTACAATTGAAAAGAATTTCGTATAATTCTAAATAAGAATGAAGAGTATTTTTATCTGTCCTTTCGTTATCTATTAAGCTTTGTAGAGAATCCATTTTTATTTATTTTAATATTAAAATTTAAAAGTAGACGCTTCAAAAGCGGCAATCGGTCTTTCAAAGGATGCCGCTAAAACATTTACAACAAAGCGAGAGCCTCACGAGCTTCACGAAGACGAGCTTGATATTCGAGTTGAAACGGTGCGCGCTTCTCAGTTTTCAAAACGGTTTCAAAGAGCTCAATGCGTGTAGACAATTCTTCTTTTTCAGTCATTTTTAAAATGTGTGCCAACATATACACCTGTTCTTTTAAATTCTTGTTTTGTGTACGCAAGTCTTGAATGAGTCTATCTCGAGACGCTATTGATTTTCGAGCGGCGACTAAGCGAATATTGTCCATGGTGCGTTGTTTGTTTATCGCGTAAAATGTTTGTAATTAAAAAATGTTCAAGTTTTGTCGTACGATAAAAGCGCTGGAGCCTGTGATTGTTGACGATTTGGCCGCAAAAGAAAACGCATTCAAGCAAAAACTTGAAATTGAAAAAACAGCATTTCAGCAAAAGCTTGATGCAGAAACAAGCAGATTTAATACGGAAGTAGAACGCTTAAAGCAACGCGTTGAAATTGTCGAAAGCTGTTCCAAAGCTGAAATTATGCATCTTCGTTTAACTTTTCAAGAAGACATAAACGAAAAAAATACTGAAATCAAAGGTTTAAAATTAAAGCTTAGACACTTGATAAACAAGACTGAGATTCGGTAAATTTTGAAAAATTATTCAATTAGTTTAGCCGCTGCGCTTCATGCTCTTGGCCCATTGGCTGCGCCAGTGCTTCTTGCCATTCACAATCATGTACTCTGACTTGCGCGCCTTGGCCGTGCCCTCATTCTTAATGCCTTCGTAAACCTTGTGGCCATCTACCATGCGCTTGTGCGAGTGCTTCGACTTGCGGTACTTGCCGCTCTTTGAGTACTTGCGTCTGGGGCTCGTGTCAAGGCGGCAAGAGCCCTTTCTGCCCTTGCGGTAATCAGGCTTCTGGCCTTCTGGGCACTTGCGTGAGCGCTTGTAAGGAGAGCGGTTAATTCTGCGAAGACGAGAAAACTCGCGTCTGCCGGGCGATCTCCACTTCATGTTCTTTACGCCGTAGCCGCCTTCAACGTCTCCTGGCTGAGCAACTACGGCCTCAGCAATGCCACCTTCAACAGGCTGAGGGACTTCGCCGCCCTCAACCGCGTCACCACCGCGCACCTGGCGGCGCCGGCGGTGGTGGTGACGGCGGCCGCCAGAGCCGCCACCAGAGAGTGATTCAATGGCCTCAGCGATTTCGCCGCCTTCAACAGCGTCACCACCGCGCATGCGGCGGCTGACGTGGTGGCTGCCGTGGTGGCTGCCGTGGTTGCTGCGGTGGTGGCGACGACGACCGCCTGAAAGAGACTCAACGGCGTTAGCGCCGCCGCGCATGCGACGTTTGCGGGGGTGGCGGCGGCGAGGGCTTCCGCCGCCTTCTACAGACTGCTCAACAGCACCGCCTGAAATTCCTCCAGAAATACCACCAGAGATTGAGCCGCCCTCAATTTTGGAAAAGTCAAAACCACCTTCGATATCAACGCGATCAACAGACATTCTTTATTTATATGACTGAAACACATTGGGGCCGTGGGACATTTGACCACAAACTACAAAAAAAATTAATATGGATCTTGAGAAGCAGTCGCAGAAACACTTCGAAGAACTTGAACAGTTTGAGACGTTTCGTCACAACCGCCAGCGCTGCACATTCGATATGCATTACTTGAATTTAGCGCCTCGTCGTAAGGATTTACTAAGTAAGCTTCAATGGCATTTATAATTGGCCAATAGCTATCATCGTTCTCTTCAGGATTGCGAATCAATTCATAAATGTTTTTTTTGAGGTCGCGCAGTCCATTGTCATCTTTTTGTGAAATTAAATGGCCAGCGTACACGCTTGCGATCGAAAAAACCGTTTCTGATTTTGAAGTTGAGTCTACTTTCAAATTAACAGCGAGGCCGTTGCGGTCAATTGCTTTCATTGCAACATTTGCGGAATGGTGATCTTCAATTTTGTACATAATTGTAGTTTCCTTGTCAAGACGTAACGAAAGACCCTTTTTAGAAAATTCAGTAATAAGTAAGCCTTCTGTGTCAATAAGTGTATTTGTAAATTCTGTCATGTAATGATCGTTCAAAATGTTTCCCACAAAAGATCTTATGCTTTCTGCGTCATGAGCCAAAATAAAAACTCCATTTGTATCAATTGCGAGACTTTTAAGTAGGTCGCCATTAAGGCCGTCAACAGTGACTTGGAGGCCTAAGCAAAAATATTTTTGTGTCCAGTAATTAGCGTGAAGTCGGCTCATCGCAATCAGATCCTTTGATGACTTTAAATTGCCCACATTTGACAAGCCGTCGGTCAAAAAAAGTACTTGCCAATCGGGCTGCTCAAATGCACATTTTAACGCCGATTCAATGTTGGTGCGCTTATTTTTGGATGCCACTTTTGATCGAAGACCTATTTTAATAATGTCTCGTGTTAATGAGTTGACTTCGATTTCGGAAATAATTTCATGAGATGTCTCATCAAAAATTATGGCTCGTAAGTGTGATCCGTTTTCAAGAAGGTCAACAGCAGCACATGCCGTATTAATAAGTATATGTATATTTGGATTCATAGACCCAGAGCAGTCCAGAAGAAGACACAACTTGATTGTTTTTTTTGACAAGTTTTTGTAATGCGCAATCGATGCTTCCGCATCAACGATGGGATCAGGACGGAAACTCACGGTTTTAAATGTTCCAAAGGGTAACGTCACTAAATTGCACTCTGTCTTAAATTGAATCATTTTTGCACAACTTTTGTTGGTCAACTTGTTTGACATGTTTGACTTGTTTGACTTGTTTGACATGTTTGACTTGTTTGACTTGTTTGACTTATTTGTTACACAAACTCATTCGTGACCAACGAACGACAACAAAATGTCCCTTGAACAGATCAATGTTTCTTCGCGCACGCACCTCGGCTTTTTTCTGACAACAGGGCCCAAGACCGAGAAGACGGCTGACGAGTACGCCATTGTGAAGATTGGCGTCGACATAGCCGTTGACATGCTGAAGTACTGCAAAATTCGCGGCGCCAACATTTTGAACAATCTGCCTGAAATCAAGGAGATTGTCGATGAGGTCGCTCTCGCAATGGAGGCTGCTGGCGACAAGTACAACAACGCTGACAGCCTGGAGAACTGGACGACTTACGCCTACATGATTGTTTTCGCGGCCATGGCGAACTACAATGCTAAGATGCAGCACTACTTTGACAAGAACGACAAAAAGGCGACAAAGCGGGAGTGATAAAACAAAGGTGGCTGCTGATGTCGAAACAGTGGGAAACATATCAATGATAGTTTTCATGCAGGCCGGAAGCACGATGGCATTGGAAAATAACGAATGGTTGCCACCTCGCACTTCTTTAAAGCCCGTCCCAGGACGGCTGTGGGTTTCTGGAGGCTTCCAACGTAAACTCGTTCAATGGATGTACAAGCCAAAGCAAGGACCGCTTTATAACTCATTGACCCTCGGTTATCAACTTAATGATCATTCCTTTTGCCAATGGTTTGCACTTATAGCATTCTTTGCGGACCACGGCGACATTAACGCGTTGCATACGTTAAGGTCATTCACGCCTGAAGACTACTACAACAATTACCTAAAAGTTATAAAATTTGTCGAGTTTTCTTCTCTTAAGCAAGTTTCAGATATTAGAAGAGACATTTGTTATCTCTATAATATGAAAAGTTTCTATAATCACGGTCAAACCCAGCATTACCAAAGCGAAAACAGTATTAAGAACTTTTACTTGAGATCTGGACGACCATGTAAAACCTCGCGAGAGCTTATTTCTGAACTGTGCTTTTTTGACAACGTGCGCTTAGGTCTTCAAGAATATTTTGAATCGCGACAAGCGCTTGTACTCGATTCATTAAGATCATATTCAAGATCGCGGTCGAGAAGGTCACGGTCTAGATAAATCAAATTGCTGGCCTCTCGTTACCAAGGTAATCGTACATCATGGCTTCAGCGATGTAAGCAGCTT
>Ga0114960_10003218_pt1 | contig 12553 bp, 15 predicted proteins | sample C_130625_MF_Meta_FD_92637 | JGI IMG/M metagenome (GOLD analysis project Ga0114960, IMG submission 92637) | Freshwater microbial communities from Lake Croche, Canada to study carbon cycling - C_130625_MF_MetaG | ecosystem: Environmental > Aquatic > Freshwater > Lake | place: Lake Croche, Canada... | reverse complement strand
TTTTACAGGTATGTAGTAAATATTTTTATGTCAAATATTAGAATTTCTGAATTAACAGCAGTTACCGACTTAACGTTAGATGGAGTTTTTCCTTTATCGCAGCCGGATGTAATTAATGATAACGTAGTAACAACATATAAAACAACGTTACAGCAAGTTTTTGATTTATTTTCCGCTCTATTTCCAATTGGATTAATTTTACCATATGGCGGAATTGTTACACCGAATATTTTAGATACTACTTTAAAAGGGTGGGTAGTATGCGACGGTGCCTCACTTGTAAAAGCAAATTACAATGCATTATACGAAGCAATAGGTGATACATATGGTATATCTACTAATACTAATAATTTTAAATTACCTGATTTACGTGGACGTACTTTAATTGGAGCGGGGCAGGGAACGGGGTTGACGGGTAATTATGTCTTGGGTAACTCAGAAGGGGTAGAAGCCGTTGGTCTTGTTGCTGGACATATTCCATTCCATACTCATCAATATACAAATTATATTGATGAAATAATTACTATGGCTAGTGGTACTAAGAAAGAAACTATTAGAAATAAAGCACGGACACAATGGACGGAAGCATCTACTACTAATGCAAATTCAACAGGGGCTGGTCACGCTAACATGCAGCCCTACACTGTAATTAATTATATTATAAAGACTTAATTAATATATAAGCTGCGCAGCTTGCAAATAAAGTTGAATTAATTGATCATTTGTTATGGGTGTTCCAATTTTTGTGAGCCCATCATTAAAATTACTGCATACTTTTTTATTAGCGTAATTCGCAATCTCGTCTGTTAATGCTTTTATTTGCGCGGGGGTAGCGGTCGCATTACCGTTACTGTTATCGTGAGTATCTTTTATGTACTTTTTAATAGCATCAGGTGTCTGATAACCAGACTTAGAAGAAGTTTTTTTACCTAATAAATCCATTATATTGTCAGCAGAATTATCATGGGCCCCAGGTATCCATGGTTTATTTGGCATGTGACCTGTTGCAATTTTTAACCATGGCTTAGCGACATCCCACCAACTTTCATTAATTGTACTATTAAATGCTAATTTATAAATATTTTTTATATCATTTTGTGTGCAACCATTATCTATGCAAAATGATTCAACGTACTCAATACTATTACAATTTATAATTAATTTTGTTATTGTATCTGTTTGCTTAATATCACGCTTTTCCTTTAAGTATCTCAGAGCTGCAAGTTTAAACATATCTACTTTGGATAATTTATTTTGCACAGGCTCTAACATTTTGTTAGGTACAATTATTACAGCACCGTTTTGCTCAAGAAATACTTTTGAAGAAATTTTATTCTCTCTTAAAATATATCCAATGTATCCTTGAAATTTACTAATATTACCTAAATTAGAGTAAGCTGGATCAGTTTTTAACTGTACTTTCACTAATTTTTCTTTTAATGCTACTCGTTCTATTAAATTATTAAATGCTGACATACTAGTATTTATACGGAAAGCATATATAATTACTTTATGCAATCAAAAAATATTGGCAACGCAAACGGTAATGTTCCTCAGACTGACGAAGAGAAGAATAAAATTATTAAAAATGCTAGTATGGCATATGAACTGTTTATGGATGCTCTAAAGATTGATTGGAGAAATGATCCGAATAGTTCTGATACTCCTAATCGTGTTGCTAAAGCATTTGTTAATGACTTAATCTCCGGTTGCTATAATCCGCCGCCTAAGATTACTGCATTTGAAAACGTAGATCAGTATGATGGAATGGTTTGTCAAAATAACATTAAGGTAGTTTCAATGTGTAGCCATCACCATGCAGCATTTACAGGTTTAGCTCACGTTGCATATATTCCGAGTAAAACTGGTAAAGTTATTGGTCTGAGTAAGTTAAATAGAATTGTAGATTGGTTTGCGAGGCGTATGCAGGTGCAGGAGAATTTAACTGCGCAGATTGCAGAGTATGTTAATAAAGTATGTGAAGACAATAAAGGAGTTGCTGTAATGATTGAATGTGAACATACTTGCTGCAGTAATCGAGGTATTAAGCATGACTCGACAATGAGAACTGCTCGTATGTCTGGTGCTTTTCTTAAGAATTCTGATCAATCAAGAGCTGAGTTTTATAAGTTTGTTGAATTCTCCAAAAAATAATCTGCCCTGGGCAGATTATATCTTAATGTAGCTGTTATGCAGCTTCTTTAAAAACTGCATTCCCAGCAAGCATTTTTCTGGATCATTCTCTCTGTTACCCACAGAGAAAGTAATATTTTTATAGACTTTACCATGCAATTTGAAGTCCAACTTTATTAGAGGTCTATCTTCAATATGACCTGCACCAACATCAATTTGAATTTTACCCGCTAATTTAAATTGCACAGGCTTATTACCTGCAGTAGTAAAGCTTACAATCTTATTATTTACTTTAATATTTGTACCATGAATTACATTGTATGCAGTATTGCCACTATCTACAATAGCCTGCACAGTTCCTATATTTTTAATGTTAATTTTTTCTATTACATTAAAAATTGTAGATTTCTCTGCAAAAAATAAATTAAACTTATTAATATTCTCTGCCTGATTCCGGTTCTTCGTCTTCAGGATTACAGTAATGACAATGACCGTTTTTATCTACACAACCCTCGTTTTTGCACTCTGGACAGTCTTCACTCTTATTAAAGTCATCAACATCATCGGGATAGTCACCATCTTTAAACGAATGTCCGTAGTTATTTCTTGGGCTATCAGCATCATTGTGATAGTGGTCACCGTATTCTGACTCACCATATTCTGACTCACCATATTCTTTACCAGATTTCATCTCATCATCATTATCATTTACCTCTTCGTGGCCGCAGTTAGCACATTCACCATCATACATATCAGATTCACATGTTGGGCAAATTTTTGGAGAATTATCTGCTGCTTCATCGTCTGCAGCTGCTTTTTTCATATCTGCAATCCTATCTTCATGATCATATATGTCAGAAGGATAGGGTTGATATTCATCACCAATGTCCCTGTAATAGCTGGACTCATTATAAATACTTAAATAGTTCAAGACTAAATTATCAAAATCTTTTTTCATATATATATTTATTAAGTCACGGGGTAAATTTGATTAAATTGTGACTGAATATATTGTAATAATTTATTTAAGTCTGAGCTGTCAGCTGCTATATAATCAATTAACCGTTTTAGTGATTCAGAACGTCTACCTGCAGAAGATTTATCAGGCATATTAGCAGCTTTATTTGTAACAACTTCATTTTGATGCTTTAACAGCTCATTTAATATTCCAATTATAATATTAATTAATTCACTTTTATTTGTTTGCTTGCCATTATTTGCATCTCTATTTGACTGCCCAGTGGGGTAAATTACGTAAAATTGTTTTTGAATGTGTTTTATTAAATCATTTAATTTAGATGTAGCTAAATTTTCGGATGTAGTAGTATCAATTAATTTAGTGAGTTCATTTGCTCTAAATTTAGCTGATTGTTTTTCTGATAACTCAGAAGAGCTATTAACAATAACTTCATTTTGGTGCTTTAATAACTCGGTTAATATTCTAGTAATAATACCAACTAATGCAATTTTATTTGAATCATTTTCAAGCTCTTCAGTCTTACCTGATTTGTCAACTTCTGCAGGAGTAGGAGGCGGTGTCGGTGGAGCCTGAGTTGCATCGGGTTGACCTGCATTAGGTTGCGGCATTGCTGCATCTGGTGGCGCTCCAGGTGGCTGAGCAAAAGCAGGGTCATCTGGACCAGCTTCATTAAGAGCTTCATATGCTCTGCCGAGTATATTATAAAAATGTGTTAATGTTTTTTCTAGCTTAGGTGCTTGTGCTTGTCGACTAGCAATCTTAGCAAGCGCTTCTTTCAATCCATCTGTTTGCTTTTGCTGTAACACTTTTATTTGATTTAAAAACGAGGTTTTGTCGGGGTGAGTATCAGGTAAATTATTAATTCTAGTCTCTAATTCAGCAATTGATGCTGTATCATCAACAGGAGCAGGAGCAACCGGTGACGCAACGGTTGGTTTAGGAGCAGGTGCTTTTGCGGGGGGAGCAAGTACCTTTGCGGGAGGAGCAACAACCCCTGTTGTAGCAGCTGATGAAATCATTGCCTCTGCTATTCTTGTTAATGTTTGGTTAAATTTCATAATTTAATTGTAATATTATTTATACTAAATGCACGCAACCATTGTCACCAGTAATTGATTCTTTTTTACTATAATGCCAAATTAACTTATAACCTTCTGTTGTAAGGGCGCGTTTCTCGCAAATATAAATACCATGATGTACCTTAACATGACAGTTACTACATAAATTCGCAATATTTGTAGGGTGATTAGCATTTTTAATTTTACGTCCATTGATGTGATGTTGATTTAATATTTGATTTTCTCCACAAATTTCGCATACAGCATGTCCAGTAGAGTTAAAAAATCGCTTCAAGTACTTACTCATTTTAAATGAATGCAGGTACTTTTTATGTAATTAAATTTACTTTTTAAAACTTTTAATGAATATTGATCCACAAACTTTTTTAATCTTGCAAATTTTCGATTCTTTTCAAGTATACGTTTTATTTTAAATAATAAGTTATTATCTTGTTTACTTGCGAAAATATAATATATTGGGATTTTTTTTATAATTGCAGAAAATAAATTATAAATTTCTGCTTGTGTAGCTTTAAATGTTTCACACAATACATCAAAATTTATATTTTCTTCAACAATCAATACATTCCTTAAATTCGCGGGTAATTTTGTATAATTATCGAGTATGTTCGAAATTATACAATGTGCTATAATTGATTTATTGTCAGAATTATTTATTGTAGATTTTAAATTATACATTCTAAAATAATCCAATATATCTTTTTCAATTTTTTGTTTATATAAAATATCAAAACAAACTATATTAATATTATAATCAGTAAATTCTGTCTTAATCATTTTTTCCTCCCTCAAAACAATTGTAGCTAATAAAATTTTAAAGTCAACTACTAAATTATAACATTTTTAGGTTTTTTACCTATTCGCAAATTTAATATACCATTATAATATTGGTCACTTAATAGTACTTGCCTGTTTATTTGCTCAACAGCCTCGTAATAGCTCATTTCCCACTTGCATGCACAAAACCTTAAAATGTCAAATGTAAATTGAGATTTCGTATACTTTATTATGTCTTCATTTAAGTCATTGCTACTCCCAGTATACTCTTTCCAGTTTGTCTCTTTTATACTATGTCTTTTATTTTTTTTACCTTTGAGAGGTTGCTTTTTATGTACACAAGTCATTAATTTTTTACCAACATACATTTTACCATTAGCATTATTGGTAATTAAATAAACAAATCCAAATGGCTCAACTGGTATTGGTTGTAGTGTTTGCCAGTGTCCTAAATCCATAATTACATTTTAATAAAACTGCGTCGTTGCATTGGTGTTTTACCTTTGCGCTTACCTTTGCGTTTCTTGCTAAGTACTTTAGGTAGTCTACTATCACCTTTTGCATAAAAATCTGTATTTGGTACATCGCCCCCATGGCCAGTTGCAGCTGCCGCACCTAAGCTACCTCCACCAACAGTAGAGTCTTCAATAAAAAAATTTTTAAATGTCTTAATCATTATTATTAATTATTTATACGACACATCAATTAGATTGTATTGTATAATGAGTTAATCAACTGTAAAAGGTGGATTTACCTAAAAAAGTAGCTATAATCGTCTTATCATGGAATTGCTACAAAAATATATTAAAGAGATTGAGCAAGATTTAAAAATTGATGAATTTAATGTTAAAGAAGTTCAAATGAATGCACCCGGTAAAAAGCATTTCTGGATTTCGCGACTAATAAATCACAAAGTTGAGTTAAATAATCTTAAAAACGAGAAAAATGCTACTCGCAAAACTTTAATTGAAAGAGTATCCGAAAATAGCCCAGTAACTTTAAGTTTTGCTGCAATTGAAAAAACTGTAGATAAGACTGATGAGATTGAACGCTTAAATTTTAAAATTAAAGAGAATGAAATATTAATTGAATTTTTAGAAAAAACTGAAAAGGTCTTTTCATCTCTAACATTTGATATTCGCAACATTGTAGAAATTATTAAAGTAGAGAACAATTAATATGATAACGTTTAACTACGATAATAAAAAAGGGAAGGGTATAATTTTTGGAGATGAGTTTAGCAAAATTAGAGAACACTTTAGTGTACCAAATCCAGCTGCGAAATTTAGAGGGTATAGTTATATTCCTAAGCGTTTATATGCTATTACACCTACTGGTCAGTTTAATGTTGGGTTAGCAGGCGAAATTGAATTGTATATTAATAGTCTGCCTGAAGCAATATTAATAAACAAAACCGAGTCCTTTGTCTTAGCATATTGTCCTTCACTGTCTTTGTTATCGAGAACTAAGTTGAATATAGAGCTACGTGATTATCAGTCTGATGCAATTACTCAATGTGTACGCAATGGTAGAGGAATTGTAAAATTAGGAACTGGAGCAGGCAAAACTCTCGTAATTGCTTCTTTAATTGAAACATTTTATGCAGCAAATAAATTATTGCGCATATTAGTAATTGTGCCTGATTTAGGATTAACAACACAGACAAATAATGACTTTATTAATTATGGTGTTAACTTTACGCACTCAATATGGACAGGCTCAACAGCTCTCGATCAAGGAACAAATGTCTGTATAGTTAATTCATCTAATTTGCAGAGTAAATTTGAAGACAATGAGTGGATTCAATATGTAGATGCAGTTATTATAGATGAAGCGCATAAATGCGGCTCTTCTACAAAATTAAGCAAAATAATTAGCAAAATTAAAACTAATCATAAATTTGGATTTACGGGAACCTTGCCAGAGACTCTTATCGATAAATGGAATATACTTGGTAAGATAGGACCAGTATTAATTGACATGTCATCCTATGAATTAAGAGAGGGCGGATTTTTATCAAATGTTAAAGTAAAGATATTTAATATACAATATAATACTAAGCCTGTTTATGTTAAGTCTGGATCAACAACTGCAAATTACCTTACAGAGTTAGATTTTTTAAAGAATAGTTGTTATAGAAATAACATAATTAAGTCAATTTGTAATAATTTTAATCAAAATATTCTTATATTGGTTAATCATATTGACCATGGTGAAAAATTATTTCAATTATTAACAGACAACTTGAATAAAAGTAAGAGTATTTATTTTATTCGCGGTGAAGTTGATGTCGAGGAGCGCGAAAAAATAAAAAACCTAATGGAGTTGCAGCAAAATATAGTTTGTATAGCTATTAGTGCTATATTTTCGACAGGAGTTAACATAAAAAACATTCATATGATTATCTTTGCAGCAGGCGGTAAGTCTTTTATTAGAACTGTGCAATCTATTGGACGCGGTTTACGATTGCATGAAAATAAAGTCAATCTTCAAATTATAGACATTTCTGATAATTTAAAATATGGAAAACAACACAGCGACCAGCGCATAAAAATATATGACAAAGAAAAAATTAAGTATACTAATCATAATTTACAATCTTCAGTTGAGTAATAGCAAATCGATGCCACATTATAATAAATGAAAAAGAAAGCAATAAAAGAACCAGATATTGATGGTATACCAAAAGTCAAAAAAATAAAAATTACTGAATTTTATGTTAAACCGGAAGAATTTAAAGATGCAATTCAAAATTATTATAATACCGGTAAAGGCGAAAACTATTTGGGTGATTGTTTAAATAAAATAGCAAACAGATTAAGCTATTACCCATCATTTATTAATTATTCGTATAAAGATGAAATGATTGGTGATGCAATAGTAAAAATGTACAGTGCATTAATTCGTAAAAAGTATGATATGCTAAATGGGTCAAATCCTTTTAGTTATTTTACTACAATTGCTATTAATGCATTTATAAATCGAATTAAAAAAGAAAAAAAGCATCACGATACATTAACAAGGTTCCGCGAAAGTAAATATGAAGAGTACATAACATCTGGCAATTCAAATATCTATATTAAGCCAATAAATAATGATTACAGTGAAAATTCTGATGATGTGTAAGGAATCTCTTTATTATAGAAGAGATGCAGAATTTTTTTAACAGCAAACAAGTCGCAATTTTTTCAGATATCCACTTAGGAGTACACAAAAACAGCTCTTTTTGGCATTCAATTTCACTTGATTGGGCAGATTGGTTTATTTCAGATTTAAAATCCCGCAATATAACAGATATAGTGTTCTGCGGAGATCTTTTTCACGTAAGATCTGATATATCTGTTAGTACTTTACATGTTGGTACTAAACTTCTTGATAAATTTAAGGATTTTAATCTAGTAATCATTATTGGTAACCATGATTGCTTTTTAAAGGATAGTTCCGCTATAAATTCCGTCTCGCAATTTAAAAATTGGAGCAATATTACTGTAATTGACACTATTACAGTAATTAAATCGCACGATAAAACATTTGCATGTGTGCCTTGGGGTGTAAAATTGGATGAAATCCCGGATTCGGACGTAATTTTCGGGCATTTTGCTATTAATTATTTTAAAAATAGCGCATATTACATTTGTGATACTGGGGAAAATGCTCAAGACCTTTTAAGTAAGACAAAATTCGTAATTACAGGTCACTTTCATTTAAGAGATGATAGGAAATTTACAGATGGCCGGGTGCTATACGTAGGTAACCCCTTTCAAATGGATTTTGGAGATGCTAATACCTCAAAAGGCTATTATATTTTAAATACAGATAATTTAGATACGGAATATATTGAGAATACAATCTCACCCAAGCATTATGTCTTAATTTTATCAGAATTAGTAGCAGAGACTACCCTAACTGAAAATGTATTGAGTAGTATTAAAGGTAATTTTATTAAATTAAAAATTAATATGCGTATCTCTACTGAAGATACTGATATTTTAGTAACTAAAATTAAACAATACAATCCAATTTCAATAGTTATTGAGTATGAAGGTAATTATTGTGATTATAATATTAATAGTGAGAGAAAAGACTTATCGGGTATTGATATTGAGCAAGCAATTATTGAATTCGTCGAATTAATGGATATTAACAATAAACCAGAGATTATTAAGCACACAACTGAATTATACAAATCATTAAGTAAATGAAAAAAATAAATTTTAACAATATTAGTATACGTAATTTTTTATCTATTGGTAATGAGCCAGTAGTAATTAATTTTACACCAGGTCTACATATTATTACAGGTATCAATAGAGATAAACCCGATAGACGCAATGGTATTGGTAAGACGAGCGTAGTAGAATCAATTTACTTTGCTATTTTCGGTAAAACCATTCGAGATATTCGCAAGGATTTAATTACTAATAATTGTAGCAATGAATCATGTGAGGTTATTTTAAACTTTACAGTAAATGAATTGGGTTCAACTGACTCTTATACGGTTACAAGGACTTTAAATCCAACTAAACTGTATTTGTATAAAAATGGCAAGGATGAGACTAGGGACACAGTAAAAAACACTGAAGCTGACATTGCGAGTATTTTATCTGCAACACCAAATATTTTCGAAAACTGTGTAGTAATGACATTAAACGGAACTACCCCGTTTATGGCTAAATCAAAAATCGAAAAGCGTAAATTCATTGAAGGTATTTTTAATCTTGAAATTTTTAGTGAAATGCTATTAAAGGTTCGCGATAATTATTCGTCCGCAAAGCGTGTTTACGAAATAGAGCTTACTAAATTAGAGGAGCAAATTAAATCGTATAATATTTTCGATGAACGCAAACAAAAAACTATTAAATCACAGCAAGATAAAATTGCTGATTATACAAACCGGCAAATTAATAATGCAAAAGAAATAGAGGAACTAAATCTAAAGAATACTAAACATTGCGAACAAGATCTAAACGATGTAATAAAGGAATTATCCAAATATGATGATGGTATTAATAAATGCGATCAAAAAATTGAACGATTAAATGAAGTAAAGCTTAGTAATAATATTTTAGCTACTCAAAAAGATAAAGAGCTTAAAAATATTGGAACAAATAAGGATAAATGCCCCGTATGCTTGCGAAGCATTAAAGAGCATGATATAGACCATATTAATAATGAAAAACAATCTCTAATAGAAGAGCGTAATAAGTATTTGGAAGCAGTTATTAGCTCAAATAACGATATTGAAATTACTCGCTCACAGAAACTTAAAATAAAAGCGCATTTAAATAAATTACAAGAGCGTATTAGTCAGATTAAAATTGAAAATGCTGAGAAAGTTAATACTGAAAATCGTATAAATCAATTAAACACCTGGCAACTGCAGCTAAAAGAAGATATTAATAATATCAACAATACAAATACAGAATTTGATGACCTTTTAGTAAATTTAAATAAAGAAATTGACAGTATTCGGAATAATACAAACAAATATCGAACTAATTTAAATTTACTCGAGACTGTCAAGTATATTGTATCTGAAGAAGGCGTCAAGACTTATATTGTCAATAAAATACTTGAATTATTTAACAGTAAAATATCACTATACCTCAAAAAGATGGACTCGAATTGCTCTTGCTACTTTAACGAGCTATTTGAGGAAGAGATTATTAATGATAAAAATAAGATTAGTTCATATTTTAATTTTAGCGGAGCAGAACGTAAGAATATTGATTTTGCTTGTCTATTTACCTTTATGGACATGAGGAGACTACAGGGTAATGTATCTTACAATATTAGTATCTATGATGAATTGTTTGATTCTAGTTTAGATGAAAAAGGCGTAGATATTATCACAAATATCCTAAATGAACGTGTACAAAATTACAATGAATGTGTAATGATTATTTCGCATAGAAAAGAAAGCGTTAATATTGCAACGGGTGAGGTAATCTTTTTAGAGAAAAAGGATGGTATTACGACAAGACTTGATTATACTGATGAAAATGTAAATACATTATAATTCATGTTTACTCCTACTATAAATCGAACACCATTTAATTTAAACATATCGCCACAAACAGTAGCGCCTGCGCCTATCCCTCCACAAGCACCAGAAACGCCTAGAATGGTGCAATATTGGGCTGATGCTAGCGGTTGCGGTGCATGGAGAATGGCTTGGCCCTCCCATTTGCTAAATTTTCACGAAAAAGCTAATGTACAAGAAAGTACAGTAATGATTGCAGAGCCTCGATGGTATACAAATACAAAAGTAGTTCGAGTACAAAGACAGGCAACACCGCATCAATTAGAATTCATTAAGTATCTCAAGCAAGTACAGCAAGAGCACGGATTTAGGATTGTTTATGAGGTTGATGATGTAATTTTTAGAGAAGACATTCCAAATTACAATAAGTTTAAATTTGCTTTTGAGTCTGATGAAATTCGAAATTCAGCACTTGAAATTATTAGCTTATGTGATGAAGTTACTGTAACATGTGACTTTATGCGAAAATATTATCAAGAAAAAACTGGTAAGAGTGAGATTACGGTCATTCCTAATTTTCCTCCGCAATGGTGGATGGGTAACTTCTTTAATATTACTCGACTTGAGCAAGGATTTAACTTAAACCGTAAGCGGCCACGTATTCTATATGCGGGCTCCGGTGCTCACTTTGATGTAGACAACAAAACAAATCAAAGAGATGACTTTGAACATGTCATTGATGCAATTATTGATACGAGACACAAGTATAAGTGGGTATTTTTAGGCGCATATCCAATGAGATTGGATCCATATATTCGTAATGGTGATCTAGAATTTCATCCATGGCAAAGAATCTACGAATACCCTAAAAAGATTGCAAGCTTAAATGTGCAAATGATGGTAGCACCACTACAGAACAACAATTTTAATAAAGCAAAGAGCGATTTAAAATTTATTGAGGGATGTTGCTATGGTATACCTGTTGCATGTCAAGATATGTGCACTTACAAGGACGCAGACACTAAATTCAACACGGGGAGAGAGATGATCGACTGCATTGATAGGGAACTAGCACACCTAAAGACCTATAAAGAGAAGGCATATGCCCGGAGACTGATCGCAGAAGACAGATTTCTCGAATTAGATAAGAATATTGATTGCTACCTTGAATTAATTAACCATCCATATGGTAGTGATCAGCGGGTGAATTTAAAGCGATATAATTAAGGAAACACAATACAATAATTGCATGGTTGGATATAGAAATGCAGTTTATAATGCGAAAGAGCAAACGTTTGAAGTATTTACTTGGGCTGAGACTGGCGAGCGAGTAAGTTATGTCTCGAAGTTTAATCCTTATGTGTATATTGAAGATAGCAAGGGTGCTGACTTAAGTATCTTTAATACTAAGATTCGTAAAAAGTCATTTAATACATATTTCGATAAATTGAAGTGGATTAAAGAGACTGGGACGAAGAGATTATTTGAAAATTTCAATCCTGTGCAGCAATCGCTAATCGATATGTATGGTGATTACAATGATACAGAAGACTTTGTAAAATTTCCTTTAAAGATTTATTTCTTCGATATTGAAGCTGTTGC
>Ga0114960_10003216_pt1 | contig 12560 bp, 9 predicted proteins | sample C_130625_MF_Meta_FD_92637 | JGI IMG/M metagenome (GOLD analysis project Ga0114960, IMG submission 92637) | Freshwater microbial communities from Lake Croche, Canada to study carbon cycling - C_130625_MF_MetaG | ecosystem: Environmental > Aquatic > Freshwater > Lake | place: Lake Croche, Canada... | reverse complement strand
GGCCATCAAATCGCAATCTGTGCGAATTTTCAAAAGCTGACGGCCAGTCGGCAACCAATCTACGGCCTTGCGCAAATTTTCACCCACCACCCCTTTCACTTGATCGGCATTGAGCATCAGCTTGTCGAGGGAGCCATATTCAAGCAAAAGTTTGACCGCCGTTTTGGGGCCTACTTTTTGCACGCCTGGCACATTGTCGACCGTGTCACCCACCAAAATTTGATAGTCCAACATCAGGCTTGCAGGCACACCAAACTCTTCTTGAACACCCGCCAAGTCGCGACGTTTGCCATTCATGGTGTCAATGATGGTGATGTGTTCGTTCACCAATTGGGCCAAGTCCTTGTCGCCACTTGAAACCACCACCTCAATGCCTTGAGCTGAGCCCACTGCAGCCAGGGTGCCAATCACATCATCGGCTTCAACACCTGGTACGTCCAAGACTTTCCAACCCATCAAACGCACCAGTTCATGGATCGGCTGAATTTGCGAGCGCAAATCGTCGGGCATGGGGCTTCTGTTTTGTTTGTATTCTGGGTAGATGTCGTCGCGAAAGGTGGGGCCCTTGGCATCAAACACACACACCGCAAAGTCTGCGGGAATGTCTTTCCGAAGGCGCTCCATCATGTTGATCATGCCTCGGATCGCGCCGGTGGCAGGACTGCTTGGGTCGCCAGGCACTGCCCGCAAATCAGGCATGGCATGAAAGGCTCGATAGAGATAGCTGGAACCGTCCACCAGCAAAAGGGTTTTCTTGTCGCTCATGCCCCAATTGTGCCTGTCCTGAGCCGAGTTTGCCGAGCCAAAGTCTGTCAAATTTGGCGCCAACACCCTCTACAATCCCTGCATGCATTTCGCCATGCCTTCGGGCGCCAATTTCACCCTTTCGAACTCACGCTAAGCCATGGCTGTTTTTACGCCCGTTACTGAAGAGCAAGCAGCACTGCTGATGTCCCAATTAGGTTTAGGTGAACTGACCGATTTAAGGGGCATTGAGGGCGGCATCGAAAACACCAATTACTTTGCCACCACCGACTTGGGCGAATATGTCCTCACTTTGTTCGAGCGCCTGAACCACGAACAATTGCCCTTTTATCTGTTTCTGATGAAACACTTGGCAGAAAAAGGCATTCCTGTGCCCAACCCTGCTGCCAATCAAGATGGCGACATCCTGCACACCCTTTGCGACAAACCTGCCGCTGTGGTCAATCGGCTTCTAGGTAAAAGCCAACTGGCCCCAGACGCCGCTCACTGTGCCGAGGTCGGCGCCATGTTGGCACGTATGCATTTGGCAGGTGAAGACTACAACCGCAGCCAACCCAACTTAAGGGGCTTGGCTTGGTGGAACGACACTGTGCCCGTCGTGCTGCCCTTCTTGGATGAAAGCCAAGCTCGGCTTTTGCAAAGCGAGTTGGCCTATCAAAATCACATTGCACAAGGTGCCGCTTATCAAGCCCTGCCCAAAGGCCCCGTCCATGCCGACCTCTTTCGTGACAACGTGATGTTTGAAGGTGAAAAGCTCACCGGCTTCTTTGACTTTTACTTCGCTGGCAATGACACTTGGTTGTTTGACTTGTCGGTGTGCATGAATGATTGGTGCATCGATTTAAACTCAGGCGAGCACGCACCTGACAGGGCCTTGGCCATGCTGAATGCTTACCAAGAAGTGCGGCCTCTGCGTCCCGCAGAGAGACAACTTTTGCCAGCCATGCTGCGCGCTGGCGCACTGCGATTTTGGATTTCTCGGCTTTGGGATTTTTATTTACCCAGAGACGCTGCCATGCTGAAACCACACGATCCCACCCACTTTGAACGGGTATTGCGGGCTCGTTTGACTTCGCCCTTTAAGCTCTGGGTATGAAGTTACAAATCGTACCGGCCAAGCAGGGTCTGCTCTGGGTCAAACAAGGCATCCGAACTTTCTGGCGTCAGCCACTGGCCTTCACGGGCTTGTTCTTTTTGTTCATGGCATGGGTTTCTGTTTTGTCCATGGTTCCATTTATTGGCGCGGCGCTGGCCCTGCTCATTTTGCCAGCTGCCACATTAGGTCTCATGGTCGCCACCGAACAGGCAGCCTCTGGCAAGTTTCCCATGCCCACTGTCATGTTGGTGGCCTTTCGTGCAGGACAACTGCGACTCAAGGCCATGATGGTTTTAGGTTCCCTGTATGCCCTGAGTTTTTTGGCCGTCATGGGCATTTCGGCCCTCGTCGATGGCGGCGCATTTGCCAGGGTCTATCTGGCCAATGCGCCCATCACTCCTGAGGTCGTCAACGACGCCGACTTTCAGGCAGCCATGTGGCTGGCCACGATCTTGTACGTCCCTTTGTCAATGCTGTTTTGGCACGCGCCGGCTTTGGTGCACTGGCACGGCGTGCCACCCATCAAAAGCCTGTTTTTCAGCGCAGTGGCATGCTGGCGCAATTTAGGTGCATTTGCTTTGTATTTGTTGGCTTGGGCCGGCGTGTTTGTGGCGGGTGCCACGGTCATCCTTGTCATCAGCAGCGCCTTAGGTGGCAACGATTTAACTGGCGCCGTTCTCATGCCTGGCGCATTGCTCATGGCCGCCATGTTTTTCACATCGGTTTACTACAGTGTGAAAGACTGTTTTGACTTGCCCGAGCCAGGCAGCGAGCACCAAGCCTAATACATCAATGGTGATGGCCATGTGCACCATGAACATGGCGATGTTCAATTTCCTCTGGAATGGCAGCACGCACATCCATGACATTCAATTGAAACTGTAAAACCTGACCCGCCCAAGGATGGTTGCCATCCAACATCACGGTGTCGCCTTTGATTTTCAAGACATTGAAAATGGCTTCACGGCCATCGGGTGTTCGGCCTCGCAATTGCCCCCCCACCTTCACGCCAGGCGGGAAATCTTTCTTGGGCATGGTTTGCAACAAGCTTTCATCGCGCTCACCGAAGGCATCGGCAGCACTCAGTACCAAGGTGGTTTGATAGCCTTTGTCTTGGCCATCCAGCGCCTCTTCAATTTTGGGCAAGGTGTTTTCATAACCACCATGCAAATAAGCCATGGGCTCCTCTGCAGCTTCTAACAATTTGCCATTGGCATCGGACACTTTGTATTTCAAGGTCACGACAGTGTCTTTTTCAATTTTCATGCGGTTCTCTTCCTTCTGCTCTAAATTATTCCACAGGTGTGAGCTTGGCAACCGACAAGGCCAGCCACTTCACACCATGTCTTGGGAAATTCACTTGGGCCCGCGCATCTGCGCCAGCGCCCTCCACGGCCAAAACCAGACCCTCACCAAACTTGGTGTGAAACACTTTCATGGCCACTTTGATGCCATGCGATGGCTCTGCTTTTTGCACAGGCACAGGCGGGCTTTTGTAGGTCTCTGCCGAACTCAAACTGCTGTGCCCCCATGCAGGCTTGGCTTGAAACGCTAGGGCTGGAGATGTCCAACCACCGCCCAAGCCACTGGCAAAGCCTGGATGCTTAGGTGTGATCCATTTCAGGCATTCTTCAGGCAATTCATCCAAAAAACGGCTCTTCAGGTTGTAGCGGGTTTGGCCATGCAGCATGCGCGTTTGCGAGTGACTGAGGTACAAGCGTTTGCGTGCACGCGTAATGGCCACGTACATCAGGCGGCGCTCTTCTTCCAAACCATCGTAGTCGTTCATCGAGTTTTCGTGAGGAAACAAGCCCTCCTCCAAGCCCGAAATAAACACCGCATCAAACTCCAAACCTTTGCTGGCATGCACCGTCATCAGTTGAATGGCATCCTCACCGGCTTGTGCTTGATTGTCACCGGCCTCCAAGGCAGCATGCGTTAAGAAAGCCGCCAGTGGCGACATCACTTCACCATCTTCTGCATTGGGCGCCATCTCAGAAGCTGTTGCCTCGGCGTCTCTGCCAAAGCCTTCTTGCGTGACAAAGCTTTCTGCTGCATTGACCAACTCTTCCAAGTTTTCAACGCGATCAGCGCCTTCTTTTTCAGTTTTGTAATGCTCAATCAATCCGGTTTTTTCCAAGACCAATTCGATGATCTCACGCAGTGTCATGCCCGGTGTTTGTTCTCGCATGACATCGATCATGGCTACAAAGCCAGCCAACTTAGCGCCAGCTTTGCCGGCCGTGGTACTCACCGCATCGTGCAAAGAACAGCCCAAGCCTTTGGCCGCATCTTGCAACTGCTCCACACTGCGAGCGCCAATGCCTCGCGGTGGAAAATTCACAATGCGCAAGAAACTGGTGTCGTCGTTGGCATTTTCTAAAATGCGCAAATAGGCCAGCGCGTGCTTAATTTCAGCACGCTCAAAAAATCGCAGACCGCCATACACTTTGTAAGGCACCCCTGCATTGAACAGCGCCGTTTCCATCACGCGACTCTGCGCATTGCTGCGGTAGAGCACGGCCACTTCCTTGCGAGTCAAACCATCGCCTTTGACCAATTGACGAATCTCATCGACCAACCATTGCGCTTCTGCAAAATCGCTGGTGGACTCATACACACGCACAGGCTCACCCGCACCTTGGTCGGTGCGCAAGTTTTTGCCCAAACGATTTTTATTGTTGCCAATGAGGGCATTGGCAGAATCCAAAATGTTGCTGTAGCTTCGGTAGTTTTGCTCTAGCTTGATTTGGTGCTGCACACCAAATTCCCGCACAAAGTCGGCCATGTTGCCAACGCGAGCGCCTCGGAATGCGTAAATACTTTGGTCGTCGTCTCCCACTGCCAGCACCGCACTGCCATGCTCTGAGGGCAAGCCTGCAATCATTTTGATCCAAGCGTATTGCAATTTGTTGGTGTCTTGGAACTCGTCGATCAGCACATGTTTAAAGCGAGATCGGTAGTGCAAGCGGATCGAGTCGTTGTCACGCAGCAACTCATACGAGCGCAACATCAACTCGCCAAAGTCCACCACACCTTCGCGCTGGCATTGGTCTTCGTAGAGTTGGTAGATGTCGACTTTGCGGCGGGTTTCATCGTCCCGCACATCCACATCTTTGGGGCGCATTCCATCTTCTTTACAACCCGCAATGAACCACTGCAATTGCTTGGGTGGAAAACGCTCATCGTCGACATTGTGTTGTTTGCACAATCGCTTGATGGCCGACAACTGGTCTTGGGTGTCCAAAATTTGGAAAGTTTGCGGCAAGTTGGCCATTTTGTAATGGGCTCGCAAAAACCGGTTGCACAGGCCATGAAAAGTGCCAATCCACATGCCCCTCACATTGACGGGCAGCATGGCCTGCAGCCGTAGCATCATCTCTTTGGCCGCCTTGTTGGTGAAGGTCACCGCCAGCACCCCGCCCGATGCCACTTGGGAAGTCTGTAATAACCAAGCAATACGGGTGGTCAATACCCGGGTTTTGCCAGACCCCGCCCCCGCCAAAATAAGGGCCGATTCAGAGGGAAGCGTGACAGCCCTCAATTGCTCGGGGTTCAAGTTGCTCAAAAGGGGCGTTGGGTCATGCATCCCCCAATTGTAGAAACTCCTGGCGCCTGGTTTTGAAATTGCAAAACAAAACGGGTAGAATCAGCCACCGGGCCCAAGATTCTTGCGCCCGGTTTTTTTTGCCCAAAATATGGCAGTCAAAACCGGCCAAGCCAAGCGCTCACTCGTTCTTTCAACGATCCTTTTGGAGCTTGGTTAAATGGAAATTTTTGATTACGACAACATCTTGTTGCTACCCCGCAAATGCCGCGTGGAAAGCCGTTCTGAATGCGACGCTGGCGTAGAGCTAGGCGGCCGTAAATTCCGCCTCCCCGTGGTTCCGGCCAACATGAAGACGGTGGTGAACGAGAAGATTTGCACCTGGATGGCGCAAAACGGCTACTTCTACGTCATGCACCGCTTCGACCTCGACAACGTCAAATTTGTGCGCGACATGCATGCCAAAGGGCTTTTCGCTTCGATTTCGCTGGGCGTCAAAGGCCCCGATTACGACACTGTCAACCAATTGGTGGCCGAAGGCCTAACCCCTGAATACATCACCATCGACATTGCCCACGGCCATGCCGACAGTGTTCAGAAAATGATTCACACCCTGAAAGAAAAACTGCCCACATCTTTCGTCATCGCTGGCAACGTGGGCACTCCCGAAGCCATCATTGATTTGGAAACTTGGGGCGCCGATGCCACCAAAGTGGGGATTGGCCCTGGCAAGGTTTGCATCACCAAACTCAAAACAGGCTTTGGCACAGGTGGCTGGCAGTTGTCTGCGCTCAAGTGGTGCGCCCGCGTGGCGACCAAGCCCATCATTGCCGACGGCGGCATTCGAGAGCACGGCGACATTGCCAAGAGCATTCGCTTTGGCGCCACCATGATCATGATTGGCTCCATGCTGGCCGGCCACGAAGAGTCGCCTGGCGCCACTGTCGAGGTGGACGGCAAGCTCTACAAAGAATACTACGGCTCGGCTTCTGACTTCAACAAGGGCGAGTACAAGCACGTTGAAGGCAAGCGCATTTTGGAGCCCATCAAAGGCAATTTGGCCAACACCCTGATCGAGATGGAGCAAGACACCCAAAGCTCCATCAGCTACTCCGGTGGCACCAAGCTCATGGACATTCGCAAGGTGAACTATGTCATTTTGGGCGGCGACAACGCAGGCGAACATCTCTTGATGTGACTTGCAAATCAGAGACTTTGCGATAGCCATTCAAAAAAAGGGGCGAATGCCCCTTTTTCATTCAGGACAACACCTAGTAGAAGCTTTGTAAATCAAGGCACAATTCAGGTTCTATTTTTATTCACTCAACAGGTGTTATTGATGAAACGTCGTGAACTACTTCAGGCAGGTGCAAGCGCAGCCCTTCTGCCAGCACTTGCCCAAGCCCAAGACAAATACCCTAGCAAGCCCATTACTTGGGTTGTGCCTTACGCTGCTGGCGGCAATGCCGACTCACGTTCACGTCAAGTGGCCAAAGCAATGAGTGTCATCTTGGGTCAACCCATCATCATCGACAACAAGGCAGGCGCCGGCGGCAACATTGGCACCGAAGTCATTGCCCGTGGCAAACCAGATGGTTACACCATTGGCATGGGCAACTTTGCCCCCTTGGCTGTCAACCATGCCTTGTTCAAAAAACTCAACTTTGACCCTTTCAACGACATCGTGCCCATTGGCTTGATCGAAAAAGGCCCGCTCATTTTGATGGTGCGCAACGATTCACCCTACAAATCTGTCAAAGACCTCGTGGCTGCGGCCAAAGCCAATCCAGGCAAACTCAGCTACGCCTCGGGCGGTATCGGTGGTTCGCACCACCTCAGTGGCGCTTTGCTTGAGCATGCTGCAGGCGTCGACATGATTCACGCGCCTTACAAGAGCGGTTCAGCCGGCGCCACCGACCTCATGGGCGGCCAAGTCAACATGATGTTTGAACAAATGTACTCTGCCATGCCTGCCATCAAGGGAGGACGTCTGCGTGCATTGGCCATTACCAGCAAAACACGTTCACCTTTGTTGCCCGATCTGCCAACCATGGCCGAGCAAGGTTTTGCAGAAGTCGAAGTGCAAAACTGGCAAGGTTTGGTTGGCCCTAAAGGCATGCCTGCCGACTTGGTCAAATTGCTCAATGCCGCCATGAACAAAGCACTTTTAGACCCAGAAGTGAAAGAGAAGATTTTGAGTCAGGGCAACGAGATGGGTGGCGGTACACCCGAAATGTTTGCAGCGCTCATCAAAGCAGAAGCACCTCGTTGGGGCAAAGTGGTTCGCGACGCCAAAATCGAACCCGAATAAATTCGATGGTCTTCAGGCGCTGAGTTTCACAAACTCAAGCTTGAATCAATTGCTTCATCAAGGCACTCAGTCGAGTGCCTTTTTTGGTGAGATCGGTCACGATGCTGAAATGATTAAGCCCCGCCAGCTCTTCGCAAACTGGGACAGTACGCGGCCCCCACGTTTGGTGAATCAAACGGTTGTGGCGCAAAAATTCTGGACTTTCATCACCACCCGCCACGGTGTACAAAACCCCTTGCTGAGGCCTAGGCCATAAAGCCGGACTGGCCATGAGGGCGTGTTTGGCTGTGAGCTTGAGTGAATCTTGAAGGAATGGTGTTTTGCGCAGCGGAGTGAGATCGTACAAACCAGAAATGGACAGCGCCTTTTGAATCCAATGGGCAGGCATGCTGGCATCGATGCTTCGCCAATCGCAAGCCAACAGCATGGCGGCCAGATGCCCGCCCGCTGAATGTCCGGCCGCAGTGACATTCATTGGATTGCCGCCATAGTGAGCAATGTTTTGCCAAGTCCAAGCCATGGCCTTCACCATCTGATGTGCAATGTCCGGAATGGTCACGGGTAACTCGGCCGAGCCAGGACACAAAGCATAGTTCACCACCACCACACAAGCGCCCATGTCATGCAAGGGCGGTGCGACAAAAGAGTGATCCGTTTTGTCAAGGCTGCGCCAATAGCCGCCATGAATAAAAACCACCACGGGTGCATTGGGCTTGTTGGCTGGAAAGATGTCCAAGCTCTCATTGGGGCCATCACCGTAATCAATGTTGAGTTTGCATTTCAAGGCGGCACGCGCGTTCGCAGAAGTTTCAGACCAATGTGCAAAATGCGCTGCATGGTCTGGCACCAATGCGCGGTTGTTGTACATGCTGTCGAACCAAGCGGCATTTTGAGTACTCATGGCCATCTTCCCTTAAATTTTCATTTCCAATCGCACCTGAACATTTTGCCAATTGCGCGTGTTGGTGTTGGCCGTTTCTGAAAAACCATTGCCAATGTAAGTTGTGCCCGTGAGGTAATCGCGTGGCGTGAGATTGCTGATCGTGACACGCAAAGCCGTAGCCGGTGAAAACCGCCAAAGGCCATAAACATCCACAACCCGTTTGGAACCTTGGTAAGCCCATTGCTGCTCTGTACGACGGGTGGTGTAGTCTGGGTTGATATTCACATTGCCGCCCAGCGTGAGGGGAATGGCACGGATGCGGTAATCGCCCCCGAAGTTGGCCGTCATGCCAGGTTGTTGGTCCAAGCGATTGTTGGGGCCCATGACATCCAATACTTTAGAGCCAAAGAAACTCAAGTTGCTTCGAACATCGACTGCGGGTGCCTCTGCCCAGACTTGGTTCAGCCTGAACTTGGCCTCCAACTCAAGGCCCTGTGTGATGGCATCGCCCACGTTTTGAGGACTTGAAACGAAACGACGCTGCCCGGGCGCCCACACCGTGTCATATCGCTCGCTGGTGACATAGCGAATTAAATCGCTGATGTTGCGTCTGAACACATTGGCGCTCAACACGCCGCCCTCTGCCAAATAGCGCTCGATAGCAATGTCAACGCCTGTTGCCAATTCAGGCTTCAAACCAGGATTGCCAATTCGATCGGGGCGGGTTGGACTGTTGGCTTCGCGTGACAATTGCGTTCTGGCAACCAGGTTGAACAAGGTGGGTGTTTTGTAACTGCGCGTGAGGCTCATGCGCACTTGATCGCGACTTTCTGGAATGGGTTTCCAAACTGCATGCAAGAGGGGCGTGAGGACAGCACTCTTGTTGCGCTTCTCGCCCTCTTCGTTGCTGCCTTCGGTCAGAATACTTTCATAGCGGATGCCCGCATGCGCACTCCAATTGGGATTGATTGTCCATTCGTCTTGGGTGTAAATGGCCCAACGTTGCGTGCGTGCGCGCATGTTGCCAGCCTCATCTGAAACCTCGGCAATAGCCTCTTCTGTTCTGCGCACACCCTCCAATTCAAGACCACTGACATACTGGTGACCATTGGCAGAAACGCGCGTGAGTTTGCCATTCCAAGTTTGCGACAAATCTTTGAAACTTTGCGACTCTTCCATGGTGTTGAGCAAGCCCGTCGAACCCAAGGCGACTTGACTAAAGCGGTACTTGTAGTGCGACTCACCCAAACCAAACTTAAATTCAAATCTGTCGTCCGCCGAGAAGCGCTGGTTCCACTGACCGTTCAAGCGCGTCATCACAAAGCGGCTGTTGTTGGTGGTATTGGCCGCATCAGACGCAAAGGGCTGTTGAATGCCATTGATAGACTTGTTTTCAGTGAGGTCCACATGCCCCAAACTGCTGAACTCTGAATACACCATGAAGGGCATCAAGATCAGTGCTTTGCCTTCTTCACCGCGCCACATGAGTCTGGCGTTGGCGTTCATGCCTTGGCGTTGCCCCAGGTTCAAAGTGTGACGCTCCCTTTGTGAAGACCATGCTGGCATACGGCCTTGCGCATCGACACTGGAATCGGTCAGAGTGGTATTGTCCTCAGGACGCCAGTTGTTCATGGCTGAGACCGTGAGGGTGCCATTCAATGCCTCGGACTTGAGGTTGTGCACCCAGTTCAAGCCTTCAGAGCGGTGTCCGTTTTCCATGGCGGCACCCACCTTCAAATCATCTGGATTGGCGCGCTGGCCTTCGCGCAAAATGATGTTGATGGTGCCCGCAATGGCCCGTGCACCTGTCTCCGCAGTTGGCGCACGCAAAATTTCTACTTTCTCCACCATCTCGGGTGTCAAAGACTCTATGGAGAAGCCGGGTGGTACGCGTTGTCCATCCAAAAGGATCTGGGTGTAACCACCGCCTAAACCTCGCATGCGAATGGCACCACCACGGCCGGGTGCGCCTTGTATGGTGACGCCGGGCAAGCGTTTCAAAACTTCTCCCAAGGTGCCATCACCTTGTTTGTCGAGCTCTTCCCGACCAATCACAATTTTGGCGGCCGTAGACTGCCGGCGCTCTTCCATGGTGTTGTCGCGGTTGCTTTTGATTTCGACACGACCCATGTCTTGAACCGGCGCATTGGCAGGAGGGGTGTTCTGCGCCCAACCCCAAGGCGAAATGAGCGACAAAACGGCAAGGGCAATGGGTGTTTTGAGTTTCATCCCTGCATTTTGACAGGGGAATGCACAAAATTTAAGTCGGGAAATACCTCACCCGACAAATTGACGGGTCTCTTTGCAAACCGCTGAACTTATTCGCCCGACTTGAACAAAGCCGCCACTTTGCGCTTTGGCTTGATGTTGGCAGAAATACCGGTACGGGATGCCGTCGTTTTAGGCGACGCTTCCCAAGAAGCCGAAGCAGCTTGCTCCATGTTGGGTGCCTCGTAGGGCTTCTCAAAGAAGGGGTCTCTGGACACTTGCGCAGGCCTGAAGCTGCTGCGTCGATCGCGAGGGTTCTCTTCTTCTCGGCGCCGCTCAAAGCCACGCTCGGGTCTTCTCTCTTCTCGTCGATCGTCACGCCGCTCTTCTCGGCGACCTTCGCTTAAATTGGCTCGCGAGCGCTCTTCTTCCAAGGGGTAGTTTTCCACTTGAAGTTTGGTTTTGATGAGCTTTTCAATGTCGGCAACCAAGCGCATGTCGGACGGTGAGACCAAGGTCACAGCCAAGCCAGAGGCGCCAGCACGGCCCGTGCGGCCAATGCGGTGCACGTAATCTTCAGCATTGAAGGGCACATCAAAATTGAACACAGCAGGCACATCTTTGATGTCAAGACCGCGGGCTGCCACATCGGTACAAACCAACAAATCGACTTCACCTTTTTTGAAGGCCTCAAGCGCTTTAAGACGTTCATCTTGGGACTTGTCGCCATGCAATGCAGCGGTGACCAGACACTCGCGCTCAAGAGAGCGCGCCAAACGGGCGCAACCGAGTTTGCTGTTGACAAAAATGAAGGCTTGTTTGATGCCGCGCTCTTTTAAAACGGCTTTCACAACCCTTCGCTTGTCGTCATCTTGCGCACTGTAAAAACGTTGCTCCACGGTGGACGCTGTTTCGTTGGGGCGCGCCACTTCAATGGTGATGGGGTCTTGTAAATAGCTTCCCGCCAAGCGCTTGATTTCAGGCGAAAAAGTGGCCGAGAACAAGAGCGTGGTGCGCTGCTTAGGCAAGAAACTCAAAATGCGCTGCAAGTCTGGCAAGAAGCCAATGTCGAGCATGCGATCGGCTTCGTCGAGGACCACATATTCCACTTGATTCAGCACCGCGTTTTTGGCTTCAATGTGATCGAGCAAGCGACCCGGTGTGGCCACCAGAATTTCGACACCTCGTTTGAGCTCAAGGGTTTGCGGCTTCATGTCCATGCCGCCAAACACCACCGCGCTGCGCATTTGGGTGTACTTGGCATACAGCTTGATTTGCTGCGCCACTTGGTCGGCCAATTCGCGGGTGGGCAAGAGCACCAAGGCGCGCACAGGGTGCCGTGCAGGCGATGTGGATGTGTTTTCGTGCTTCAAGAGGCGCTGGAGCAGCGGCAAAGAAAAAGCAGCCGTTTTACCGGTACCTGTTTGCGCTGCGCCCATCACGTCTTTGCCAGTCAAAACCACAGGAATGGCCTGGGCTTGAATGGGGGTCATGGATTCGTAGCCCATTTCGGCAACGGCACGTGCCAGCGGTTCAGCCAGCGATAGATTTGAAAAAGAGTCGGTCATTAACCCGCTATTGTCGCACTTTAGGTCTTAGGCAATGTGACACCGACCTGACCCTGGTATTTTCCACCCCGATCCTTGTAGCTGGTCTCGCAAACTTCGTCGCTTTCAAAGAACAGCACCTGGGCACAGCCCTCCCCTGCGTAAATCTTGGCTGGCAGGGGGGTGGTGTTGCTGAATTCGAG
>Ga0114960_10003214_pt1 | contig 12561 bp, 6 predicted proteins | sample C_130625_MF_Meta_FD_92637 | JGI IMG/M metagenome (GOLD analysis project Ga0114960, IMG submission 92637) | Freshwater microbial communities from Lake Croche, Canada to study carbon cycling - C_130625_MF_MetaG | ecosystem: Environmental > Aquatic > Freshwater > Lake | place: Lake Croche, Canada... | reverse complement strand
TCCTCCGGCCCCTTGATGGTCATGGCTGCTTTACCCACTGCATGCCCATAAAAATTAGAATTGTCTAAAGGATCGGTATTTAGCAATTCAATTTTTGGACTACTCATTTCCATATCATACACTAAATGAGTAAAGCCTTGATGAAGTATTTTTCCTTTAAAATTGGCAGTTCTATGATTGGCATCTCTTAAGTAGACATTGCCAAAATCTAACCCTTCATTGGTAAAATGAAGGGTACTACTGTCTATAAAATATTTCACTTTGGTATAGTCAACTACAAAGGAACTGTTTTGAAGGCTTGCTTCACCCAATAAATAAGGATGTTCAATTCTTCCGCCAAAATGAATTTGCCCATTGGCCTTGCCCTCTAAATTGGTCAATACGCCACCTATGAACTGTTGGACCAAACTAAATTTTGAGTGATGTAAAAATAAAGTGGCATCTAAGGGGTTCGCGCTATCTTTAATTGAATAAGACCCATTGGCAGTTAAATTGTATTCACTGTTTGGGCAACTAAAGGAGAAGGGGATAATGCCTTTTGAATTTTGATAGCCAGCATTCAATTGGGTGAAACCAATAGAATCATTGTTAAACCTAAATTGATCAATTTTTAAATCAGCAACAAAGTTGAAGTCTTCAATTACGTTTTTAAATTGAATTTTTCCGTTGGTCAGTCCTTCTAATTTTGGATAATCAAAAAATGGTTGGGTAATGTCCCCCAATATGATGTTTTTCAACTCCAATTGTAGGGCATTTTCTTCGGAGGGGGAATTGGAAAAAACAAATTCTTGTAATCCTTGGGTGAATTTAAAATTATTAGCACTGGTATTGCTTTTCCTTAATACTAAACTACCATTTTCATTGATGAACCATTTTTTCTGGTTCAGCATAAAAAAAGAGGGCTTCCATTTCATTGAAACACCGTCTGCATAAGTGTGAACGGTAGCATTTAAATCGACTTGTTCTAAAACGCTCTTGCTTGTGCCTGTTATTTTAATTTCAGAAATATCGTTGCTGCTGTGTATGCTAACAGTGGATTTATTGTAGCTGGTGCTGTCAGAAAACTGAAAAACAGCTGCTGTTATGAATAAATGCAGAGAGTCTTGCGTGCCATTGCCATTAATGTCTCCGCCTTTTATAGTATAATTATTCCAGCTTGCAAAAGGCAGTTTTCCTTTAGCTTCAATAGTTTTTTTGTCAGTGTTAATGGCACCAGTGAATGAAACATTATTAAATCCAGAAAAAGATTTATCAAAAAGACGAATATAGGGCTCAAAATAATTTGTTTTAATTTGAAACTGAAATAGTTGATTACTTACTGTATTTTTTGGGGCAGGGATATAGGTGGGCAGGTAGCGTTGCATAAAATATTGAACGCTTGCTGGTAAATTTAAAATATTGAATTTACCAATGATGCTCGCTTGTAGGTCATCGCTAGCAATGCTTATTTTTTTTAAACCGTTGACGATGCTTGATTGTATGGTCAAAGAATCAAAATTCACAGCGGTGCTAGGAGATTTCAATTTGCCATTGTAAAATTTAGCAAATCCAATAAAATTATCAATATTGTCGCCCTCGAAATTGATGTCTAACAAACCTGTAAGCTGTGTTTGATGCTTGGTGATATTTAATTTTTCTAAGTTGGCATAAGATAGATCTCCCACAGCATTGATCTTAGGCTTGTCCTTATTGAACAAGAGTTCTATATTACTGATAAAACTAATATTGGGGTCTTTGATGCTTAACCTGCCATTGAAAGATCTTTTTTGCAATAGCCCATTAGTACTGATGTTCGAGTAGTTGTATTTGTTAAATTCAATGCTGTCAATGTTTCCTTCAATTTTAGTCTTGATATTATCTATGTTAAAAGAGCTCCCTGCTATTTTCCCTTTGAAGTTTACTAGCCCTAAACTATTTACATTGAATATTTTACCTATGTTCAAATGTTTGGTGGCAATAGCACCTTCGTAACTAGGCTCTGCTTTTTCTGGAAATTTTAATCTTATTTCTGATACGATGGAGCCTAGTGGAGATTCCACCTGACCCTTCGCTAAAAAATCAAAGAAACTGCCTTTAAATTCTCCCTTAAAATCTAGGTTATTGAGCTTGTCTGATTCAATTGATTTAACTTGTTTTAAACCTGGTATCCAACTTGCTAAATCTTTGTAATTGGTATTGGCACTGACCTGACTAAAATTGATCAAGGTATTTCTCATCTCAGGAATGCCTTGCATCGAAAAATGACAAGCCACGCTAGAGTTATTGTATTTGGCTTTGAAGTCATTGGTTTCGAAATTGGCTACCGTGCCATTGAAATGAAAACTTGCGGTGAGTTTATTATGAAATGAGGTCATGGTGGGGGTGAAATAGGCAATGTCATCAGTGGCCACAGCCGCATTTACCAAATGTGCTTTCATGGTTACATTTTGAATGTAATTACTGAAATCTTTGCTAAAATCCTGGTACTGCATGGCATAATAGTTTTCTATCGTACTATTATTTGTTTTCAAATGCAAAGCACTAAACTCCATTATTTCTGGAGTCCATTTAAAATTGGTCAATAGTTTTTTTATCTCAAAACCAGATTGTTCCTTTAAGCTTAAATCAACTTTTGCCAGAATGGTATCTTTATTGAAAGAAATATTTTTTAAATGCGCATTAATCTCCCGCATGCGAATATGTTCCCCATCAAAATAATTGAGTGGTTGATGATAACCTTGTTCAATCCAAAATTTACCTTGAGTTACTTGAACTTCATTGGCCCATAGGTACCAATTGTTAGGATTGAAATAAGGCTCGCCTCTTTTTCTTTTAAGGGTAGTAGCTTTTACCAATGGTGCTTTGCCTAGGTAGGATTGAATGAGGTAGTCTGGTTTATTGAGGATAAGCTGATCAATAAGTATACTATCTTTGGAAAAGAATTTAATGTTGGCCAGTAAATTTTTGGTTTTGAATACCATGTCTTGCCCTTCCCATTGGTCTTCTTTTTTGAATTGTAGATTGGATACATCTATTTTTTCGATGTCAAAACCCTTAGCTTTTTTGGATGGAGCAGTATCCGCATTGAGGTAGGCTAAAATGAAAGCATAATTCCAGCTTTTGTTATTTCGTTTGAAATTAATTTTAGTATCACTCAGACCAATGTATTTAATCACTGGGGTAGCATTGGAAAACACCAAGTCAGTCAATCTCAATTTTAAAGAAGCAGTATAAAGAAGAGTATCCTTGTTTTGGTCTCTGACTAAGATTTCTTGAATGTCTAATTTATCAAACAAGGAAAAACGTACCTGTCCTAATTTTACCTCAGTGCCGATGGCTTTTGAAAAACGTTGAGCAAGGGTGGAGGCCAGTTTATTTTGAATAGCAGGTACAAGCAATAATAAATAAGCAAGCAGGAATAAACCTACCAGGGATGCTGCAAGAATTCTGAGTAGCGCAAGCTTATTTTTTAACAAAAAATGGGTTTTTGTAAAAATACAAAAATGCCTTCGAATAATGGGCATAAAATTGACGTAAAAACTGTCTCTCTTTTAATGTAGATAGGTTTTATAATTGCTTATCAATCTATGCTTTAGTAACCAGCAACGCTGTCATCTCCTCGTTTATCACCCGCTGCAATTCTTTTACCTTCCTTGTTAATTTGAACGCCATCCATTCTTCCAAAATAGCCTCTTTTCATGGTGGTATAACCCATTGCTTTTAATGCTTGCTCTGTTGCTTGAGGAAAATCAGATTCAAGCATGATATTATCTGGCATCCATTGATGATGAAACCTAGGACCATCAATAGATTGTTTTAAACTCATTTTAAGATCTATGATGTCAACCAAACCTTCATATACTTGATTAGGTATAGTGGTGCCACCTGGAGTTCCAATGGTTAAGTAGGGCTTGTCGTTGACAGTAACTAAGGTAGGGGCCATGGAACTAAGCATTCTTTTCCCTGCTTGAATGGCATTGGCTTCGCCACCAATGGCGCCATACATATTGGGTACACCAGGTTTTAGACTAAAGTCATCCATTTCATTGTTTAAAATAAATCCAGCCCCTGCAACAATGGTTTTGTTTCCATAAGAATCATTCAAAGTAGTGGTAATGGCGACCATATTTCCCTCTTTATCTACCACACTAAAATGTGTAGTTTGTTCACTTTCATGAATTTGTCCAGCATTGGTTATTTTACTATTCCCTTTAACACCCGCTACATAATTACTCATTCTTTCTTTGACATAGGTATCGCTAATCAATGTTTTAGTAGGCACTTTCCAAAAATCTGGGTCGCCCATATGTTCGGCACGATCTGCATAGGCCCTGCGTTGGGCTTCTACCATTAAACTTACAGAGGCTGCTGTATTGTTGCCCATTTTAGCTAGATCAAAGGGCGCAATCATCTTCATCATTTGAGCCAGCAAAATGCCACCACTAGAAGGAGGCGCAAAGCTGATGATATGATGTCCTTTGTAATCAAATTCAATAGGCTTTCTAAATTTAGGGGCATAATTTTTTAAATCGGCCAAACTGATGATGCCACTACTATGGGCCATTTCTTTTACAATCATGGAAGCCGTGGTTCCTTCATAAAAGCCGGCGGCTCCTTTTGTTTGAATTCTTTTTAAAGTGGCTGCAAGTTCGGTTTGAATTAAAGTATCGCCAGCTTTCCAATTTTCTTTTTTTGTAAAGGCACTTGCAGTTGAACTATTTTTGATAAAATTATTTCGATTGGAATTCAATCCCTTTGCTTCACTTTCTGAAACCACAAAACCAAATTCAGCCAACTCAATGGCAGGTTCAATCAATTGGGCCATGGGAAGCTTTGCATAAGCATGCGCACTAAACATACCCGCCACAGAACCAGGAATACCAGAGGCTAAGGCACCTCTTGTAGATTTATCCGCATAGGGGTTGCCTTTTTCATCCAAATACATGTCTTTAGAGGCCTTGGCGGGGGCTTCTTCTCTATAATCAAGACCAATTAATTCTCCATTTACTTTTCTTGCCAACATAAATCCTCCTCCACCAATATTGCCAGCTGCTGGAAATACAACAGCCAAGCTAAATTGAACAGCAATAGCTGCATCAAAAGCATTGCCACCATCTTGCATGATGGCAGCGCCCACCATACTCGCCAATGCATGGGCCGAAGCAACTGCGGCATGATCAAAAGACTTTTCTTTAGCAATTTCGTAATGATAGGGATTGACACTTGGATGTGCTTTAAAGAAAGACTGGCCAAAGCCCATGGGGCTTATTAAAACAAAGGAAAAAATACAAAAAGCTAAACGCATATGCAATGGGTGGCTGGTTTTTTTCATAAGACGGGAAATTGAACAAGTAATTTACTTAATTATTTAAGATTCAACAAATTGAGCGCAAACTTTCTTATTTTTATAAGCCTATATCAACCATTAGAACAAATCAGTATGCGTATTCTTTATAGCTTCGTTATTGTCAGCTTACTAAGTTTCACCATGGCCCATGCTCAAAAACCAAGTGCTGAAATTTTAGCTCAAATCAATAAGTTAAAAACTGTGGGTAGTGTTTTGTATATAGCTGCGCATCCCGATGACGAGAACAATAGTTTCTTACCCTATCTGACCAAACAAAGAATGTTTAGGACTGCTTATTTAAGTTTAACAAGAGGAGATGGGGGACAAAACTTAATTGGCAAAGAGCAAGGGGTGGAACTAGGCATGATAAGAACACAGGAATTATTAGCGGCAAGAAGAATTGATGGTGCAGAACAATATTTTTCTTCGGCCTATGAATTTGGGTTTAGCAAATCCTCAGAGGAAGCCTTACGCATCTGGGACCATGAGAAAGTTTTGAGTGATGCTGTCTTGGTCATTAGAAAATTTCAACCAGACATTATTATTACCCGTTTCCCAAGAGATGCTCGTGCGGGTCATGGACATCATTCTGCTTCTGCCATCATTGCCAATGAAGCCTACCTAGCCGCTGCTGATCCAACTCGATTTCCTGAGCAATTCAAACTAGGTCTTGTACCCTGGAAAGCCAAAAGAATTTTATGGAATACTTTTAATTTTGGATCAGTCAATACGACCAATGACAAGCAATTAAAATTAGAAGTGGGTGCTTACAATGCCGTCTTAGGTAAAAGTTATGGAGAGATTGGTGCAGAAGCCAGAACCATGCATAAAAGTCAGGGAGAAGGAAGACCACGTCGAAGAGGCCCACTTTATGAATATTTTGAATTGACAGGAGGTGATTCGGCAAGTAATGACATCATGGATGGGGTAGACCTTAGTTGGCGTAAACTTACTAGTACTGAAAAACAAGCCACTGCCATAGAAAATGCAATCATTGCTATTGCCAAACAATTTCAAACAGAAAATCCATCTGCATCGGTACCAGCATTAGTGGCTTTGTACCAAAAAGTTTCAACTTTGGCTGCCTCTAAATGGCGTGACTATAAATTAGAGGAGCTTAAGAATATCATAAAAGATGCGGCTGGTTTATTTTTTGAGGCGACTACACAACAACAAGTATTACAAGGAGAAAATCTAAAGCTTCAATTTTTATTAAATCAAAGATCATCCATTGATTCAAAACTACTAATGATTCATTGGCCAGAAGCCAGCGATTCGGTTTTGAATAAAGCCCTGGTCTACAATGAGAACTTTCAATATGATTATAGTTTTAAAGTACCTGCTAGTTTTCCGATTTCACAACCTTATTGGTTGGTGCAGCCAAAAACAGAAGGAATGTTTGTGGTCACTAATCCTATCTTGATTGGGGATGCAGAAAACAAACCTGCTTTTGAAGCCAATTTGACCATTGCCATAGCAGGGAATGCATTTAATTACACTATTCCTGTTGTATACAAATACACCGACCCTACCAAAGGAGATGTCTACGAGCCAGTGGTGGTATTGCCTAGTCATGAAATAAAATATGACAAAGAACTGTATTTAAAACCTGTAGGAAAATCTATCAGCATTGGCTACCAGGATTTACATCAAGGGAAAGCCAATTATACCAAGGTAGAAATAAATTCATCCAATACACCTTTACCTACTAATGCAAATGATGTGTTTACGAAGACCATTCAGTATGACCATATACCTACTCTAACTTATTTTCCAACAGCTACGACAAAAGTGGTGGAAGCCAATGTAATTGCTAAACCAGCCAAAGTGGGATACATTGATGGGGCAGGTGATAAATTACCCGAAGCTTTAACTGAATTAGGCTATGAAGTTATTTACTTAAAAGAATCAGATATCAGTATAGAAAAATTAAAACAATTGGATGCCGTGGTGGTGGGAATTCGTGCTTACAATATGTTGGATTATTTGACAGATAAAAACGACATCATCAATGCCTATATTGAACAAGGGGGCAATTGGATTGTGCAATATTTAAAAAGTAATCAGGTAGGCTTAAAGAAAATAAAAGTTGGGCCCTATGCATTTACGGTAAACAGTGGTAGAAGGGTAACACAAGAAGAAGTGCCTGTGCAATTTGTTTTGCCTGCGCATACGGTATTGAATACCCCCAATAAAATTACTGCAACGGATTTTGAAGGATGGGTACAAGAAAGAACTACCTATCAAGCAGAAAATATAGATGCGCATTTTGAAGCACCCTTGGCCATGAGTGATAAAGGAGAACCTATTTCCAATGGCAGTTTATTGATTGCGCCCTATGGCAAAGGTAATATGGTGTATTTGAGTTTGGTTTTATTTAGACAACTCCCTGCAGGAAATCCAGGGGCCTATAAAATCTTATCCAATTTAATTTCTTTACCCAAGCATTAATCATGAGACGTAATATGAGCATTTTTACTTTGCTGATTATTGGCCTTGGGGTAGGCTATTTGATTAAGAATGTAAAAATCGGATTGATTATTGGGCTTGTCATTGGACTACTTATTAGTGGTATTGGCACTAGAAGCAAATAGCTTTAATCTTTATTTATTTCTTCCGTACTTACTGCACCAATCCATTTAAATTTTTTGGCAATAAAATAAGCGATTAAGCCAAGGCTTATGACGGTGAGTCCGCTTAGCATCATTTTTGTACCTGTTGAAAAAAAGATACCTCCCCAAATAATAATGGCTAAAAATAAAGGCAGGGGATAGAGCGGCATTTTCCATGGGAAAAAACCTTTCCCTTTTCTTTTAAATAATAATAAAAGACCAATGGCCTGCCCTATAAATTGAATTAATATGCGCATGGCTAAAATGCCATCAATGACTTCTTTCAATCTAAACAATAAACTAAATACAAAAGCAATACCTCCTAACACTAATAAGGAGCGATGTGGAAAATGTAATTTAGGATGTAATTCTTTAAAGAAAGGAAAGAAAGATCGATCCTGTGCAGCAGCATAAGGAATTCTGCTATAACCCAAGGTGGCAGAAAATAAGGAGGAAAATGCCACTAGTAAGATGAGCACTGTGGCAAAGGCACCTGCGGTGGGGCCATACAAAGTTCTAATATAGTCGCTTACTACAAATTTACTAGTCACAATGGTTTGAAAGGGGAGCACACTGGCCACACTTATATTCATGGCTAAATACAAAATGGCAATCCCTGTAATAGAAATAAACATACTTCTAGGAATATTTTTACTAGGATTTTTTATCTCAGCGCCTAAATGACATACATTATAATACCCTAAATAACTATAAATGGTTTTGACACTGGCAAAACCTAAGGCAGCTACAAAACCATGTTCCAAACGAAAGCCATCATTGATGTGCCGGATGGGTGCTAGAAAATTTCCGTGAGAGATACCGCCAAAAATAATCCAGGCCATCGTGCCTAATACACCCACCCACAAAAAAACGGAAATTTTGCCAATAGATTCAATCTTTCGGTACAATAATATGATCACTAAAATAACTACTAGGCCACTCACTGCTTTTTCTTCAAAAAAAGACAAGTGAAAAAAGTAATTGGCATATTGCGAAAAACCAATGGCTGCAGATGCAATCACCAAGGGGGCTTGTATCATAGTTTGCCATACAAATAAGAAACTCATCAAGGAACCTGCTTTTTCTCCAAAGCCTTCTTTTAAAAAATGAAAACTTCCTCCTGCTCTTGGTAAAGCGGCGCCTAATTGACTCCATACCATGGCATCTAAATAAGATAAAAGTGCACCCGCAATCCAAGCATATAAAAAATAGGGACCTCCCATAATTTGTGCCACCACACTTAACACTACAAAAGGACCAATGCCGACCATATCAATCATGTTGATGGCAGTTGCATGTAAAAGACTTAATTTGCGTTCTAGATTTGTTGTTTGGCTCATAAAGTAGGTAGACAAGATAATAAAAAAAGTATAAAATGGAGGTGAATTTTAAGCAGGTGCAATGGGTGGATACTATTTCAATCTACGAAGTGAATATTAGGCAATACACACCCGAAGGAACTTTTAAAGCTTTTCAAAATCATCTTCCGCGCATACAAGCGATGGGTATGGATGTTTTATGGTTGATGCCTATCACCACCATTAGTACAGAAGGTCGTAAAGGCAATTTGGGTAGTTATTATGCTTGTAGCAGTTATACCAAAATCAATCCTGAATTTGGCAATGAACAAGATTTGATTGATTTGATTGGCTTGGCCCATCAATTGGGTATGAAAGTAATGATAGATTGGGTAGCCAATCATACGGGAAGGAAGCACGAGTGGATGCAAAATCATCCAGACTGGTTTAGTAGGGATGAGGCTGGGAATTATACAGAACGCAATGGTTGGGATGATGTGGTAGATTTAAATTACAATAACCAAGAAATGCGCGCTGCATTAATTGGCACCATGCAATATTGGGTGCAATCTTTTAAAATAGATGGATTTAGATGTGATATGGCGCATTTAGTGCCTTTGGATTTTTGGAAGACTGCAAGAACTGCTTGTGAAACCATCAAGCCTTTGTTTTGGTTGGCCGAATGCGAAGTAGCCACCTATCATGAGGTATTTGATGCAAGCTATGCTTGGGATTGGATGCACGTGAGTGAAAAATTAACAAAAGGAGAAGCCAATATGAATGAGGTGTACAATGTTTTGCATCAATACAATCAATATCCGGCAGGTGCTTTAAAATTATTCTTTACTTCCAATCATGATGAGAATTCTTGGAACGGAACGGAGTATGAAAAATTTGGACCAGCGGCCAAGGCTTGGGCCGTATTTTCTTTTACCTGGAAAGGCATCCCCTTAGTATATAGTGGTCAGGAATTACCAAATCAAAAGCGACTAGCATTTTTTGATAAAGATAGTATTGATTGGAGCCATCCACCTCAACTGCATGATTTCTATAAGACCCTGAATGCTTTAAGAAAATCATATGCTAGTATTATTAAGGCGGCTACTTTTAATTTACCAACAGCAGCAGAAAAAACCATGGCTTATCTCAGATATGCCACTGAGTTGGATAGTAAAGAAATTATTTTAGTGGTGTTGAATTTAGGCGACCAAGCCCAAAAAATTAGATTTGCACATGATTTGCTGGTAGGGGAGTTTACCAATATTTTTTCTGGTCTATGCTTTGCTTTTAATAAAGAAGTAGCTTTTGAATTGATGCCGGGCGACTATTTTGTCTATGTTAAAAACTAGGCTCTCTTGGATTGTTGAAATTCAACAAATTCAATCATTTCCTCTAGCGTAAAACTACTTAAATTCTGAGCGGCAGTTAGTCCTGCTTTTTGGGCTACTAATACACCATATTTACAATCATCGTATCCTTCCACCGCATGGGCATCTGGATTGATGGAAATAAGTACCTCCTTTTTTAAAGCTGCAGGAATAAAACGCCAGTCCATATCCAATCTTCTTGGATGAGCATTGAGCTCAATCACTACATCATTATTGGCACAGGCTTCTATAATGGCTTCATGATTTACGGGGTATCCTTTTCTACTTAACAACAAACGGCTGGTAAGATGGCCTAAGATGCTTGTGTATGGATTGTTAATCGCATTCAATAAACGCAACATGGCTTTTTCTTCGGTCATCTTTAAATTGGAATGTATGGAAGCAATCACTAAATCAAAACTGGCCAGTACTTCATCGGGGTAGTCCAAGCTGCCATCATTCAATATGTCGGATTCAATACTTTTAAATATAACAAAGGGGGCTAACTTTTTATTGAGGGCATCAATTTCTTTGTGTTGTGCACGAATGCGGTCTATCTGCAAACCATTTGCATAGAAGGCCGATTTGGAATGGTCGCTAATCACTAAATATTCATATCCTTTTTCTATGGCTGCTAAAGCCATTTGTTCTAAAGTATGCACTCCATCGCTCCAAGTACTATGTGAATGAATGATTCCTTTGATGTCATTAAATTGAATCGTTGTTTTTAGGGGCTGCTTGGCTACTTGATCAATAATGGCGGGGTCCTCTCTTTGGGCAGGGGGGATATAAGTAATCCCCAATTGTTCAAAGATGGCCTGTGGAAAAATAAATTTAAAATTTTTCTGAAAAAGGGGGTTTTCGACCCATTTTTTTAAAAATTCGGGCGAACAGGACAAACTAAAGTCGGTCCAATGGAACGAATCTTGGGTGGTCAAATGCCATCTAATTTCAAAATTGTCCTTCCCTTTTGAAGTTAAATAATGATCATTTTTTGTAACTGTAAATTCTTTTTCAATCAACCAGTGGGTTAATTTTTTTTCATCACAGGTACTAACAATATCTAAAAATTCTAAGGCTTCCATTTGTCTTTTAAATGCACCCGATACTTCATGCAATTCATTGGGAAAATTATCTTGTAAAGATTTTTTTAATGCATGCACTAAACTTTCAACTTGCTGATATAAATAACTTCCTTGATGTTGTAGATAATACGCTAAACTGTCTTGTATGTTTTTTTGTGTCTTTGCACCAAAACCTTTGTAATTGATTAATCTATTTTCTTCGCAGGCATAAAGTAGTTCGCCAATACTTTCAATTTCTAATTCTTTCCAAATGGTTCTAATTTTTTTAGGACCTAGGCCTTTTATTTTGATCAACTCAATGATGCCAGGAGGTGTTTTCTCTAGATAATTTTCTAAGACCGTAAGTTGCTTATTTTCAATGAGTTGCAATATTTTTTCACCTATAGCTGCGCCAATACCGCGTATTGCAAATAATTCAGTCGCTGACATTTCAATGACTGGTTCAGTAAGTTTATCTAAAGTAAAAGCAGCATTTGCATAGGACTTTATTTTGAATTCATTCTCTCCATGAATGTCCATGAGTTTACTGAGTAAAGAAAAATATTCTGCGATTTCGTAGTTATGCATTGGAGGTGTAAAGTATAAAAAATTATTCAAAAAAAAATCCCCCCCGTAAACGGGGAGGACTTCAAATCTATTTTTGCTAAAAGCAAAAAAGACGATTTAATTATCTTGCGATAATTATTTCTTTTTAGCAGCTTTCTTTTTAGCAGCTTTCTTCTTAGGAGCAGCTTTCTTTGCAGCTTTTTTAGGAGCAGCTTTCTTAGCGGCTTTTTTCTTAGGAGCAGCTTTTTTAACAGCTTTTTTTGGAGCAGCTTTTTTAGCGGCTTTTTTTGCAGTTGCCATGTTTTTTAGATTTAATGGTTAGTAAAT
>Ga0114960_10003210_pt1 | contig 12578 bp, 15 predicted proteins | sample C_130625_MF_Meta_FD_92637 | JGI IMG/M metagenome (GOLD analysis project Ga0114960, IMG submission 92637) | Freshwater microbial communities from Lake Croche, Canada to study carbon cycling - C_130625_MF_MetaG | ecosystem: Environmental > Aquatic > Freshwater > Lake | place: Lake Croche, Canada... | reverse complement strand
TAATGAACAGTGCCAGCTCGAGAGCTGACTAATGTCTCAGATCAAACCCCCTTTTTAGTGCCCTATAAAGCGCCTAGGATCATTAATGGGGCGTAAGGGCATGATGTGAATTTGATTGCCATCCAGCTCGATATGCATTTGCTTGCCAACCTCCATCTCCAGTCTCTTTACTTCGGCGGAGGAGGCTTCCCATTCAATAGTATTTTTACTTTCTGGAACGCGTAATTGAATGACGGCTATTTGACCAAGACTGCTCATCTTTTCAACTAAGGCGGGTATGCTGGTTTGCGTTGGTTTGGTATGAACGCTTAGGCCATTTTGGGGAATAACCCAGGCAACTCGGGCTTTTGGTGGAATCTTTCCTTTATCCGCAACTGTAAAGACCTTTTCGCAACCATCCCAACTCAAGCTACCAGCGTCAAACACACCATGAAACATATTGCTGATGCCGACTAATTCAGCAACCCTGGAATTTCTTGGTTTCTGAAAGAGAATATGTGGCGCTGCAGTTTGCAGGCTGATGCCTTGGTCAATCACCGTAATCTGATCAGCTAATAAACCAGCCTCTCGCAGATCATGTGTTACTAATAAGATGGGGATATATAAATCTGAGCGTAAGTCTGCCAGTGTTTTATAAAGACCTTGGCGCGTTGGTGTATCGATCGCCGAAAATGGCTCATCCAGCAGCAGAACTTTAGGCTGTCTAGCCAGGGCTCTTGCGATGGCAACGCGTTGCTGTTGACCTCCAGATAATTGATTCGGCATGCGCTCTGCAAGACTGGCAATGCCCATGCGATCTAGCAGATCTAGGCCAATCGCTTTACGCTGGGATCTGTTTTGATCGGTGTTCTGCAGTGGAATCATCACATTGCCTAAGGCGCTGAGATGAGGAAAAAGCGCATATTGCTGAAACAAGAAACCGCAAGAGCGTTCTGCAGGAGAGAGCTGTTGCACTTTATTGCCATGATCATCGGCTTCAAACCAGACCTCTCCATCGCACTCAATTTTCCCTCTAACTGGATGGTTTAAGCCTGCAATAGTCCTGAGGGCTGAAGTTTTCCCACTCCCAGAGGGTCCAACCAATGCATGCAACTCACCCGGGGCGCACTCTAAGCTGATTTGTAGCGGACTTGGTCTATCCTGCTGAATCTTGACCTTTAGCATTAGCTTAGGCCTTTGCGCGGATTTTGTTTACGCCCCAATACTCCATAGGAGAGAGTTATGCATATGAGGGATATGCCTAAGAGCACAAAAGCGATTGCGCCGGCACCAGTAGTATCAAAGCTCTGCACCTTGTCATAAATTGCAATAGAAGCTGTTTTGGTTTCACCTGGTATTGCACCACCAACCATCAGAACCACGCCGAATTCTCCAAGGGTATGGGCGAATGTCAGGGCGGCAGCACCAGTGATCCCGCGCCAAGAGAGTGGAAGTTCAATTAAGCGAAAGATTTGCCAATTACTGAGACCGCTGACTTGGGCAGCTTCTCGAATCTCAGGATTTATGGCCTCAAAGGCTCGCTGTATAGGCTGAATGGCAAATGGAATATTGGCAATGAGCGATGCGATCAAGATCCCCGCAAATGAAAATACAAGGGGAACGCCGAAAATACTCGTGTTACCAAATGAAACCAGAAAGTAATAGCCTAAAACTGTAGGCGGCAGCACTAAAGGAAGCGCCAGAGCAGCCTCAACCCATGGTCGGCTTCTATTGAGATTCATAAGCTCATGAGCTGCCCATATTCCAAATGGCAACATCAGGGCCATGGTCCAAAAAGCAAGCTTTAGGGACAGTAGAATTGCGTCAATATCCATGCCAACATTGTATTGCGTCCACAGACTAGGGTATCTCTCTATATGAATAGGTTGCTCTTAGGCATTTAATATATGTATATATACGCATATATGTTTATAAATGATGAATATAAAAGCTAAAGCAAAAAAAGCCACCAAAGATCTCTCACCACAAGCGATGGAAGAAGTTTTTTCTCGTGTTGCGGAATACTTCAATGTTCTTTCGGAGCCGTCACGCCTACGCATCATGTACGCAGTGTGTAGCGGTGAAAAGACTGTATCCGAGGTTGTTGAGTTATGTGGCTCGAGCCAGGCCAATGTTTCACGACACCTTTCTGCTCTCCATAAAGCAGGAATTTTGCTTAGACGCAAAGAAGGCATCACTGTCTTTTACTCAATTGCTGATAACGCCACGGTAGAAATGTGCCAAACCGTGTGCGCAAAAATTGCTGAGAGTTTGCATTAATTTTGAAGAATCTATTGACCAAAGCAAATATCAAATGACCAAAAAACAAATTGAGATCAGTGCTAAGGACATCAGCGCAATCGAAAAGCCAGCCAATCAGGCTCGTCTTGTAAAGGCACCTGAACATTATATTTCTCAGGAGTTGATTGCTGATATCAATGCAAACGGTTTAGATGAAAATCGTCGCGGCTTCTTGCGAAAAGGTTTTATGTCTGCTTTGGGTGGTGTAAGCGCTGGATTAGCATCTCCACTTGTGATGGCATCAGGCGAGGGTGATCCAGCTATTCTGGAAAAACAAGAATGGCAAACAACACTTGGCAAGAATGTGGCAACCATGCCATATGGTGTGCCATCCATTTATGAATCTAACTTAATTCGCCGTGAGTCGCCTGGGCTTACCCGTGTCTCTGCTGCATCTGTAGCCTTTACACCTCTTCAAGGTCTGTTTGGAACTATCACTCCAAACGGTTTACATTTTGAACGACACCACCAAGGCTGGTACAACGTCGATCCAGATAAACATCGTTTGATGGTGAATGGCATGGTCAAAAACCCACGCGTTTTCACGATGAACGACTTAATGCGTTTGCCGTCAGTTTCTCGCACTCACTTCATTGAGTGTGGTGCTAATACTGGATTAGAGTGGGGCAACGTAGCAGTTCCAACCGTGCAATACACGCATGGCATGCTCTCTTGCTGTGAATTCACAGGGGTCCCTTTAAAAATATTATTAGAAGAGTGCGGCGCTGACCTCAAAAAAGGAAAGTTCATGCTGGCCGAGGGCGGTGATGGCTCAGGAATGACCCGCACCATCAATCTCGAGAGTTGCCTTAACGACACAATTGTTGCTTGGGCTATGAATGGTGAGATGTTGCGTCCAGAAAACGGCTTCCCATTACGCTTGGTAGTTCCTGGGGTGCAGGGTGTTAGTTGGGTGAAGTGGTTACGTCGTTTAGAGGTTGGGGATATGCCTTGGAATACCAAAGACGAAGCGGTTCACTATATAGAATTAATGCCGAGTGGTGATCACCGTCAATATGCCTCAATTCAGGAATGCAAGTCGGTTATCACCACACCATCGGGTGGCCAACAGCTATTGGATAAAGGTTTTTATAACGTGAGTGGTATGGCCTGGTCTGGTCGCGGAAAAATTACTCGAGTAGATGTTTCTTTTGATGGTGGTAATAATTGGCGAACAGCCCGCCTTGAAACGCCTGTACTCACTAAATCTATTACGCGCTTCAATATCGATTGGGTATGGGATGGCTCCCCAGCAATCATGCAATCAAGAGCCGTGGATGACACTGGCTATATTCAACCGTCGATTAAAACATTACGTAATGTACGCGGTACACGCTCTATCTATCACAACAATGCAATCCAATCATGGAAATTGGATTCAAACGGCGAGGTGAGCAATGTTCAAGTTGGATAAATTGAAGATCCGCCTAGGTGTTGCGGCACTCATCACAGTAACTGCGCAATTCACATTTGCCCAATCAGGTTCAGCTAAGTTTCCTGGTATTGGAAGAGCTGCTTCACCTGCTGAAGTTGCGGCTTGGGATATTGATGTGCGCCCAGACTTTAAGGGCCTACCAAAAGGATCTGGTTCTGTTGAAAAAGGACAAGTTATTTGGGAAGCTCAATGCGCCAGTTGTCACGGCACCTTTGGTGAGTCTAACGAAATCTTTACACCTATCGCAGGCGGCACCTCCAAGGAGGATCTAAAGACAGGTCGAGTTGCTTCATTAAAAGACATGAAGCAGCCGCAAAGAACGACCTTAATGAAGGTGCCCACAGTATCTACATTATGGGATTATATTTACCGCGCTATGCCATGGAACGCCCCTAGATCACTGTCGCCTGACGACACTTATGCATTGGTTGCCTTTATCTTGAGTCTTGGTGAAATTGTTCCAGATGATTTTGTTCTCAGCGATAAAAATATTGCTGAAATTAAGATGCCAAATCGTAATGGCATGACGACTAAACACGGCTTCTGGAATGTCAAAGATAAGCCTGACGTGAACGGTAGTGCATGCATGCATAACTGCGTGCCATTTGTACAAATTGGGTCAACCTTGCCGGATTTTGCTCGTAATGCGCATGAAAATATTGCAGAGCAAAATCGTATGTATGGCCCATATCGCGGTGCAGACACTACGAAGCCGCCGATTAAGCAATTGCCTGGCTCTTCAGGTACTGGGTTGGCGCATGCAGCAGATACTCATTCTTCTGTGGCAAAAGGTCCATCAGTCCTCTTTAAAAATGAGAACTGCTCCGCTTGTCATGCGCCCAATGCCAAGCTAGTGGGACCTTCAATCTCTGATATTGCTAAAAAGTATGAGAGTCAGAGTGGTGCAGTGGATAAGCTAATGACCAAGGTGAAAGTTGGGGGGGCGGGAGTATGGGGCTCAATCCCGATGCCGGCTCAAGCTCAGCTTTCTGACGATGATCGCAAGGCTTTGGTGGTTTGGATGCTTTCTGGCGGTAAATAAAAAGCTATTTTTGCTAATAAACGGGTGTTTTAATGCAAAATAAGCAATAAATTGAGAGAAGTAAAGATTAATAAAGGAGTTTTTATGAATCAGCAGCGTCGCAGTGTATTGAAGTACTCAGCAGTATTTGGCTTGATGGCTTCTGCAGGCCTTATTAGTACTGTTCAAGCACAAGAGTGGAACAAAGCCGCTTTTGAAGGCAAGGGCTTGGATGATGTTTTTAAAATTTTAGGTGCTGGTAGCCCAGATAAGTCTGCTGCGGTAACTTTAAATGCCCCTGATATTGCTGAAAACGGTGCGGTAGTTCCTGTCGGAATAACAACAGCAAAAGCTGAGCAAATGGCAATCTTGGTTGAAAAAAATCCAAGTGCACTTGCGGCTCAATTCTTCATCCCGGCTGGAACAGACGCTTTTGTCACCACTCGTATCAAGATGGGTCAAACATCCAATGTATACGGCTTAGTCAAGGCTGATGGTAAGTGGCTAATGACTGTTAAAGAAGTCAAAGTAACGCTTGGTGGTTGCGGCGGTTAATTCCGCAGTAATTCAATAGAACATTTCATTTATATATAGAGTAAAAGAGGAACCAAAATGGCTGATCCAATGCGCGTAAGAGCTGCTGAAAATGGTGGGATTGTAGACGTAAAAATTTTGATGAAGCACGATATGGAATCCGGTCAGCGTAAAGACGCTGCCGGTAAAACTATTCCAGCATGGTTTATCAGCACAATTAATGTAAAAGCAAATGGCAAGGATGTATTTAATGGCCAATTCGGTCCAGCGGTATCGAAAGACCCATTTTTGAACTTTAAATACAAAGGCGCTAAGGGCGACAAAATTGCTGTGACTTGGAATGATAATAAGGGCGACAAACGCACTGATGAAGCAACTGTTTCTTAATTGTTTTTTGCTTTAATAAATTTTTACCGCCTCCGTGGTTCTGAAAGGGTAGGAAATGCAGCGTAAATTGACCTTAGGGCTAGCTAGTGGCTTAGTGGCAGCTTTATTAACAATGACATCTTCGGTGTCAGCACAAAAGAGTGCTACCGACGATATCGCTAAATATCGCGAGATGATTGCTGATGGAAATCCTTCAGAACTCTATGAGGCGGCAGGTGAAGAGTTGTGGAAAAAGCCAGCTGGCCCTAAGAATGTAACACTAGAGCAATGTAATTTAGGTTTGGGGCCTGGGGTTGTAAAGGGTGCTGCGGCGCAACTGCCACGCTATTTTAAAGACACCAATAAGGTTCAAGATTTAGAGTCGCGTTTGATGACGTGTATGCAGGTATTGCAGGGTCGCGATCCAGAGGAAATGATTGATGCTCCATTCCAAAAGGGTCCTAAAAAGGATATGGAGGCTATCGTTGCCTATGTTGTTACCTTATCTAAGGGTGACAAGATTAAGGTAAGCACCGCGCATCCAAAGGAAAAAGAGATGTATGACCTTGGTAAGCGCGCTTTCTTCTTCCAGGGCGGTCCAATGGACTTCTCCTGCGCATCTTGTCATGCTGAAAACGGCAAGCGTATACGTTTGCAAGATTTACCAAACATTACAGAACAAAAGGGTGCTGCTTTGGGTTGGGGTTATTGGCCAGCCTACCGCGTATCGAGCGGTCAATTTTGGACGATGCAACAGCGCTTGAACGATTGTTTCCGTCAGCAGCGCTTTCCTTTCCCTATTTATGGCTCAGATGTGACTATCGCTTTGTCCATGTACATGGCAAAAACCGCAAATGGTGGAACAGTTGAAACACCTGGCTTAAAGCGTTAATGGATAAGAGATGAATATGAAAATAACACGCTTAAAACAACTCTTAGCTGCTACTGGATTTATTTTTGCTACTGGTTTGGTGCAGACTCCTGCTCTTGCTCAACAAAAAAATGATCCAAAATTTAACAAGATGATTCAAGAGAGTTTTCGCGCCGACGGTATTGCAGCATTGAATCGGATTGATCAAGATGCTACTCAGAAGTTCTGTTCAGATCCTAAGTTTGCTGATAGCAAGCAAGGCCAAGCTATGCGCGAGAAAATCCAGAAAATGAATATGGACTCAATTAAACAGCCGTCTGATGGTAAGTACATTGGTGACTGGAAGAATGGTGAGCGAATCGCACAAAGTGGTCGTGGTGCAACTTGGACTGATACTGCTGAAACTCCTATTGGTGGGGGTTGCTACAACTGTCACCAGATTGATTACAAAGAAATCTCTTATGGAAATATTGGCCCATCCCTAACTGGCTATGGAAAAATACGCGGATATTCACCAGAGGTTGTTACATATACCTGGAACCGAATTAATAACTCCAAAGCGTACAACGCTTGCAGTAATATGCCGCGCTTTGCTCACTTCAAGCTATTAAATGAGAAGCAAATGCAAGATGTTATGGCATTGCTGCTGGATCCAGAATCACCTGTGAATAAATAGCATATTTAAACGGGCCGTAAGGCCTGTTTTCTTAAGGGGAATCACTATGTCACTAAATCGTCGTGAGTTTTTGCAGGCATTGGCTATCGCCTCTGCTGGTGGAATGAGTTTGCAATCTAATTTTGCTAGCGCGCAGACAAGTGCCCAGAAATTCTATGATTTGCCCAAGTTTGGTAACGTGCATTTCTTGCATTTCACAGACTGCCATGCGCAATTGCTACCAATCTATTTCCGTGAGCCCAATGTCAATCTTGGTATTGGTGTGCAAGAAGGTAAGACGCCTCATATAGTTGGCGAATATTTTCTAAAGGCTAACGGCATTAAGCCAGGGACGCGCGATGCGCACGCCTTTACTTATGTTGATTACGTTGCAGCTGCGCAAAATTACGGCAAGATGGGTGGCTTCGCTCATATGGCAACTTTGATTAAACAAATTAAAGCTAGTCGTCCGGGTGCTATGTTAATGGATGGTGGTGATACTTGGCAGGGTTCTGCTACAGCACTCTGGACCAATGGTCAGGATATGGTTGATGCGGCCTTACTTTTGGGTGTTGATGTGATGACTGCGCACTGGGAAATGACCCTGGGCGAGAAGCGCGTCATGGAAATTGTGAATGGCGATTTCAAAGACAAGGTTTCTTTCCTTGCTCAAAATATCAAGACTGCAGACTTTGGTGACTCTGTTTTCAATCCTTATTTAATGAAGGTGCAGAACGGTATTCAGGTAGCCATCATTGGCCAGGCTTTCCCATACACGCCGATTGCTAACCCTCGTTATTTCACCCCAGACTGGACCTTTGGTATTCAGGAAGAAAACCTTCAGAAGACGATTAATGAAGTAAAGGCTAAAGGTGCAAAAGTAGTTGTGTTGTTATCTCATAATGGCATGGACGTGGATTTAAAGATGGCATCCCGTGTCACTGGATTAGATGCAATTATGGGTGGCCATACGCATGATGGCGTTCCGATTCCAGTCAAGGTAAAGAACTCGGGCGGGGTAACTTTAGTTACCAATGCAGGTTCCAATGGTAAATTCTTGGGCGTACTCGATTTTGATGTGAAGGGTGGTAAGCCAGTAGATTTTCGCTACAAGCTTTTCCCAATCTTCTCAAATATGATTCCAGCTGATCCTGCGATGAATAAGCTGATCGCTAAAGTACGAGTGCCATATGAAGCAAAGTTGAATGAAAAATTAGCCACTACCGATGGTCTTTTGTATCGTCGCGGCAATTTCAACGGCAGTTTCGACCAATTAATTTTGGACGGATTGATGGCTCAGAAGAATGCGGAGATTGCTTTCTCTCCTGGTTTCCGTTGGGGCACCAGCTTATTGCCTGGGCAAGCTATTACCCGTGAGAATTTATTAGATCAAACCGCCATTACCTATCCATACACCACGGTTACCAATATGACTGGTGAAACTATCAAGACTATTTTGGAAGACGTGGCAGACAATTTATTTAATCCTGATCCGTATTACCAACAGGGTGGCGACATGGTTCGTGTAGGTGGCATGCAGTACACCATTGACCCAGCAGCATCTGCTGGTAGGCGGATTAGTGATATGCGTTTAAATGGTAAGGACATTGATCCTAGTAAGACATATAAAGTTGCTGGTTGGGCCCCGGTTAGCGAAGACGCTAAGAATGCTGGTGGCGAAGCAATTTGGGATGTGATGGAACGTCATTTGCGTGATGTGAAGGTGGTTAAAGCTGTGAAGCTTAATGAGCCCATCATTAAGGGTGTCAAAAATAATCCTGGAATGGTTTCACTCTAATACTTTTTATACGAGATCGATAATGAAAAAATTACTTCAGTGCCTAGTAATTACTTTTGCTCTGTTTACTATGGGGGCTCATGCTGCAGGACCCACAGAAGTGGTTTATCACATTGATGATGCTGAGTCTCAGGGCATTAAAGGTCTGCGTAATATACGGAATCATTTGGATGTATCCCCAAAGACCAAAATCATTGTGGTTACTCATGCCAACGGCGTCGATATCATGATGGAAGGCGCAAAAGATAAGAAGAATGGAATTGAATATGCGCCCCTAGTAGGTGCATTGAAGTCACGTGGTGTTCGTTTTGAAGTTTGCGAGATTACATTAACCAACCGTAATCTGAAGAAAGATCAATTTACTCTAGATACAGACTTCACTCCATCGGGAGTAGTTCGCGTTGCTGATCTTCAGTATCAAAATCATTTCGCTTATATCAAGCCTTAATTTATGCAATTAGCGTGCTATATGTTGCGCTCTTATGTTCTGCGAGTACTTTCTATAGGTTCGCTTTGGCTGCTGATATCTATATCTATTGTTTATGCTTCTGATGATTTAATCTTAAAGCCTATCCAGGTTGCGCCAAATACGTATTTCGTAAAAGGCTTGGCGGAGATGGGTAGTAGTAAAAATCAAAACTTTATTTCTAATGCGGGCTTTGTGATTACAGCAAAGGGTGTTGTTGTTGTTGATGCTCTGGGTTCACCAGCACTCGCCAAAAAGCTGATTTCCGAAATTAAAAAAATTACTCCTCAAAAAATTGTTGCTGTCATCGTTACGCACTACCATGCAGACCACGTCTACGGACTACAAGAGTTTAAGAATGTTGGGGCGAAGATTTATGCGCAAGGGGAGGGTAGAAACTATATCTCCTCTGAAACTGCTCGGCAGCGTCTTATTGCATCACGAACTGATTTCGCGCCTTGGGTAAATGCTTCCACTCATTTAATATCAGCAGATGCCTGGATAGATCAGAGTTTCATGCTCACAGTCGGTGGCGTCGAGTTTAAGATTCGTAGAGTGGGGCCCGCTCATGCGCCCGAGGACTTAATTATTTATGTGCCATCTGAAAGAGTTCTTTTTGCTGGCGACTTAGTTTTTCGGGGTCGTATCCCTTTTGTTGGTAATGCTGATAGCAAGGGCTGGCTGCAAGCTTTGAATGAAATTGAATCACTAAACCCCAGCATTGTGATTCCTGGCCATGGAGCGCACTCTATTAATCCAATTCAAGATATTGGTTTCACTAGGGAGTATTTGAGGTATTTACGTCAATCAATGGCAAAGTCGGCTATCGATATGGATCCTTTTGAGGAGGCCTATCAGCAGGCTGATTGGTCGGAATACGAAGGAATGCCCTTGTTTAGGGCGGCAAACCGCATGAATGCCTATAACGTTTACCTATCAATTCAGGCGGAATAAGGCATTTTTGTCATCTGGGCTTTAAAATAGTGGATTACTTTGCTATATGACTGATTTCAAATGAAATTACCACTGATCAAGCTTGTATTTATATTCGCTGCCATGTTCTGCCTGCATTTATCCGTCTATGCTGCGCTAGACCTTGCAAACGGCAAAAAAATTGACCAAGAGAAATGCTACGCCTGCCATGCCAAAAAATCCGGCTTTGGTAATGGTGACATGATCTACACCCGCAGCGATAGCAAGGTTAAAAATCTTCAAAACCTAAGGACAATGGTTGCTAGGTGTAATACAGAATTACGTCTTGATCTTTTCCCTGAGGATGAGGCTGATGTAACAGCCTTCCTCAATAAGCAGTTTTATAAATTTAAATAATTTCAGTAAAGATTTTTTATGGATGCGGTAGATATTTCTTCTCTTAGCAAATCAGTTTTATTTGCTACCTTTGCAGTGACTTTCCTGCTAGGTGCAGTGATGCAAAAAACAGGTTTCTGTAGCATGGGTGCAGTTTCAGATATTTTTATTATGTCTAGCTGGGGTCGTCTAAAGCAATGGTTTCTGGCCATCGGTGTTGCGATCATTGGGTTTGCTTTGATGTCTTACTTTGGTCTTATTGATCCACTCAAAAGTTTCTATACTAGCAATAAGTTTTTATGGTTGTCTTCCATTGTAGGTAGCACTCTATTTGGTTTTGGCATGGTGCTTTCCTCTGGTTGCGGCAGCAAGACGCTTGTCCGTATTGGCGGCGGTAACCTCAAATCCGTTATTGTTTTCCTCGTTCTTGGGCTTACAGCTTATATGACCATGAAGGGCTTCCTCGGTGTTATACGCATCAACACCTTGGACTCCGTCTTCTTGGCATTGAATACGCCTCAAGATCTTCCAAGTATCTTAAGTTCAGTAACAGGTATTGCTCGCAACAACTTACACCTAGCTTTAGGTTTAGTAGTGGGGTCTGCCTTTATTGCTTATGCACTTGCAAGCAAAGCTTTCTGTACCGCTGAAAACCTATTTGCTGGAACTTTTGTTGGCCTAGCTATTTGTGCTGTTTGGTGGATATCAGGTAACTTAGGATTTGTTGCCGAGGATCCCAATACCCTGGAAGAGGTTTTCTTAGTAACCAATTCCGGTCGTATGGAGAGCCTCTCTTTTGTAGCGCCTTATGCCTTTTCCCTGGATTGGTTAATGATGTATAGCGATACTTCAAAGGTAATCACGGTCGGTATCGCTGCTGTTTTTGGAATGATTTCTGGATCTTTCTGCGTTTCTATTCTGACTAAGTCATTCCGTTGGGAGAGCTTCCGCGATACGGAAGATACGGCCAATCACTTAATTGGTGCGACTTTGATGGGTTTTGGCGGGGTTACTGCGCTTGGTTGTACTGTTGGCCAAGGCTTAAGCGGTATCTCTACGCTGGCAATTGGATCACTGCTTGCCTTGCCAGGATTTATCTTCGGCGCCTACCTAGCTCTTCTGTATTTAGAAACGCGCAATGCACCTAATCCCTGTAGTTAACTCATAAACTAGGCTGGATCATATGCAGATAGATTGGCTTGCTTTTACTCCTGGCCCCGCATTTTTTGGTGGAATTTTGTTGGGTCTTGCGGCTGCCTTATATGCCATTCTCCATGGCCGCATCTTAGGTATCAGTGGAATTGTTTCCGGACTACTGTCGCCTAAAGAAGGTGATGTTAATTGGCGCTTAAGTCTTGTTTTGGGAATATTGAGCGCACCACTTTTAAGCAGCTTGTTTTTTGATCTTCACACAACGACTGTGATTGATGCCGATTGGATCTCCATTATTGTTGCTGGTTTACTCGTCGGTTTTGGTGCCAACTATGGCTCAGGTTGCACTAGCGGTCATGGTGTTTGCGGTCTGTCCCGTCTCTCGCCAAGATCTTTAGTTGCTACAGTGTCTTTCATGACTGCTGGATTTTTAATAGTCTTTGTCATTCGTCATGTATTGGGTTTATAAATCATGAGAAGACATTTCAATTTTTATAGCCAGTATTTGATTGGCGTTTTATTTGGAGTTGGCTTGATCATTTCCGGCATGAGCAACCCGCAAAAGATTCTGAATTTTCTTGATCTAGCTGGTAACTGGGATCCATCCTTAATCTTTGTGATGGGCGGAGCAATTCTGGTGGGTCTCGCTGGTTTTTATTTGGTCTCCAAGCGTTCGGAAGCTTTTTTTGGTG
>Ga0114960_10003209_pt1 | contig 12581 bp, 10 predicted proteins | sample C_130625_MF_Meta_FD_92637 | JGI IMG/M metagenome (GOLD analysis project Ga0114960, IMG submission 92637) | Freshwater microbial communities from Lake Croche, Canada to study carbon cycling - C_130625_MF_MetaG | ecosystem: Environmental > Aquatic > Freshwater > Lake | place: Lake Croche, Canada... | reverse complement strand
GTGGCGCAGGGCCCTGAAATTGAGACCGATTGGTACAACTTCACCGCACTGAACACGCCAGAAGATCATCCGGCGCGGTCTATGCACGACACCTTTTACGTTGAAGGTGGTTATTTGTTGCGGACCCACACCAGCCCGATGCAAATTCGCCATGCGGTCAGCCATGTCAAGCGCCATCAAGCCTTGTTGGATGCTGGTCAGACCATGCCTGAAATTCGCGTGATCGCGCCTGGCCGCACGTACCGTGTGGACAGCGATGCGACCCATTCACCCATGTTCCACCAGTGCGAAGGTTTGTGGATTGGGGAGAACATCAGCTTTAAAGACCTGAAAGTGGTTTTCACTGATTTCTGCCGCACTTTTTTCGAGTCCTCTGATTTGGTGCTGCGATTTCGCCCCAGCTTTTTCCCCTTCACTGAGCCCAGCGCGGAAATTGATATTCAATTTCCCAGTGGACCATTGGCTGGGCGCTGGCTCGAAGTGGCGGGCTCTGGCCAAGTGCACCCTCAGGTGGTGAGAAACATGGGTTTGGACCCCGAGCGCCACATGGGTTTCGCTTTCGGCATGGGACCAGACCGCTTGACCATGCTTCGATATGGGGTCAATGATCTGCGCCTGTTCTTTGATGGCGATGTTCGTTTTCTGAGCCAATTTCGCTAAATCACAACCCGACCCACTATGCAATTTCCTGAGTCTTGGTTGCGCGAATTTTGCAACCCACCGTTGAGTTCTCAAGCTTTGGCCGATACCCTGACCATGGCTGGTTTAGAGGTTGAGGACATGCGACCCGTTGCACCGGCCTTCAGCAAGGTGGTGGTTGGTCAGATATTGAGTGCAAGCCCTCATCCCAATGCAGATCGCTTGCGCATTTGTGAAGTGGATGTTGGCCTGCCGCAAACCTTGTCGATTGTGTGTGGTGCGCCCAATGCACGGGCTGGTATCAAGGTGCCATGCGCCTTGGTGGGTGCGTTGTTGCCCCCGGGTGAAGATGGCAAATCTTTTGCCATCAAACTGGGCAAGATCAGGGGCGTGGAGAGCCAAGGCATGTTGTGCTCATCGAAAGAGCTGCAACTCAATGACGACCATGGTGGTTTGCTGGAACTGACTGCGACGGCTGAGTTGGGCCAAGACATTCGCCAACATTTGAAATTGGACGATGTGCTCTTTACCCTGAAGCTCACGCCCAATTTGGCCCATTGCTTGGGAATACTCGGTGTCGCGCGTGAGCTCTCTGCATTGACCGGCGCGCCTCTTGAGCAAGCTCAATACCCCAGCGTGCTGTGCAGCTCGGACCAAGTGCTGCCAGTTGTCATCGAGGCTCCAGATTTGTGTGGCCGTTTTTCTGGGCGTGTGGTTCGATCCGTCAACCCGTTGGCGCCAACGCCTGATTGGATGGTGGACAGACTGGCCCGATGTGGCCAGCGCAGCGTCAGTGCCTTGGTCGATATTTCCAATTACGTGATGTTCGAGTTGGGGCGGCCCACCCATATTTTCGATCTGGAAAAAATACAAGGTGGTTTGCAGGTCCGCTGGGGACGCAAAGGCGAAACACTGAAGCTGCTCAATGGGCAAACTGTTGAAGTGGATACGGATGTGGGGGTCATCGCGGACGAGCACCAGGTTGAATCTCTGGCCGGCATCATGGGGGGGGACGCCACTGCGGTGGGGGACGAAACCCGGCATATTTATATTGAGGCTGCATTTTGGTGGCCCAAGTCAGTTGCAGGCCGTTCGCGCCGCTTTAACTTTTCTACCGATGCCGGGCACCGGTTTGAACGTGGCGTGGATCCATCTTTGACCGTTGAGCACATTGAACGCATCACTCAGCTGGTGTTGGATATTTGTGGCACCCCGGACACGCAATGTGGCCCCATAGACGACATGCAACCCAATATGCCGCAACCATTGCCGGTTCGATTGCGGGCAGCGCGGGCTTCCAAGGTTTTGGGCATGGCGCTCGATGAAGGCCAATGCATGAAGGCTTTGGTTTCTTTGGGCTTGTCATGCACGCTGTCCAACGGGGTCATTACGGTCGTTCCCCCGAGCCATCGTTTTGACTTGCAAATTGAAGAGGATTTGATTGAGGAAGTGGCACGCATGATTGGCTTTGACCAATTGCCAATCACGCCACCGCAAGCACCTATTTCAGCCAAACTTCGCACCGAATCCAAACGCAGCACGCACGCCATTCGCCGCAGCTTGGCAGCCCTGGGCTATCAAGAAACCATTAATTTCAGTTTTGTTTCTGCGCAATGGGAGACAGACCTGCTGGCCAACCCTGATCCGGTGAAGTTGGTCAATCCGATTGCCAGCAACATGGGGGTGATGCGCTCTTCGCTCATCGGTTCATTGCTTCAGGTGGTCAAGTTCAATCTGGACAGGCGCGCTGAGCGCGTGCGTGTTTTCGAAATTGGCAGGGTCTTTCGAAAAAATGCGCAAACGCCCAACAGCGACATTACAGTGGAAGGCTTTGACCAGCCCATTCACATCGCGGCCATTGCTGTCGGTCCCCTGGTGCCGCTTCAATGGGCAGCCTCTGACAATGACGCAGATTTCTATGACGTCAAGGCAGACCTTCAAGCGCTTCTAGCGCCATTGGAAGCGCAGTTTCATCCCGCTGAGCATCCTGCATTGCACCCAGGGCGATGTGCCGCTGTGATTTTGCGGGGGCAAACGATTGGCCACATCGGTGAGTTGCATCCAAAGCATCGACAGTCCTGGGGTTTGATGCAAGCGCCGGTCCTTTTTGAGTTGACTTTGGATCCGGTGTTGGCGGTTGATATTCCCATGTTCAAGCCTGTATCGAAATTTCCTCTGGTCGAGCGAGATTTGGCCGTCGTGGTCGGGCAAAGCGTGACCCACAATCAATTGATGCAGGCTGTTTTTGCGGCACCTACCCAGGGCTTGCTCAGAGATGCCGTGTTGTTTGATATCTATCAGCCAGATCAGGCTGTGGCGAACTTGGCGACCGATGAAAAGAGCCTGGCCATTCGGTTGACGCTGGGCAGCGAAGAGTCGACCCTGACCGATGAGCGAATTCAGGCTGTGGTGGATTCGGTTTTGTCTTCTTTGACACTTGCGCTGCAAGCGCGACTGCGGTAACTCAGGAGAATTCACATGGAAATTTCAGTCGATAGCCTTGAAACGCCAGCCTTGACCAAGGCCCAACTGGCTGACATGTTGTATCAGCAAATCGGTTTGAATAAACGCGAGTCCAAGGACATGATCGAGGCTTTTTTTGACCTCATCACCCAAAGCCTGGTGGATGGCAACGACGTGAAAATTTCTGGCTTCGGTAATTTTCAAATCCGCACCAAGGCCGCAAGACCCGGTCGCAATCCACGCACAGGGGAGGTCATCCCCATTGCGGCGCGCAGAGTGGTTACTTTCCATGCCAGTCATAAATTAAAAGACCTCATTCAGAGTGAAAACCCGGGTCAGAGCGTGTAAATTTTAAAAAACTTTAAATTTTTACAGTCTTTTTTGTCCTTCCCTACTTATCTTTTCTGCGCGCTTGGGGTAACCTTAGATCAGACAACGCTCGCACATGGAAACCCTTCTACCCGCTATACCTGCCAAACGCTATTTCACCATCGGTGAAGTGAGCGAGTTGTGCGCTGTCAAACCCCATGTTTTGCGTTATTGGGAGCAGGAGTTCACCCAACTGCGCCCCATGAAGCGCCGAGGCAATCGCCGTTATTACCAGCACCATGAAGTCTTGATGATTCGTCGAATCCGCGGCTTGTTGTACGAGCAAGGCTTCACCATCAGTGGCGCACGCAATCGTCTCCAAGAGATCGGTCATGAGTTTAAATTCGATGATCCCAGTGTTGATCTCAATGAGGAGGCTTTGCCCGTCAACGTGATCTCTGCTGCCCCGCACGCAGAAGGGTGGAGCATGCCTTTGAGCACACCAGAGGTGACAGGATCTAAACGCTTGTTCCTGTTGCGCCGGGAATTGTTTGAAATTCGCGAGTTGCTCAGTGAGGCCCACGCATAACACCGTTATAATCTTGAGCTTCGGCGTGTAGCGCAGCCTGGTAGCGCACTTGCATGGGGTGCAAGGGGTCGCGAGTTCGAATCCCGCCACGCCGACCAACGATACAAGGGTTAGCAGAGTTTTTCTGCTGACCCTTTTTTATGGGCTTAGTTCGAATTGAGCTGATCCACATAACGAGGCAAACTGTCGCTGGGCAGTGCGCCTCTGTCGATCAAACATTGTATGCAACGTGCACTCAAATCATGGCTTTGGTAGCAATGGTGCATGATCAAACTCAATTGTTTGAGTTGTTCATCGCTCATTCCAGCGGGATGCACAAAATCCTTGACATAGACGATGTCCGCCTCCAGCAATTGATGAACGCTTTGTTGAGCAGAGCCATGAAATTGCAGCGGGGCAATCGGCCAGCGCTTGATGTCCACAAAGCCATGCGGCACAAAACCCAGCGAGCGCATGTGATTGTCGACCTGACCGAAAGTGGGCTGATTCTCATACAAGGCGATGAAACTGATTTCAGTTTGTATGGCAACTGCATTTTTCAAGTGCTGAGCTGCCCCATGGAACACTTCCATTTCAGCACCTTGGACGTCAATTTTGAGCAAATCAAAGGGACGCACTTCAATGATTTCGTCTAGCTTGTGCGTGAGCACTTTTATTTGCTCGATCACCCTCGCGTTGGGCTGAAATTGCGGAAAAACATTCAACGCAGCTGGGCTCGGGCGCAACAGACTGGTCCATCCAGAATACTGGCAGACATTCAATGTGGCATACCCGCCGGCACCCAAAGCCTGTGGAAGATAGGTCTCCAATGGTCCTTTGCGCTGGTTCAGTTCTTCCAATGCTTGTTTTTGGGGTTCAAACCCAGTCACGGTGCACAGGCCTTGGGAGAGCATGCTTTTATAAGGAGGCGCCCCATCAATCGGATTGGCACCCACATCCACCACATGCGTCAAATGCGCAGGTTTCAGCAGGCTCAGGAGTGTGTCAGGCATTCCAGCAACCGTTCGCTCATGATCTCGGGACGACCTTTGAATAAAACTTTGACCTTTTCGGGACTTGAAAGTCGGTTCCGAAGCCAGGCTCTTTCGGTGTGGTTGGCAGCCAAGCGCAGTGTTGCCAAGATGTACTCTTCTGTGGTGCGGGCAATCAGCCAATCTGGCATGCCAAGGCGTCGAAACAAGCCTTCGTCAATGTGCTCGTGAACTTCATTTCCTGACTTGCATACACCGACCAAACCAGCACTGATCGTGTCAATGATGCCATTGGTGTTGCCAAATGGAAAAGGATTGATGAACATGTCGCAAGCACCGATCACCTGCATATAGGGAACGTAGGGTTGGTGTGGGTACACCGTGACATGCTCACCCAAGTATTGGGAGATGACTTTGTGCACATGTGGGAACGTCAGACCTTGGGCTTGGCCAATCAAAAAATGAAAATGCAGGGGAACACTGGAGCGTCGAAGGATCTCTGCGCAAGCTTGCAAAAACTCCGGGTTGAGCTTCATGGTGGTCGCGCACATGGCCACTTGGACGACATCTGCGCTGGCCCGAGGGGGCCTCATCACATTGACCCCGGTGGCAGAGGCGGAAGGGCGATAGGGCATGCCATCGGAAGGCAATAGCAGCAGTTTTTCGCTGAAGCAAGCCGGATCGCCAACATAGTCCTCTTCAACCACCACATAGTCGATCACATCCGAATGGGAAGTGGCTGGATGGCCCAGGCCCATGACTTGAAGGGGGGCCATGCGCAAATTGGCCAGCCACATGGTCAAAGGAAACATGCCCACACTGGGCATGTAAAAAACGCTGGCTTTGCGATTTTTGGCTTCTTTTTGGATCAATTGGAGTTGATCCAGCATGCTGGCTTCGCGCGGTATGGCAACCACTTCATGAAACACCTGCCTGGTTTGAGCGTCGGTACAGTTGTCATAGGCCATGGCGACCAGGTGAAATTTCTCGCGCGCAGCCTCGAGCGTCAATGAATGCGTTCGGTAAATGGAGTGGGCGCTGGTGAACCACTCCAAAACCACCATCATCACGGGCTTGGTTTTTTTTGTCCCGCCCAATTTCACATGTTGAGTGGAATTTTTCAATCCGTGCTGCTGGAGCTTGCGGCGAATCAAGGCATTGATGGGCTTTTTGATGTCGTGCTTGTCGGCGCGGTCAGCATAACTGCAGTGCATGTATAAATCGTGCAGCACACCCAAAGGCAATTGCTCAATATCGTCAATTTTGTCCAGGCATTGGCTCAGCCAGGGCAGAATTTGCTCGCGTTTTGCATGGGCAGCTTGTGAGCCCAAAAAACGGGGAGAAAGCAACACCAAACACAAGCCAGCGGCGAGCACTTTGTTTGCCGCCCATAAGGCATCCAAGTCCAAAGGAACCTCAGATTCGGGGGAGTACAAGAGGCAAAATTTCAAGAGATCATCCGCGCCAATTTGCAATTGGTGCAAGTCGGATTTTTTGTCGCCCTCATTCAAGTTCAATGCGCGCATCACATGGTCAGCATTGCGAAAGGGCGTTGCAGCAAATAAGCTGGCCAACCAGCGGTGGTGCGATAACAAAATGGGTTGCCATACGGGGTCGAAAAACAAATCGGGGTCCGACAACAAGCATGAAGCCGCCGCAGCCACCCGGTTCAAGACATGCAGATCCATGTCTTGTTGACCCACAGATTGCAGGGGTTGCGCCTTGAATTGAGCCCCTACCTGGCCATAGTTGGCGTCTAAATCTTGCAGCAGGGCCAGCAACTCGCGCACACCCATCTCACGGCTTCGGCCGTAAGCCAAGGACTCAAATTTTTCCAGAGAGAAAGCCATATTTTTCAGCCGATACATCAGTGACCATGCAGTCACCGATTATCAGTCCTGAAAAGCCTTTTTTTGCCGCTTTGGCGTCGCCGGTAGGGTCCTGAATGCGGTATCAGGTGATCACTTTTTTCACTCTGGTAGGAGACATGGGTAAATGGCGCAAGCGTTTTCCGCTGAGCTGAAAAATGGCGTTGGAAATGGCGGGCGCCACCGCCAACACACCAATTTCACCCATGCCGGTGGGCGCGACCTTAGAGGGGACGATTTGGGTGTGAATTTCTGGCATGTCGGCCATGCGAAGCACTGGGTAGTCATTGAAGTTGGACTGCACCACGGAACCATTTCGAATGGTCAGTTCTTCCAGCAAGGCCAAGGACAGTCCATAGACCACAGCCCCTTCGAGTTGGGCCTGCACATTGACGGGTTGTATGGGCAGGCCTGTATCAACGGCCACCCAATAGTGATGCACCTGAATCTTGCCGGTTTTGCGATGGAGCGACACCTCCGCAACCCCTGCAGAAAGTGTTCCGTGGTAGTCCGCAAATGCAATTCCCAATCCACGGTCTTTGCGTTTGCGGTTCCAGTCAGACATTTCGGCAACGGTTCGAATCACCGCATTTGCCCTGGGGTCTGATTGGGTCAATTCGAGTCGCATGGCCAATGGGTTGATGCGTCGCTCAAACGCAACCTCATCGATAAAACTTTCAATCGCAAATTTGTTGTACCCAGCGCCAATGCCACGCAAAGGTTGTACCCGCATGCCACGCATTTCTCGCACGCCTTCTGCCAACGCATGGGGAATGCCGTAATGGGGTAAGTCGATGCCATTCCAGCCAACGTAATCTTTGCCGCCTGTGGCTTGAAACCGCGCGGGTGCTGCAATGGCATCGACGTTTTCTGCCACTATTCGATGGCGCCAGCCGACCAGTTGACCCTTGTCATCCAGGCCCGCCTTAAGCACATGGTGTGTCATCGGCCTGGGGCGTGCAGCAGCCATGTCATCTTCGCGCGACAAGATGAGCTTGACGGGTAATTTGGTGATGTTTGACAGCACCACGGACTGGGCAATGATGTCTGGGGCAATGCGCCGGCCAAACCCGCCGCCCAGCATTTGCTGATGGACCTTGATTTTGTCGGGCGTGGTTTTCAAAATACCAGAGGCCACGACTGTGGCCAAGAACGAAAATTGTGTTCCTGTCCATATTTCGGCCGACTGACCATCTGCGGCCACTTTGGCCAAGCAATTCATGGGCTCCATTTGCGCGTGATAAGCGTGCTCGGACCAATAGGTGGCTTCAATGGTTTTGGCGGCTTGCCCCAGCGCGGCGGTGGCGTCACCGCGTTTAAAGGCATCCATCGCCTTGGCATGGGGGTCCTGGCCTTGTTTGGCATAGTCGGCTTTGGATTTTTCAGAATCAAACCCAGCCGCTGCTGGGGCACCCGAGGTGTTCCAAGTGACCTTGGTTTTGAGCAAGGCACGGGCTAAACGTGTGGACTCCACCGTTTTTCCAATCACGGCCACACCAAAGGGCAGTGTCAAGACCCTTTGCACCCCTGGGATGGCCAGGGCTTCGTCTGTATTGACGTTTTCAGCCTTGGCACCCTCCATGGGCGACTCCAAAACTGTGGCGTAGACCATGCCTTCAACCTTGGCATCTATGCCGAATTGGGCTGTTCCATCCACTTTGGACTGCACATCGATGCGGCCGATATTCGTTCGGCCAATGAGGGTGAATTGCTCAGGTTTTTTCAACGCCTCGTCGCTGATCTGGGGCAGTTCTGCGGGCACTGTGGCAAATTTCGCCACATCCCCATAACTGATGCGCTGATTGCTTTTGGCGTGCACCACGGTGCTGTTTTGGGTGCTCAACTCGCTGATCGGCACGCCCCATTTGGCCGAGACGGCGTCCATCAATACCCGCCTGGCTTGAGCGCCGGCAACCCGCAAGGGTTTGAAATACCCGGGTACAGCCACACTGGCCAGTGAAGCTTGACCGCCATTGAGCAATGGGTGCGGGTTGCCGTACACCTTTGGATTGGGTGGCGCAATTTCCACTTTGACTTTTGACCAGTCTGCATCCAATTCCTCGGCCAAAATCAAGGGCAATGTGGTCAAGGTGCCTTGCCCCATTTCAGCCGTCGGCGCCAAAATGGTGATGGTGTTGTCCGTGGCGATATGGACCCATGCATTCATGCTGATGCGCGAATCGTTGGTTTGGGCCAATGCGCCCATGGGCCCTATGGCTGTGCCCATCACCAACGAAAAGCTCAAGCCCGAGCCGGCGGCCAAAAATTGACGGCGATTGATCTCAGCCGGGTGAGTGGATGTGCGATTGGACATGTTCATGCTTCCTTGGCTGCGCGCTGAATCGCGCTCACAATGCGTTGATAGGTGCCGCATCGGCAAATATTGCCGTTCATGTGGGCCACGATTTGGGCTCGGCTTGGATTTTTGTTCTTGGCCAACAAGGCTGCGGCTTGCATGATCTGTCCCGACTGGCAATAGCCGCACTGGGGCACTTGTTCGGCCACCCAGGCTTTTTGCAATTTGTGGGTGCCTGTGGGCGACAGGCCCTCAATCGTTGTCACTTGTTTACCCGCCACCTGGTTCACAGGCATGCTGCAGGAACGGATGGGGACATCGTTCACATGGACGGTGCACGCACCACATTGCGCCACACCACAACCATATTTGGTGCCGGTGAGTTGAAGGTCTTCGCGCAGGACCCACAGCAAGGGGGTGTTGGGTGCGGCATCGGTCACGGCCGACTTTCCATTGACATTGAATGTGGTGGTCATGCGCGGATTCTCGAAAGTTGCAATATTTGCAGTTTAAATAGACATGGGGCACACATTCATCAGCGGTTTCCCTAGAGATGATTCTTCTTTGAATGGCAAGTCCTTGAGACTGAGCCCATGAGCGGATCTGCCCCCCACTGCCACCAAACTCTTTTGGTTCAATTGCAGTTAAAGTGCAGCCAAGTTCATCAAAGTGGGTCGAATAATGCACATTGGCATGATTGGTTTGGGAAAGATGGGGGGCAATTTGGTTCGCCGTTTGCTCAACAAAGGACACCGTTGCGTGGTTTACGACGCCAATGTGGTCAGTATCCAGCCGCTGGTGGGTTTGGGTGCCCTCGGCGCCCAAGGCTTGGCAGATTTGGTGCGGCAACTGCCTAAACCCAGAGCCGTTTGGATGATGTTGCCTGCGGGGCAGATCACAGAGGACACATTTCAGTCCTTGAAAGTTTTGTTGCAAGCGGGGGACATATTGATCGACGGTGGGAATGCCAACCACAAAGACGATGTGCGCCGAGCGCAGGAATTGATGCCCTTGGGCATTCATTATTTGGATGTCGGCACCAGCGGTGGGGTTTGGGGTTTGGAGCGGGGCTATTGTTTGATGATCGGTGGCGAATTGGCCGCTGTTCAAACCATGACGCCGGTTTTTCGTGACTTGGCGCCCGGCCAAGGGCAAATCGCGCCGTCTCCTGGGCGCGAGGGTTTTGAGTCAACCGCCCATCTGGGCTATTTGCACACGGGGCCAGCGGGGTCTGGGCATTTCGTGAAAATGATTCACAACGGCATTGAATACGGCATGATGCAAGCGTTTGCAGAAGGGTTTGACATCCTCAAAGGCGCTGGGCAGAGCACCATTCCTGCCGAGCGAAGATACGACTTGAACTTGGCCGACATTGCAGAGTTGTGGCGCAGAGGCAGTGTGGTTTCTTCTTGGCTGTTGGATTTAACGGCCATTGCTTTGGCCAAAGACCCCCGACTCGCCGAATTTTCAGGTCATGTTCAGGATTCTGGCGAAGGGCGTTGGACGGTGGAGGCGGCCATCGAAGAAGCCATACCCGCCCATGTTCTGACAGCGGCTTTGAACGCCAGGTTCAGGTCCCGTCAATCCCCGAGTTTTGCGGACCAAACCCTGTCTGCATTGCGGCACCAGTTTGGTGGGCATCAAGAGCCCAAAAAGGGCTGAACTTCTGCGCCCTTAGTGGTGGACGTCTATTTGGTGCATGCCAAATTCGCCACTCTGGCGGTCGGCAAAAAAAGCCCTCAGGGTTTCTTTGACCGTGCGAAAGGCAAGATCATCCCAGGGGATTTCATGCTCTGCAAATAAGCGGGCTTCCATGGTTTCATGCCCTGGCGCAAATTGATCTGAAGTCAATTGCGCACGGAAAAAGAAATGCACCTGGCCCACACGTGCCACATTGAGCACCGTGAAAAGCCCTTGCATCTCAAATTGAGCCCCAGCCTCCTCAGTGGTTTCACGCGCCGCCCCTTCACCCAGGGTCTCACCCAACTCCATGAATCCAGCGGGCAAGGTCCACTTTCCTTTTCGCGGTTCGATGTTTCGCTTGCACAACAGCACCGCCTCCCCCAGCACCGGGATGGTGCCGACCACATTCAATGGGTTTTCATAATGAATGGTGTTGCATTGGGGGCAGACAGCCCTTTGCCGCGTGTCGCCATCGTCGGGCACGCGCAACACAACCAATTCCCCACAGTTTTTGCAATGTTTGATGCTGGAGCGAAGCAAAATATGTTTTCCCAGTGCGCTGAAATCGGGTCAATTGACGTGAACTGTCAGCGTGGGCAAGCCAGCCACGCTTCCCACCATGGTGTCTCCGCTGACCACCGCGGCCACCCCTTCTGGTGTTCCGCTGAATATGAGGTCCCCTGGCTTGAGTTCCCAGGCGGCGGACAGGTGCTCAATGGTTTCTGCAATGTTCCAAATCAGCTTGCTGACATGGCTGGATTGACGCGCTTGCCCATTGACGGTGACGGCAATGGCCGCCGATTCAATTTGCGTCAATTTCTCGGCCCGCACGATGGGGCCCATGGGTGCGCTGTGGTCAAACGCCTTGCCGATGCACCAGGGGCGGCCTTGCTTTTTCATGTCGTTTTGAAGGTCGCGACGGGTCATGTCCAAGCCAACGGCATAGCCATAAACATGCTTCATGGCTTCGCTGGCGGCAATGTTTTTGCCGCCTTTGCCGATGGCCACCACCAACTCAATTTCGTGGTGGAAATTGCCCGTCATGCTGGGATAAGGGATGTGCCCAGTCACGCCCTCGGGGACCACCACCAAGGCATCGGTGGGTTTCAAAAAGAAAAATGGGGGTTCACGTCCCGTGTACCCCATTTCTTTCGCGTGCTCTTCATAGTTGCGTCCCACGCAATAAATGCGATGGACCGGAAATTGCTCAGGCTGACCGATCACAGGGACAGATATGATGGGTGTGGGGTCAAATACAAAAGTCATGGGTTCCTCTTTCAGGGGCAAAAAATTCGCAATTCTCAACCCAGCGCAGTGGGTGTGCAAAAAACGATGTGCAGAGTGTGCCATGAACCCATGGTCAGTCGCTTGGGGATTGTCAAATCAGAAGTGTTGATTGGCTTGAATGGGTCATGGACATGCAAACTTTTTCCCTCAAGGTCTGAACCGTGACCACAATCATTGATCATCCGATGTTCCAAGCCCAATGGCCTGATGGTGTGCAGTCCTTTTGCAGTGTTCGGTACGGTGGCGCTTCCAAAGGGACCTACGAGAGCCTGAATTTGGGCAACCATGTGCAAGATGACCCCGCCGCTGTCAGTGCCAACAGAGTGACTTTTGCGGAACACTTGGGTGCAAAACCCGTGTTTTTGAACCAAGTGCATGGTTGGAAGTTGATTGAATTGACCGACCAAACCCCCGATGGCATGGCCGCAGATGTCTGCATCACCCAATTTCCCCGGCTGGCATGCACCATCATGGTG
>Ga0114960_10003208_pt1 | contig 12581 bp, 10 predicted proteins | sample C_130625_MF_Meta_FD_92637 | JGI IMG/M metagenome (GOLD analysis project Ga0114960, IMG submission 92637) | Freshwater microbial communities from Lake Croche, Canada to study carbon cycling - C_130625_MF_MetaG | ecosystem: Environmental > Aquatic > Freshwater > Lake | place: Lake Croche, Canada... | reverse complement strand
TATAAATTCTTTTATATTCTTTTTATTAATCGTTTGGTGTGTTCTCTTTTTGCATGAGGAATGTATTTGAAAAAATAATTATTATATATTTTTTTAGAATTATTTTTTTTATATAATTTATACATATTGTCTCTTTCTCTTTTTAAATCTTCAATTGTATATTGATTTCCTATACAGGGTAAAGAAAATCTTTTTGTTAATTTGCTATTTTTTACATATTGTAATAAATAACAATAGACTAATAAATTATTTATATTTAATTTTGGTGGTTGAATGAATGACAATGCATAATATATCATTGACATTGTATCTACATTTGCAATTTTTACAATTGTTCCCTTTTCTTTTATTTTAATATAAGATTGACATGAATTTGTAATAAAAACATATAATAATGATTCATTATTGAATTTAAACTCATAAAAATTATTTATAAATTTATTAGAATAACTATCTATAGTATAATAAAAATTATTTGAATCTAGTTCTTGTTTTACTTCTTCTAATGAGTCAACTAATATGAAAATATTTGAATTTGATTTATTGTATTTTGATGGAAATTTAAAATATTTCATTGCATATTCACCTAATATAACCCATTTTTTAGACAATTCTGTAAGTTCATCATAACGGTCATAACTAACATTTACTTCATTTATATTTTTATTATAAATAAAAGGATGATATTTATTTAAAAGATCAAGTCGTTGATATATTTTAATCCACCTACTAATGTCTCCTAATGGTCTAGATAATTCCAAATGTATATTCATTCTTAAATAATTTGGAGAAGCATAATATATATCTTTAATTTTTAAAGATGAAAATTTTATTTTTTCATACAACTGTTTATCTATTTGTGTAAAATCTACAATAGGAATAAAATTTACAAATATTTTATAAGTTCCTTTAAACATTGCTGATTTTACTTCTACATTTTCATATTTCATACTTATTTTTTCAGATAATTTTATTGCATCTTTTATTGCATGAATTGTAAAACAATCATAATCTGGTATATCTATTTCATCATAAAACCTTTCAGATGTTTCAGGTATAATATTATTAATTGCCATTCCACCATAACAAATTAATTTATTTGTTGATATATAATCATTAATTATATTAAATAATTCAGGTTTAGTATAATTTTTACGTTTTATTTTTTTTTGATATTTTAAATTTTCATTTATCGCAATTTGTAATTCTTCCATATATTTTTAATATATTTAACTTTATTGATTTATAATAATTAGCATATTCCAATATTTTTATATTTATCATTATTACACATTTTCCCACGTACAACTTTTTTATTTAAAAATGCTGATTTTTCAAAAAAGATATTATTATTATATTCAGTTAAATATTTATCATCTGATTGAAAATTCATTCCAATAAAAGTAATATCATTTATTATTCCGGTTGTTATGAAATCATAATTTATTTTACTTTGTTTTATATCTGGATATAAAATTGTTATACTATTATTATCTATATCTGATACATTTTTTATAGTTGAATCATTATATAATTGTGTCTCTCTAACTATTTTAGATTTCAAATTGCCTGTTGTATGCAATGAACAAATTTTATTTAAGTTGCTGTTTTCAAACTTTGCTTTGTCTCCGTTAGACGAATCTACAATAATAACAATTTTATTTTTTAAATCTTTTAATTTAATATCAGTTAAATTTTGATCATTAGGTAATACATAAATCAAATTTATATTCAATTTATTTTTACTTCCAAATAGTGAATCAATCGCATCATACATTTGATTATACGCATTATCATTTTCAGTATACAACCTAAAAATTAAAAATAAAGGATCATTCTTATTATAATTTTCAGAATTGTTTATAAAATTTTCTTGTACAGATTTCATTGCCATATTGAATGGAATAAAATTATATATTTCTTTGTATTCTCTATTTGTTACACTTGATGCAGATATAATTGGTTTATTATGTAAAGAATATATTTGAAAATCTAATGCTCTTACTCCATAATGAGCACAAAGTTTCAATGCACATAAATCAACATAATCGTTTTTAAAATTTCCTGTACAGCAACAATTATATGCAGTTTTAATATAAAAATTATTTAAACCTTGGGCATAATCATTATTTTCAATGTCTATAGAATAAACTTTTGAAACAACTGAATTAATGTTTTTATCTAATTTAGAACAATTTGCACTTTTTAAATTTAATTGTTGAGAAATATATCCTAATACAAAAATAGATAAAACAATAATTAATATTATAATAAATCTTTTTTCAATAAAAAATTCAACAAAAGAATTTATTAACTTTAAAATAATACCACTATCTGAATAACTTTTATTTTCATTCGAGGCCATTATATTAAATATATATTAATTAATATAGAAAAAAAGTATTGATATAAATTAATGCCTGGAGGATCATTAAATATTATTTCATATGGAACTCAAAATATTATATTAAATGGTAATCCTAGTAAAACATTTTTTAAATGCGTATATTCAAAATATACAAATTGTGGATTACAAAATATTCGAATTGATTTTAATGGTCAAAGAATGTTAAAATTAAGCGAATCTTCTAATTTTACTTTCAAAATTCCTAGAATTTCTGAACTATTATTAGATACATATCTTGTATTTAATTTACCAGATATATGGAGTCCAATTAAACCACCATTATTTGTAGGAGATGTTTGGAAACCATATGAATTTCAATGGATTGAAGATATAGGAACAAATATTATTGAAAATGTACAAATTTCTATAGGTGGTCAAATAATACAACAATTTAGTGGAGAATATATAAAAAATAGTGTAGAACGAGATTTTTCAGAATCAAAAAAACAGCAATTTTATAAAATGACTGGAAATATAATTGAATTAAATAATCCATCTATTGCATTCAATCGTTACAACAAATATCCAAATTCTTATTATAAACCAAATGAATTCATAAGTTCTGAGCCATCGATTCGAGGACGTAAAATATATGTACCATTGCCTTTTTGGTTTAGCCATTCTTCTAAATTAGCATTACCGTTATGTGCACTTCAATATAGCGAGGTTCAAATTGATATTCGTCTAAGACCAATACGCGAATTATTTGTAATAAACGATGTTACACAAACAGGTGCAAATTTTACTAAAAATAAAATTCAACCAAATTTTGCATTACAAGACAATCTAATGTATCGTTTTTTGAATCAACCTACAGATATTATTTTAGAGCCGAGTACATATATTGATAAAAATACTATATGGGATACAGATGTAAATATATTAGCAACATATTGTTTTTTAACAGGTGATGAAATAAAAGTATTTGCATTAAATGAACAAAAATATTTAATAAAAGATATCAAAGAAACAGAATATTTGGATACAACTGGTTCAAATAGAATTAAAATAGATTCAAATGCTTTAGTATCAAGTTGGATGTTTTTTTTTAGAAGAAGTGATGCTTACAAAAGAAATCAATGGTCTAACTATTCTAATTGGCTATATAATAATATAATTCCAAATAATGTTATTCCTGCCCCTAAAACAAGTAATTTACAATATAATAATCAGCCAATTGGACCAGGATACAACTACAAAGATATGAGTGGAAATATTACTATAAGTAATATTTATATTACTCCTGTATTAAATCCAGAAAATATAAAAGATATTTTAGTAAGATTGTCTATTATTTTTGATGGACAATATAGAGAAACTGATTTAGATGCAGGAGTTTATAATTATGTTACAAAATATAAAATGTCTATAGGCAATTCAAATGATGGATTATATTCATATAATTTTACATTAAATACAGGAGATAATATTCAACCATCTGGAGCAATTAATTTAAGTAAATTCAAATCAATCGTATTAGACATAAATACAATTGTACCCCCATTTGATGTAAGTATAATTACACAACCGGTATGTGATTCTGCAGGAAATATAATTGGTGTTACTAATAACAATAACATATATAAACATAATTATCACTTGTTTTTTACAGAAGAAAGATATAATGTACTAAGATTCATAGGGGGAAGCGCAGGGTTGGTTTATGCAAGATAAACATGGACAATCATTTGATACAAACATATATGGATAATAATCTTCTCCTCTACCATAAAATGGTTCATAACGTGTTGTAAAAATTGCTAAACATGCACCTATTATTATTACTAAAAGTATAATTGCAATTTTCATTATAAAATATTATTATATAATAAATAATGAGCACATTAGTTAATTCAGTTGATTCAGATGTTAATATAGTTAAAAATAACGTGAATAAAGGTAAAACAGACGTTGATAGAGTTAAAACAAACGCAAATAAAGATAAAACAGATATAAAATCTGGTGTCAAATCAGTCAAATCAGGTGTTAATTCAGGTGTCAAATCAGGTGTTAATTCAGGTGTCAAATCAGTCAAATCAGGTGTTAATTCAGGGATTAATTCAGTTAAATCAGGTGTTAATTCAGGGATTAATTCAGTTAAATCTGGATTTAAATCTTATTTTGATCATTATTCTAAATTTATTCATGATTTATTTTTTGATCTTTTACAAGTATTATTTACATTGGGATTGTTTGATGCTATAATAAATTTAACAAAATATGAAGCGAATGATTTATATCCAACAAATTTACATAGTAAATTTTATGGTGATGATGAAAGTTGTGATTTAGGAAAAATGTATGCAGGAGAAACTCGATTTTGTAATGAAAAATATACTTCTATCGATGCAATATCAGAAGCTGGAAAAAGTATGTTTGGCTCAAAACTTCAAACATATGCAAAAAATATGGGTCATTTAACATCAGATAGTTTTAGTATTTTATTATTCTGGTTAAGTTATACAGCATTTAAGTGCGAACATTTTTCTCAAAATGTATTAAATGCTATTCATGGCATAACAAAAAAAATAGTAGGATTTGGAATGATAATAAATTTCATTTTTTTTGTCATCATTGCATCATTCATAAAATATTTGAATGACCAATGCATTCGACCATTTTTATCAAAATTTTTAAATTTTTCAAAGAATGCTAATATTTTATCAGAACTTGCAACTGATTTAATTATAAATGTAGCATGTATAATTACATTATTATTTTTATTTATTGTAATACCTTTGAGTATATATTATATTTTCTCTATATTTATATTATTAATAGAAAATTTATCTATACAAATAAATATTTTATGTATATTTGCGTTATATTTAAATGTTAGTACTCTGCAAAAATTAATAAATTTTATACAATCACAAATAAAAGGAATAAATCAAGATTCTATTTCTAATTTTATCAATTTTTTATCATCCTATATATTATTTTTTATTATACCTATAGTAGTATCATTGATCCAATTATATAAGATATTTAGTTTATTATTATCAAATATTCAGTTTGGAGTTGACACTAAATACCCATTAATATTTTTCAGTATAATATTAATTACTTTTTACTATACTATTAAAATTGATTTAGATACTATCCACAATTTTCCAATTTCTACAATTTATGGAGTTTTGTCTATTTTGTTTATTATCTACAAATATTACAAAGATCAACCACAAACAACTACAACAGATAATAAAGTTAATAGTATATTAAAATAACATAAATAGAATAATATACACTATAAAATGGGTAAAAAAAATAAAAATAAAAATAAAATTGTATATCCTCGTGTAAGTATATGTACACCAACTTTTAATAGACGACCCTTTTTTAAAGGATTAATTAATAATGTACTTTCTCAAAATTATCCAAAAGATAAAATAGAATGGATTATCGTAGATGATGGTACTGATAAAATTGAAGATTTAGTCAAAGATATATCATTTGTAAAATATTTTTATACTGAAAAAATGCCTCTTGGAAAAAAACGAAATTTTATGCATGATAATTGTTCATTCAAAAACGATAATGATATTTTAATTTATTTTGATGATGATGATTATTATCCAAAAGAAAGAATTTCACATGCAGTTGAAAAGTTATCTGGATCATCTGCATTATGTGCAGGATCGAGTGAAATATACATATGGTTTAATACATTAAATAAAATGTATAGATTTGGACCATATGGACCAAACCATGCTACTGCTGGAACATTTGCATTTAAAAGAGAACTATTGAAACAAACTAGTTATGAAAATGATGCTCTTTTAGCAGAAGAAAAACATTTTTTAAAAAATTATACAATTCCATTTGTACAATTAGATCCATTGAAAACAATTTTAGTTATTTCTCATGAACAAAATACATTTGATAAAAGACGACTTGTAAGTAGTGATAATAAACTGTGCAATGAATCTGGATTAAAACCACAAAATTTTATCAAAGATCCTGAAATATTTTCATTTTACATTAATGAAATACCTATCTTATTGAAAAATTATGCAGAAGGAAGTATTTTAAATAAACCCGATGTATTATTAGAAATTGAACGAAGAGACAAAGAAAGAAGTCAATTGCAAGGAAATGGTCAAAGTCAAACTTCTCAAGTAACCGTAAAAAATCCTGATGGAACAACAAAAGTGTTACAACCACATGAAATTATTCAAGCATTACAACATGTAACAAACGAATCAGTTGAACTTAAAAAAACGAATGAAATGCTAAAAAATACAAATGAAAATTTACAAAATAAATTGGTTATAATGGATCAAATTATTCGTCGAAATCATTTACAAAATTTTTTTATGTAATATTTGGTTGAAGACGAAAATAAATCATTGCTCTTTTATTCTCACCAACTGTTAATGCGTAATCATTCTTTATTAATCCACAATAGAGTTGTTTTTTTGATATATTTAAACGATTACATAATCCAATAATAAATGTATTGTTATTGTATTCATTGCTGTATTTAGTTAATACTTTTGTAAATCTATACTCTATATTTTTTTTTGTATATATTGGGTAATTATTGTATAAATAATAATTATAAAGTATTTTAATATAATATGTCATTTCATTAAATATCCACAGTTGTTTTTGAAAACTTATACGATCAAAATGATCTCCTGAACATAAATTTTTTAAAAATTTATAATAAAACGGAATATCCTGTTTTTTTATAATATCAATTGTATTTTCATGAAAAAGTAATTATTGTGTTGCTTTTTCATTTTCTATAATAAAATCATCTCTAAATTCTTTATTCATTATTTTTTTTATACTATTTTGTATATTTTTTTCATAATTATTATATAATAATGGTTTATATAATGTATCCATTTTAATAACATTACATAATTTTATTAATTCTTTAATCTTCTTATCATAATAGTTTGTACCACAAAATATTATTGTATAATTTCTCTTAATGCCTTTTTTATCATCATATTTAAAATGTTTAATAAATGCATTTATTATTTTTTTTTCATTAATTTGTATATAATCTATATCATCTATAATTATAATTGTTTTAGTAATATTTTTTGTCATAACTTGTACAATAGATGGATTTGTATAAGATAATACTTCTTCAAATGAATTGATTTCATTCAAAGAAAAATAATGAGCATTTGATATATTTTTTAATAATGTTGTTTTTCCTGTTCCTGAACGACCATATACATAAATTGGTTTATTTGTTTTAATAAATTTTAATAAATTATCCATTTATTAAATAAGTATTAATTATTTATACTTATTTAACTTATTTAACTTATTTAATTTAACATATTAATACAACTCAACAACTCAACATTATGTATAACACAAACTATCATTATTTGTTATACCATCCCATTGTACATTGCAATTATTTGCCCATAATTTTTTTTTACAATTTCCACTTTCATAATCTGTCCCATGTTGCATATATTCATCTTTAGTAAAATTATGCCGTTTACATGATACATCAGTTACACTAATATTTGATCCTATAATACAAAAACTATTGTCGAATGGATCTAATGAATAATAATCAGGACAACTTGCAATCGCTGTAGGATATATTTGATTTGTTTTTGATAATGACATACAATAACCAACAATAATTAACATGAATATTAAAAATGCTATTGTGCCTACAATTAAAGATGTATAAAAATTCATTTATATTAAAAAAATATATTATTATAATAAAATGAATCAAACCAACAAAAACAATCAAACGAATCAAAGTAATGGTCGCATTAATCTTACAGATTCAGGAACTCCTCTTTTTTTACAGGATCAAATTAAATTAGACGATAAAACAAATTATTATAATACAATTAAATATTCATTAGAACCTTCTGTTCTCTCTAAAATATTTTTATCTTATGAAAATAGAATTATAATACAAAATGGAATTAAGGCAGGAGTATACAAATTATCAAATCAAAAATATATAATAGATAAGCAAGATGATGATGTATTAAATTCTATAATGACAGGCATTTATTTACAATACGCATTAAATAAAAATGAGAATATTAAACAACAAATTGAAGATTTGAATAAAATGGTAATTCAATATTGTGTCCCTAAAGTTTTTGGAGAAGTAAAAGGTTATATGCAATATAAATTTGATGCATCTACACTTATTGTTCCTCTTACAAATCCTATTAGTACATATAATAGTAAAGAACTTGTATTAAATAATTTTTTCTAAATCATTTAATTCATTTAACCATGTTTCTTCTATGGGTGTCTTTTTAATAATTGCTAATTCTTTTTCCTTTGATTCATACTGTTTCTTTAGTGTATCTACATTTTCTATAGATACGCTATCCATTGTCATTTTAATCAAATAATTATATCCCTCTATTTTTACATATCCCATTTCTTCTAAAATAATATGAATCTCAGATGATGTCTTTTTTCTTAAATCGATCGACCCATCTAATACTTGCTGGATATAGTTATGTTTATTCTTCAATAGAATTAATTCTTTCTCTAATACTTCAATCATATGTTGTTTTCTTTTTTCATAATATCCAAATCTTTTCAAAATAAATTCGTCTATAATTTCATGTGGTTTTGTATAATGAGTTAATTTTTCTTTATCATTGAATAAATTCATATTTGTTATAGATAACGTTGATGTCAATTTTAATGTTTTTTCAATATCTTCTGAATTTAGGTTTGATACTTCAATCTTGACATGCTTATCTGTCGATAAATCTTTGTAATCTTTAATTGTACCATCTTCTACTAATTTTTCTAAAAATATAATATAATCTTCATTCCAAGTGCCAATTGGCAATTCTGTAATCTCTATTTTATTTTTATTCATTGTAAATAATCCCTTTGTAATAAATCTTGTATCATTCTCTTTTAAAATCTTCCCTTTGAATCCTTTATAATAAGGGACCAACTCTCGATTTGGTTCGTTATGTTGAATTACATTACGAATATATTGAATCAAATCTTTAGGATTAAAACAAGGAATTTTTGTACTAAACCCCGTACCAATTCCTTCTGCTCCATTTACAAGTACCATTGGAATAATTGGAATATAAAATATTGGTTCTACTGGCATACCATCATCATCTAAATAGTGAAGAATAGCATCATCGCCTTTTTTGAATAAGAATCGAGTTAATGTATTTAATCGTGTGAAAATGTATCTCTCTGAAGCACTATCTTTACCACCCTGAAGTCTTGTTCCAAATTGTCCATTCGGCATTAAAAGATTCATATTATTAGATCCAACAAAATCTTGTGCCATGTGAACAATCGCTCCATTCAAACTTGCTTCACCATGATGATAACCAGAATGCTCTGAAACATATCCACTAAATTGAGCTACTTTAATTTCATTCGTTAAATTCTTTTCAAATGCAGAGAAGAGAATTTTTCGTTGAGATACTTTTAGTCCATCCATTAAATTTGGAATAGATCGATCACAATCATATTTAGAGAAATGTATAATTTCTTTATGAATAAAATTGCCCAATGTAATTTGAGTTAAACTAGTATCCAAATGAACATCCCGATCATAATTTGTTAACCATTCCTTTCTTAATTCAGCCTTTTTTTTATTGAATAACATATCCATATCTTCTGTATCTTTCTCTCCAACTTCTATATCTACAATTTTTTTATGTTCAAAATATTCACGAAACTCTTTTCCAGTACTCGTTCCTAATCCTTTGTAATATTTTACTTTCCAACCAGTTTCATTTGATTTCATTTTCCAGGCCTCATATTCATTATCATTATAAAACGATAATGATTTTGTTCCTTTTGTTGCCTTTAATATAGGTGTATTCATAAATCCAATAAATCCACTAATTTTTAGCAAGGATGGCCATAAACATTCAAACATGTTAATCACTAACCCTTTGATATGACTTCCATCTAAATCCTGATCTGTCATAATTAATACTTTGCTATATCGTAATTCTTCTGTATCTTTGTATGTTTTTCCTGATTCTAAACCAATAATTTTTTTTATATCTGCAATTTCTGCATTGTCATGAATGCTTTTGAACACCGCACCTCGCACATTCAACAGTTTACCTTTCATTGGATAAATGCCATAATTATTACGATCATTCGCAACTAAACCAGATACAATACCAGATTTAGCTGAATCACCTTCACATAATATAAGAACACATTCACCAGATTTTTTTGTTCCTGCATAATTTGCATCAATTAACTTTGGAATACCTCGAATCGTTTTAGTTTTTGCTCCATCTGTTTTTTTTGATTCTTTTTTGTCTTTGACTTCACTTAATTCACAGGATGTATTTAATACACCAAGTAGAGCTAATTTTTCAATAAATTTATCACTTACTGTACAGGATGATCCAAATTTAGAAGATGGTGTATTTAAATAATCTTTTGTTTGACTATCAAAAGATGGATTCACAATAGTACTATTTAAGAATATACTGATTTGTTCTTTGATAGTAGATGGTTTGACTTCAATCTTTTTCTTTTTCAAAATATACGCAATCATTTTCTTTGTAATTTGTTGTACAATATAATCAACATGTTTTCCACCTTTGCTTGTGAAAATTCCATTGACAAATGATATTTGTTTGAACTCGTCACTTAAACAAACACTATATCCCCAACAATCAAATGATTCGCTCACTTTATCTTGATCATTAAATAATTGAATATATTGATTAAAATCTTTTACTGGAAGCAACGAGTCATTATATTTTACTTTGACATCCTTTGTTGTAATGCCTGCAATATCATATACTCTACGTTGAAATAACTTTAACATATCATCACTTAATCCTTTTAGACCAAGCCTTTTGTAATCTGGTATAAAAGATACCATTGTATATGGTTTCTTCTTACACGCTGTAATTTTTGGTTTATGAATTATATCCAAATTATTTTCAAATACCTGATGATATTTTAATTCACGTTTTGCATCTACTGTCTCTATTTCTCCCCAAGTTGACCAAATTAAAACTAATTTGAATCCAAACCCATTTTTACCACCAGTTGTTTTTTGTTCATCTTTATTATAATTTGTAGATGTTCGAAGATGACCAAATATTAATTCAGGAATCCATGTTTTATAAGTGGGGTGTTGCTCTACATCAATGCCATCACCATTATTTGTCATTGTAATTTTATTATTCGAAATTTCAATATGAATTGATGTAACTACTTCTGTAGTATCATCTAGTTTTTTTTTAATTTCTGTACGAACACGATGATCCCGACAATTTGTAATACCTTCATCAAATAATTTATATAATGCTGGATTATAATCAATATCTTTTTGAATAATTTTTTCATCATAGATATACATTGGCCCGTTCACGTTTTCAATAGATCCAATATAAGTATCAGGATTATCTAAAATATGTTCTTTGTCTGTTTTTTGTTGATATTTTTCATCGAGAGACAATGAGATAGGTGTAGGTGTTGACATTTTACTATTATATGTTTTAAAATTATTAAATCAATTTTAATATACCATTGTAATCTATATGGATTTTAATTCAAATTATGAAGAATCTAATATATGCAGACCTAAATGCAAAAATGTATATAATTTACAAGAAAATGGAATTTCAAAAAAAACACTTATCTCTCAAATAATAAAAAAAAAATATTCTATTAATTATTCAAATTCTCAAACTGCAAGCATTTATAAAACAATATTATCATTAGATTATGATTCAAATAAAAAATTATTATTGTTATTGAAATACATACTGTATATGAAATATTTCAAACAACTTATGTCTTGTGGAAATTATAATTCAGAAATATTAAATTTAATGATAGAAACAATTATAACTAATTTAACAACGGATGAATATAATATTGCATTTGATATAAAAAAAACAATCGATTCATCTTCAAATATAGTTATAAATGAGAGTCAGAATAAAATTACAAAAACTTTTTATGTTACTGTAGATATTAATAAACAATTTTTCTTGATAAAGAATTATAATGGAGAATATATTGAGTTGAATAAATCATATGAATTTAATTTAGAAGATCCTAGTAATTTAAATACACAATTTTGTTTATCTATAAATGAATCTGGTACACCTATAAAAGTAGATGGTCTTGTATATAATGGAATTCCTGGAACACCTGGTTCAAAATTAATAATGAATACTCCTTCTAATTTATT
>Ga0114960_10003207_pt1 | contig 12583 bp, 17 predicted proteins | sample C_130625_MF_Meta_FD_92637 | JGI IMG/M metagenome (GOLD analysis project Ga0114960, IMG submission 92637) | Freshwater microbial communities from Lake Croche, Canada to study carbon cycling - C_130625_MF_MetaG | ecosystem: Environmental > Aquatic > Freshwater > Lake | place: Lake Croche, Canada... | reverse complement strand
TTTTTACTCTTTGTCTTACTACTCTTACTCTTTGTCTTGGTACTCTTTGTCTTACTACTCTTACTCTTTGTTTTACCTAAAATGGAAGATAAACTAAACATTATATAATATTATGAGATTTTATATGTGTAAAAATAAATAATTTAATCTGTTACACCTTTAAGAAAGCTGGATACAGGTAATTCATCAATAGTAGTACCTATATCTGTAATAATGTTACCTTGTAAGTCATTTGTTTCATGTAACTCATTTGTTTCATGTAACTCATTTGTTTCATGTAACTCATTTGTTTCATTATCCACTGGATGCACAATTTCATGATTTAGTTGTGATATATTCGCTTTTTTTACAACATCTCTTTTAACATTTTGAATTTGTAATGCATGCATACCAATATATGGTAAAATAGCTGCATTATTCATATAACTTCTATAACGGAAACAAGATATACTAGTGTCTGAACTAAATTTAATACTATACCACCAATAAGCTGGTATAAAAATAGTTTTACCAGGTGTTAAAGTAAATTCAAGACACTTAATTTTATCAAAATCTGATTTAAATTTACGTTGTGGAGACCATGGATTTACCGGAGATTTAAATTCAAAATTTTCATAGTCATAAATAGGATATAAATATTTACTACTATTTGGAGGTGTTAACTTAATCTGTGCAGTTCCTTGCGTTAAAACAAAATAATTTCTATAATTTAATTCATAACGAAATGGTGTACATGTATTATTAGACCCCATCATAATATCATAATTACAATTAGAAACCATATATGGACGTAAAAATTCATCGTTATATCTCATATTCTTAATAATACCAGTTTCCTCTAAAAAATCAGTATTATTTTCTGAAAAATAACAAGAATTTTTATCTTCTTCGAATAATTTTATTGCTGAATTCATTGATAAAGGTATATATAACTCAGAATTAGAATCTTCTGCATCATTTGTATTTCGTATTTTAACTTCAAATGCATGATAATGATTAGAAATATAGTTTTTATTTGTAGTTTCTATAATTTTATCACATTCAAAATTAAACAATACTGGTTGCCGGATATCACAAATTTCTTCTAATTTATTTTTTGAAGGTTGTTCAACTTCATACATTTCCAAGTCATCACTTGTTTTCAAATGAAATTGTATGTGTAAATAAATAAATAATACTAAACAAAAAATAAAAAATCCAATAAGTATTTTCATCTTATAGTGTTACATAAAAAATATAATAATTTTTGTTAAGTATAACGAAGAAAAAATTATAAAAAACAGATATTTTCCTAGTCATCACTAATTTTAGGAGCCATATAAAATGAAATTGAACTATCTTCTCCTAAAGGATAAAGAATCTTCATTGGAAATTCATTACTTAATGAAAATTCAACTTCTTCTGTTAATTTATTTGTAATACACATTTTGTTTAAATAAATTAAACTATATGTCAATTCAATTTCTTCGCCTTCTACAATACTATAACTAGATACATCATCTATAGGTATTTCAACACGCATCTCTCCAGTAACACCATTAGTAGTTAAATATATATTTTCTTCTGAACAATTAATAATAATATCATTTCCAAATAGATTTAATTGAGTAAAAATATCGTCTATATTTTTTGAAGATAATGTAAATTCTGCGTCATATTCACTTTCTGGAATACTTAATTCATTATAATCATTTTCAGTTAGAGGTATTTTAAAGAATTTTTTAAATTGTTTGTTTTCTTTATCATTAGTATTTTTTACTTTTTTTACTTTTTTCTCATTCTTTTTATCTTCTTTTTTTCCCTTATTTTCTTTTGTTTCATTTTTATCTTCTTCCACTTTCACTGCATTAGTGACAAAATCAATATGAAGAGTATCTTCATTATCTGAATCCATTTTAAAATTAAAACTTTGGTTCTCTGATTTTGTACTAATAATTGAATGAAAAATATTTGAATCAAAAGAAATAATCTTCTTCTCAGATATATTATAACTATTAAACCAAGTTTTATTTAATTTAACATCAAATAAACAAATATGAGATTTATCCATACCTTGAATATGTAGTAACTCTTCTTCAAATGTGCAACTAATAATAGATGAACAATTTTTTAACACTTGAAAAACAGATACAAAAACATCCTTTTTCTGTTTATCACTAATTTGGAATTCCATATTAAATATAATAGAACTTTATATTTAATATCTTTTTTAAACTTCTTCTTTTACTATTTTATTTCTATTTTTGAGTTACTACATATACTATCAGTGTATTCTTGACAGCAATTACTACAAAATAATCGCGTTTTCATCAAAGCAAACCATATTTTTTCGCGTTTGTCATCATCATCTATCGGTAATGTCCCAAGTCTAATATATGAAAAACCATATTCATCCCATTCTTTAGAAAATACTTTATTGCAATTTTTACCAGAACATATAATTGTTAGTATAGTATTATGCATATTCATATTATAAATAATATAAATATGTATTTATATTATTTTGGGTATTTACTTCTTAGTGAAATGTGAAAAGATTTCAAAAATATTTTTTCATAACAAATAGTGAGATACCTGTACCAAAAATTGTAATACACATAGGTACTTTATTATGAAAATTAGTACTTAGAGCCATATATGGATTGTTAAGTAGTCCCCAAATAGTTGTTACACAAATAATATCAATAGCAATATCCTTAATCAACTGATCTGTATCAGACATTAAATAATAAGTATGAATGTATTTAAGTATTTTAAAAATATATTTATTCATCAATACTTGTAGCTAGTTCTTGTTTAATGAGATTTTTCAAATCAACACTCATAATAGCAGATGATTGAAGTTCATCACTCTGATTATCGGTATCATTATTATCATTTGCTTCATTTTCATGAGATTCGTTTGCATTATCTAATAGTTGTTCTTGACTAACCTGAAGATTTTTTTCCAATTCTGAAATAACATATTCAAAATCACCAAATTTATCATTTGTTTCATTAGCAAATTGATCATATTTCAACATAAATGTTTTTAATATATCTTTTGTTTCAATAAACTCTCTTTCAAATCTAAATAACTGCTCTGTATGTTTGGCGGTGAGCAATGAATGTTTTGATGATTCTTCTACAATTTTTTCTAAATGTGCATTCATTTTACCGACATCTTCTACCAATTTGGTAACTTCTTCAGAACTGCTTGCTGATACAGGTTCTCTCTTTTCAAGTGAATCTAATCTACTTGCGAAATTAGTAAGTATACTATTATCCACCATTCTGGAATTATTTGGTAAATTAGAAGAATGTTCATTTTCTTCATTTTCATGATCTGTTTCAATAATCCATTGTTCAACTCGCCCAAGTCTTATAGTAATTAGCCCAATGGCATCAGAAATGCTTAATTTTGTAAAAGGTAGTCCATTTGAATTTGCTTGTGGAGGTGGAGGTGGTTGTTGTTGTTGATATCCATTTTGTTGTGGTTGTTGATATCCATTTTGTTGTGGTTGTTGATATCCATTTTGTTGTGGTTGTTGATATCCATTTTGTTGTTGAGGAGTTCTTGAAATTCTGACATTTTGTTGTTGAGGAGGTGCACCATGTGAAGCATAAGAACCAATAGAAGTACCTGGACGATTTCCTGAAACTGGAGGTACATTTTCTCCAGCACGTCTAGATCTAGCAGCAGCAAGTGATCTTGAACTCATAATAATTATTATACATAATATGTTTTTAAGTAACTTACGCATATCCACCTTTAAGAAATCCACCTTTAGAAAAGGTGGAGCCAAACACTCCTATTTTTAAAATTTTTATTTCTAAATTTAGGAAATATTGAAACGGATTTGGCTCTACCTTTTCTAAAGGTTGATTTATAAAGGTGGATTTCTAAAGATGTAATTGATTTGGCTCCACCTTTTCTAAAGGTGGATTTCTAAAGGTGGATTTCTAAAGATGTAATTGATTTGGCTCCACCTTTTCTAAAGGTGGATTTCTAAAGGTGGATTTTCTTAAAGGTGGATAGATTTGGCTCCACCTTTCTTAAAGGTGGATTTAGGCAATCATCTGAAATTTTATTTGAGAATGATGTTGATAATTATGAAGCTCAAAATCTTCAACTTGATAATCATTAATGTTATCTCTAATTTGTTTTATAGATAATGTTGGAAAAGGATAAGGTTCTCTTTGAATTTGTATTTTTGCACCTTCTATATGTTGTTCATAAATATGACAATTTCCTTTAAAATAAACAAATTCATAAGCTTCTAATCCGCAATGTTTTGCTAATAAATGTGTTAATACTGAATATGATGCTATATTTAACGGTGTTCCACAACATTCATCGTTAGACCTCTGAAACATAGCGCAAGACAATTTATTTCCATCATGTACATTAAACTGGCACATTATATGGCAAGGAGGTAGAGCCATTTCGTCAAGCTGACAAGGATTCCATGCAGTCATAATAAGACGCCTACTAGTTCGCGAACCCGGATCTTTTAACGCATCAATAATATTTTGTAACTGATCAAAACGATCAGGTCTTATACTTAAGTCATTGCAACGACAATTTTGAAAAGGTTTACATCTGCATATATCATAAGGTCCATTAAAATCTCTCCATTGTTTTCCATAAATAGGTCCTAAAATTCCTTCAGGATAGTCATGTAATCCACGGCTATCCAAAAATGAACGAGATGCATTTCCATCCCATATATGAACACCTTCTTCGTTTAAAAATGTATTATCTGTTTCTCCGCGAATAAACCATAATAGTTCTTTAAGACATGTTTTCCAAGCAGTTTTTTTTGTAGTTAAAATAGGAATTTTGCCATCTTTTAGAGAGAACCTCATTGTATTTCCAAAGATGCTTTTTGTTTTACCATTTCTACCTTCTTCCCAAGTGCCATTTTCAATAATATTTTCAAGAAGATTTAGATATTGATATTCTTCCAAGTTTTTATAATCTTTTTTAAAAATATTATCAGAAATTTTATTAGAATTCTTATGAAGTTCTTCTTGTTTGAGGATACTTTGTGATTTTTCTTGATATTCTTCAGCAATATGTTCCATTAAAATAGTTATTTAGAATAACTTTAAATACTTTTATTTATACTCAAATTCTATATTTTAATTTCTAATTATAACCTATAGATATATGGAAAGTTCAGATGAATCAAATAAAGGATTTTTTAAACATGTTTTTAATTTTGACGACGATTCAAAATCCGAAATATTAAATACGATTCAATATATTTTATTAGCAATTATTCCAGTGGTTATTTTAACAAAAACTATTGGAAGATATGTTCCTGAAGCCGACGATAACAAAGGATCTGCAGAGGTAGTTGCAGAAATATTAATTCAAGTAATTGTCACCTTTTTAGGGTTATTATTAATTCATAGAATTATTACATATGTTCCTACTTATAGTAACACAAAATATCCAGATTTTCATATTATTTTCATTGTTTTAGCAATACTAATGATTACGATGAGTTTACAAACAAAATTAGGAGAGAAAGTAAGTATTTTAGTAGATCGTATTTCTGAATTATGGAATGGCAAGAGTGAAGATCCAAAGGCAAAAAAGAATCAAAAGAATTCTGGTAATGTAAAAGTGACTCAGCCAATTTCTGGTCAGCAACAAATGGGTCCAATAACAGGACAACCTAATTACACAGAAGGTACTGCTATTAGTGCATTACCAAATTATGAACAACAATCAACATCAACACAACAGTTACCAAACTATAACAATATGTATAGACAAGATACTACTCCATTAGTTGGAGCGGCTACTCCAGGAGGTACAGAAGGGTTTGGTAATGATATAATGCCAGCAAATGCTGTTTTAGGAGGAGGTTTTGGTAGTGCATGGTAGTCCAGTTATTTTTTATAAAAAAAATTAAAATATTTATATTTTGTAAATGGTGTTATTTTTTTTCTATAATAAGTTAACTAACATAGAATTATTAAAAAAAATAAATAATAAATTTGATGTTTGTGATGGTTATATAATAATGCAAAATTATGATACTGAAAATAATATTTTAGAAATAAGTGATAAATCAATAAATAATAATAAAATTTTATATGGAAAAATCGTAAAATTTGATATGAACCTTGTAAATGTATTAGAAAAAATAAATGAAATTGAAGAATGTAGAATAAAAAATAAAAATACAAAATATAATTTAGAAAAAATTCGGGTAAATAAAATTTGTGGTTATTTTTGCGAAACGTATATTATTTATTAAATATAAAAATATAAACATTTTAAAAAGTCTAGAAAATATATATAAATATAGTTCATTATTATATTTATATGGATGTATCCAAATTATTAAAAGCATTAGATGATGAAACAAACGAGACACTCATGAATTTTACAACAGATAAAATTAGAGAGATGAATTTAAATATTTTAAAAGAACTTCATCTATCAAAAACAGAAACTCTTGAACTACTTAAAAAATTACAAGAATATAAATATGTAGATGAAATGAACGATCTAAAATATGGCTCTTATATTAGATGGGTCCCTTTAGAAGATCCTAAAAATATTAATTTAAAACAAGGTGCGCTCTTCTGTGAAATGAAAATAAAAGAAGATGGCGTTTATTGTCTATGTAAAAATTATGGTTATAAGTCTCGTCATTTTCAACTATCTTTTGATAAAAATTTAATATTTCAGAAGCTAACAGAACAAGAACTTATACTTTTATCAGCCCTTGATCATTTATCAAAATAATATAGTTATATTTAATTAAATATTAGAACAAATATAATATTTATTTACGATATTTTTTAGTTTTCTTCTTATTGCATGAGCAATCAGAAAATAATCCTGGTACAAATTTACCCATTTTAATAAGATTCAAATGGTCTTTATGAATTGGTTTTTTTGCAGTACCTATCTTTTTTCCCTTGTGATATTTAGTTACACTTTTGTAACCCTTACCGTTTTTAATAGAAACCTTACGCACTATTTTACCACCACCTTGTGTATGCTTAACTTCAAGATTGTTATAATTATCCATTTATATATATTTATAAATATTATAAATATTATAAATATTATAAATATTATAAATAGAAAATTTGTTAAAATAAATGATATCTATATATTATATATGTCATTTTTAGGTGAATTACAAAATAAAATTATTATAAATTATTATAAAAATTTTGTTGGCGAAAAAGAAGTTGATGTATTAGTTAATCAATTTGATGTGAATAAATTTTGCGGTAAATGGCAACAAGTTTTAACTTCAAGAACAACTGGATTATTTGGAACAGGTATAACATTTAGTTCTGTACAGGCAACATATAGTTTAAATAGTGATGGTACAATTAGAGTGTTAAATGAAGCATACGATTCTAATTTTAAAAATATAAATATAAATGGTATGAGTTCTGCGAGAGATGATGCGATACCTACTTGTAGAACAGTAAATTTTGGTTCAGTTCCTATTGAGGGCGATTACTGGATAATTTATATTTCACCTTCTTTTAATACAATTATTGTAGGTGCTCCTTTAATTCTTCCTATAATCCCGATAAATATTAGTAATAATTTTGGTGTATATGTCTTAACAAAAAATAGAGATGACTTTTGGAAATCAGAAATAGAAACAGAAGCTGTATTTAATACACTAAAAAAATATGGTTTTACAAACTTTTTTAATGAACCAATTTCATCTGGAGAAACATTTATTAATTAATATATAATAATAATATATGAACCCTGAAATACTCGTACATCTTTTTCATATTTTTATTGTTGGTGGACTATTTCTTTATGTAGGAATTAAAAGAGATAAGATCTCTAGCTATATGTATCCGATACTACTAGGACTAGGTATAGTCATTATATTGTATCATATTTATAAGACTTATAATTATATAAAAGCAGATAAACCATATTGGGTTAATTTGATTCATATTCTTTTAGTAGGACCATTACTAGTGTATATTGGTTACAATAGAGAGAATACGAAAAGAAAATACTACGAGCTCCTGCTAATGTTAGGGTTTGCAGCAATAGGATATCATGGTTATTATTTATTTATCTAACACTCTTCAATAATCCATTTTTTTGTTAAAACTGCTTCCACTGATTCTAAAGCACCTTCTACCCAACCCTGATATCTACTAACTGCTTCTCCCACAACTAGCATACCTTTTTCAGGATGTTGTGCCTCTTTCAAAAACTGGTCTCTTGTTTTAAATTGTAGTTTGTTCAAAGGTTCATAATAATGTGTCCCAATAGGCCAATAAAAATCTTTTATTGCAACTAATTGGAGAGAATCATTTGGAATTCCAAGTGACTTCTCAATAAGATCGCAATACAAATCACGATTTTCAGGAGTATTTTTTAAATGATCTTTTAAAGCAATCGCATTTGCGTTATCACTATAAGCAATCATATAAACTCCTTTTTCTGAATCCATAGGAATAATTTTTTGAAGAGGTCCAGGTACAATAGTATAGTGAGGCACATATTGTTCCATAATTAAGGCAGATTTTTTATTGAATTTTCCATATAAACGTAAAAAAGGTTGCCCGTGTATTTGTTTATATATGCCATGAACATCAGGAACTAAATTTTTAATTCCACTAATAGTAGTTGCAACTATAACTTTATTACAATTATACATGTCACCATTTTCAGTTGTAATTTTGAATAGACAAGGATTCTGATTATCTCTAGTTTGTTCAATTTGAACTACATTTTCATTAAATTTAAAATGTTTTGAACCGATTTTGTCATATAAAGTATGAACTAATTTTTTCCAAGGCACAAAAAGACCAGTCCATCCACCTTTATTATCATCCATACCATAATTAAATAATGTTTCATATAAGTCCGCATTCTCATAGTCTGTATATCCAGCAGATATTGTGAATTGTTTATATAATTTTTGTCCTAATATTTTTATAAAGAATTGTTTGAATGTTAAACCTTGATACTCTGGATATTTTTTATAATCTATTTTTAATTTGTTAATAATTTTTTCTACATCAATAGGCTTAATCAGCATAGAATAATCCATAATAGAATGAAATGTCTGAAATTTAATTTTTAGTTCATTCATCAAATGAATTAATAAAGGATTTGTATCTTTTCTACCAATACCCGCACCAGTAACAATATTAGTTCCATAAAAAATTTCATTGCTTGTTCTACCGCCAATCCATTTTTTATGAAATTTTTCTAAAATAAGAAAAGATTTATTAGGAACCATTTTTTGTATTTGATATGCGCTATATAATCCTGACATTCCTGAGCCAATAATAATAATATCATAATATGGTACATTTTTCGTCATATTATAATATACAAATATAATTATCATATTTATTTTCTACGTGTAGAATTGTTTTTTAACTTCTTAATTTGAATATTAGATTTAGTTCTGCATGTGAATTTACCCCGAGTAAAACCTTTGCGATTAATAACAGATTTAGTGCATATTCCAATAGATTTAGCTTCATTCGTTGGATCAATTTTTTTAATGCAGCTACATAACTTTAAAGCAAGTATTTTTTCTGCTTCTATTTTCAATAATCTTTTTGATTTAGGTATAGGTTTTTTGTAATATTCTAAAATATATATATAATCTTTATTGGTTAATTCAGTCATAGATTGTCTATAATACTTATAAATATTTTAAATTCCATTCCACCTTTATAAAAGGTGGAGCCAAACGTTGCAACTTTGGTCTAGATTTGTTATACTTTTTGCCTAGATTTGGCTCCACCTTTTATAAAGGTGGATAAAGGTGGATAAAGGCGGATAAAGGTGGATAAAGGTGGATAAAGGCGGAAGGAATAAAATATTTCGGTCCACTTTTTCTAAAAGTGAATATATAATAGTAATGAAAATTGTAGTATTTGATTTAGACGAAACTCTTGGTTATTTTAGTGAGTTTGGTATGTTTTGGGATTGTTTATCTCATTATGTTAATACAACAGGAACAAAAAAATTAACACAAGAGGATTTTAATAATTTATTAGATTTATTCCCTGAGTTCTTACGTCCAAATATAATAAATATTTTAAAGTATTTAAAGACAAAGAAAGAATCAAAATGTTGTCATAAAATGATGATATACACAAATAATAATGGACCGCGTGAATGGGCACAAAATATTATAGAATATTTTGAATCTAAAATCGGTATAAGATTGATTGATCAAATAATTGCAGCATTTAAAATAAATGGAACCCATGTAGAAATATGTCGGACAACACATAGTAAAACACATGAGGATTTTATTCGTTGCACTAAGTTACCTGAAAACGCAGAAATTTGTTTTTTAGATGACACATTTCATCCTGGGATGTCCAATGAACATATATACTATATAAATATAAAACCATATTACTATGATTTATCGTTTGAAGAAATGTTAGAAAGATTTATAAATTCAGAAGTTTGGGAAAAATATACAAACGCAAAAGATTTTGAAAAAATTATGTTAGACCATTGGAAACTTTATAAATATAACTATATAGAAAAAGACAAAAAGGAATATGAATTAGACAAAATTTTAGGAAAACATATTATAACACATTTACATACATTTTTTAATGATAAACGAAAAAGAAGTAAAACAATAAAGAAAAAAAATGAAGTTAAAAAAAGTAAGACATATAAAAATAGAAAATATGATTAATAATTTACAAATTTATAAATATTTTTTGATTTCTTCTTGAGTATTTAATAAATATTTATGTAATGAAGTTGTTGTAAAAATAAATAAACCAGCAGTAAAAGCAATTTTACGATCTAAATTAGTAAATTCATATTTACTTTTAAATGGATGAAATCGCCACATCAAAAAAAGACAAATATAAATACTTACATAATAGTCTAAACTAGAAAGAAATTTTGGTGTACTTTGAGAAAATCCCAACGCAGAAATAATAATTAAACTCCAAGATATAAATATAAATATATTGAATAAATTATCTTGAATATCATATAAATTTTTTGTATTAAACATTCTATAATATATATTTATATTTAGTTATAAAATATATAATAATTATAAATGTCAAATATAAAATATACTAGTTTACAAAATGGATTAAAGATTATTTATGAAAAACCAGAAAGTCCTATACCTATAAGCTCAGTACGAGTATTTTGTAATATAGGAAATATACATGTACCACCGGAATTAAATGGTATAGTACATTTTATAGAACATATGTGTTTTAAAGGAACAATGGAACATCCAGATTTTAATAAAATTATTTTAAAATATAAAGAGTTTGGTGCTGAATGGAATGGATATACAACATCAAGAAGTACATGTTATATAATGAAGTGTCAAGATTTAACATTAGATAAATGTGTAAAATATATGTCAGAAGGAATCATGGATTCAAAATTTGATGAAAAAAATTTTAGAAAAGAACAGAGAGTTGTTATTGAAGAAAATGTAAGAAATAGTGATAACCCGTCATATATTCTAGAAAAAATGAGTACAGAAATGTTATATGAAAGTACTCCTTTCCAGAGTATCGCAGATGATATATCCTACCATAAAAAAATGTTTGATTATCATGTAGTTTTAGATTTTTACAAAAGAACATATATTCCATCTAATATTATTGTTAGTGTAACAAGTAATATACCTTTTCCAAAAATTTTAGATATGATAAAAAAAACTCTATTGAATAGGCATATAAATAAAAAAGAAAAACAAGTAGTATCTTTACATTCTCAAATGTTACCATATTTACTTACTCCTCCTATAATGCATGGTGTAAAATATAAAATTTACCACATGAATAAATTAAATACAATTTATCTAAGTATAAGTTTTCAAACTTGTAATCAATATAATCTGAAAGATAAATATATTTTAAATTTATTATCTAACATTTTATGCAACTCTACTGCAAGTCGACTAGCTATTATTTTAAGACAAAAATATGGTCTAGTATATGGAATTACTTCAAATACAAATTATACAGAATGTGGTGGCGATTTTACAATTACGTCACAATTTAACTCCTCTTCTTTTATAAATAAAGGGAAACCAAGTGTATTACCAATAATTATAAAAGAATTAAATCATATGCTTGAATTAGGTGTTACACAAAGTGAAATAAAATTATCAAAACATAATATTAGAGGACATTTATTATTAGAATTAGAAAATATTGATACACAAACAACTTATAATGGTTTAACATATTTACTATTTGATCAACCTGAAAAAATAGTACCATATTCAAAAATATATAAAACTTATTATGATCCAATTACAAAAGCACAAATAAACGCATGTATAAGAAAATATTTTTCATTAACAAGAATGTGTGTTGCAATTGTTGGTGGTCATATACCATCATTGCAAATAATTGAACGTGAGTGTAATAAATTAAAAAATGAATAAATTTATTGATCTTTTTTCTCGTAAAAAGTTAATGTTCTAGCACTTGGATCTGTAGCATTCGTATATTTAGGCATCCAAAAATATGGAACAATAGATTCGCAATTTGGAAAGATTTCATCAAAAATTTGCTTATAATAATATTTTTCAGTCTGAATACCTTCTGAAAAAGG
>Ga0114960_10003205_pt1 | contig 12586 bp, 9 predicted proteins | sample C_130625_MF_Meta_FD_92637 | JGI IMG/M metagenome (GOLD analysis project Ga0114960, IMG submission 92637) | Freshwater microbial communities from Lake Croche, Canada to study carbon cycling - C_130625_MF_MetaG | ecosystem: Environmental > Aquatic > Freshwater > Lake | place: Lake Croche, Canada... | reverse complement strand
TTTGTCATAGAATCCATTTCGAATTGATGGTTCCAACCCCAATCTTCTCTTGCGCAAGAATCGTCTATTGAAGCCGGCCAACTGTCCGCTATCTTTTGACGAAAGTCTGGTTTGTAAGATACTTTGAAATCCGGAATGTGTTTTTTAATTTCATTAGCAATTTCATTGGGCGTAAAACTAATTCCGGCTAAGTTGTATGACGATCTAATTTTAAGTGCTTCTTGAGCAACTTGCATGATTTCGACAGTGGCTCTAATGGCATCGTCCATAAACATCATTGGGAGTTTTGTGTCCTCTGAAAGAAAACATTCAAAGGAACCATTTTTTAATGCTTTGTGATAAATATCAACCGAATAATCGGTGGTTCCGCCTCCAGGTTCGGTAGTCCAACTTATTAATCCCGGATAACGAACACTTCTAACATCTACGCCATATTGGTGGTGGTAATATTCACACCATCTTTCACCAGTTTGTTTACTGATTCCGTAAACAGTTGTGGGCTCCATAATGGTGTATTGAGGGGTGTTTTCTCTTGGCGTTGTAGGTCCAAAAACGGCAATGCTTGATGGCCAAAATATCTTTTTAATCTTTTTTGCTTTTGCCAAATTCAGAACGTGAAACAACGAATTCATATTTAAATCCCAAGCAAATGCTGGGTTTTTCTCTGCAGTTGCCGATAATAAGGCGGCCATTAAATAGACATCCGTAATTTGATATTGTTCAATTAAATGTTCAATTTGATTGTAATCTAGTGCATTAATTACTTCAAAAATACCATTGTTGACGATATCATTGTTGAGTTTTCTAATGTCGGAAGCAATTACGTTGTCGTTTCCATAAATGCTTCGCAATTTTGTAGTGAGTTCGGTTCCTATTTGACCGCACGCACCAATAATTAAAATTTTAGTCGTCATAATTTGTTTGTTTGCATTACAAATATAAGGTATTAGTAAGAACAATATTATAGGTTGTAGTTTGAAAGATAATTCTTGAACTTTTATAAAACCTTTCACATTATTCTAAAAACAAAACTACTACTTTTGTATTTTTGTAATCTAATCCAAAATCTTCTGATGAAGTTAAAATCTGTTTATATTATTTTCTTGTTAGCATTAATAATTTCTTGTCAAAACGACAATAAATTATTACTCATTGAACAGCAAAAAGAAGCTCAGAAAAAAGAGGTTGTTTTTAAAAGCATCGAAAAAGGTTGGGAATTTAATATCTCTCCTATCGAACCTGCTACTCAAGCTAAAATTAATAATTGGATGGAATGGCGGAATTTTTTAACTGAAATAAACCTAAAACCTAAAAGCACTATTGGTGCCTTTCAAAAAAAATCGGCTACTTTGTGTAAAAAGGTAGACGCTTTAAATTTTACTATTCCTGCATACTTTGATAAACCACAAATAAAAGCCAGAATTGCTGTACTTTCTACCAAAATAAAATCGATGGATTTATTCATTCATTTGAATCAAATTCCGAGTAGCAAAGTCGTAAAATTAATTGGAGAAATCAATACTGAAATCGACTTCTTTCAACTGCAACTCGAAGAAATTGTAAAACGAAGTCAAATTCCATTAGAAGAAGGCGAAGAGGACATTATTCGAATGAAAGATACGGCACGAGCAATTCCAGACGAATTGAAATAAATCAAAAACATTGAGTAAATACACCATAACTTCTGTATTCCAGAAATCAGCTAAGGTGCAACTTTTAGCTAACGCTTTAGAACAACGCGATACTAAAATAAACGCCAAAGGTTTATTAGGTTCGGCCTTGTCTTTTGTAATTCAATCCTCTTTTGAAAAAACAGAATTGCCATTTCTTTTACTATTTAATGACAAAGAAGAAGCCGCCTATCACCTCAACGATTTAGAACAACTCATCAACGATCAAGACGTGTTGTTTTATCCTGGTTCTTATCGTCGCCCCTATCAAATAGACGAAACGGATAATGCTAATATTCTTTTGCGTGCGGAAGTATTAAACCGCATCAATTCGCGAAAAAAACCTGCCCTTATTGTTTCCTATGCCGAGGCGATATTTGAAAAAGTAGTTACCAAAAAAGAACTCGAAAAAAACACGTTTAAGGTTTCAACCAACGATAAATTATCTATCGATTTTGTCAACGAAGTCCTATTTGAATACAATTTTAAACGCGTTGATTTTGTGACTGAACCCGGAGAATTCTCTGTCCGTGGTGGAATTGTAGACGTATTTTCGTTCTCGAATGATAATCCGTATCGTATTGAGTTTTTTGGGAATGAAGTCGATTCCATTCGAAGCTTTGATGTAGAATCCCAATTGTCTATTGAAAAACTGAAAAAGATTTCCATTATTCCCAATGTAGAGAATAAATTCTTTGAAGAAAATCGGGAAAGTTTCTTGGATTATATTAATGAGAAAACAATTTTATTCATTCAAAATACCGATTTAGTTGGACAACAATTGGACAAACTTTTTATCAAAGCAACAGAAGCATTTTCTAAATTGGACTCCACAGTAAAACATATTTCTCCAGAAGAATTGTTTCTCAATCAGAAACAATTTTTGAAGAAAGCCCTAAACTTTTCGGTTGTAGAATTGAGCAATGCACCTATTTTTTCAATTGATAAAACAATAGAATTTCATATTCAACCGCAACCATCTTTCAACAAGCAATTTGATTTATTGCTAAACAATTTAAACGAAAATCACTTCAACGGCATCAAGAATTATTTGTTCTGCTCTAACGAAAATCAGGCGAATCGTTTTCATGATATTTTTGAAGAAATTAATGAGGAAGATCACGAGAGCCTTCGCAAACAATATAAAACCATTGTCTTTCCCTTATTTCAAGGATTTATCGATGAAGAAAACCAAATTGTTTGTTATACCGACCACCAAATCTTTGAACGCTACCACAAATTTAGCATCAAAAACGGCTATTCTAAAAAACAAAACATCACGTTAAAAGAACTGACTTCATTAACTGTTGGCGATTATGTAACGCATATCGACCACGGAATTGGAAAGTTTGGTGGCTTGCAAAAAATACAAGTCGAAGGCAAAACACAAGAAGCCATTAAATTGGTTTATGCTGACAATGACATTGTGTATGTAAGCATTCATTCGTTACACAAAATATCAAAATACAACGGAAAAGACGGTGCGCCACCAAAGATATACAAATTAGGTTCGGGTGCTTGGAAAGCGTTGAAACAAAAAACCAAAGCTCGCGTTAAGCAAATTGCATTCAACTTAATTCAATTGTATGCCAAACGTCGTTTGGAAAAAGGATTTGCTTGCGCGCCTGATAGTTATTTACAAAAAGAGTTGGAAAGTTCCTTTATTTACGAAGATACTCCCGACCAAATTTCATCAACGCAAGATGTAAAAGCCGATATGGAAAACGACCGCCCTATGGACCGATTAGTCTGTGGCGATGTAGGCTTTGGCAAAACAGAAGTTGCCATTCGTGCTGCATTCAAAGCAGTGGATAACGGAAAGCAAGTCGCTGTTTTAGTACCCACCACTATTTTGGCATACCAACATTATCGAACCTTCTCGGAGCGGTTGAAAGACATGCCAGTAACCGTAAATTACTTAAACCGCTTTAGAACCGCCAAAGAAAAATCGGAGACCATAAAATTATTGGGGGAAGGAAAAGTGGACATCATCATTGGAACCCACCAATTGGTAAACAAGGATGTTAAATTTAAAGATTTAGGCTTGTTGATTATTGACGAAGAACAAAAGTTTGGAGTGAATGTAAAAGACAAACTCAAAACCATTTCGGCCAACGTTGATACCTTAACCTTAACGGCTACTCCAATCCCAAGGACATTGCAGTTTTCGTTGATGGCGGCACGCGATTTATCGGTGATCACAACTCCCCCACCCAATAGATATCCAATAGAAACTAATGTGGTGCGATTTAATGAAGAGTTAATACGTGATGCGGTTTCGTATGAAATTCAAAGAAACGGACAAGTTTTTTTCATCAATAACCGTATTGAAAACATCAAAGAAGTGGCCGGAATGATTCAAAGGTTGGTGCCCGACGCTAGAGTAGGAATTGGTCATGGACAATTGGACGGTAAAAAACTAGAAGAATTAATGTTGGCGTTTATGAATGGAGAATTTGATGTTTTAGTAGCCACCACCATTATTGAAAGTGGTTTGGATGTGCCGAACGCCAATACCATTTTTATCAATAACGCCAATAACTTTGGATTGTCCGATTTGCACCAAATGCGAGGTCGTGTAGGACGAAGCAACAAAAAAGCATTTTGTTATTTCATTACGCCTCCTTATTCGGCGATGACCGATGATGCACGAAAACGCATACAAGCTTTAGAGCAATTTAGTGAACTCGGAAGCGGCTTTAACATTGCCATGAAAGATTTAGAAATTCGGGGTGCTGGTGATTTATTGGGGGGCGAACAAAGCGGATTCATCAACGATATCGGATTTGATACCTACCAAAAAATCATGAACGAAGCCATTGAAGAGTTGAAAGAAAACGAATTCAAAGACTTGTATCCAACCGAAAATGATATCGAAACCAAAGAATACGTCAAAGATTTACAAATCGATACCGACTTTGAATTGCTGTTTCCAGATGAATACATCAACAGCATTACGGAACGTTTGACGTTGTACAACGAATTGGCGCTCATTAAAGACGAAGAAAACTTACTGAAATACGAACAAAAACTCACCGACCGTTTTGGTGCGTTACCTAAAGAAGCTCTGGCTTTGCTCAATAGCATCCGAATTAAGTGGAAAGCAACCAGCATTGGTATTGAAAAACTGGTAATGAAGCAAGGCAAAATGGTGGGCTATTTTGTGAGCGATCAACAAAGTGATTTCTACCAATCGAATCGTTTTATGAAAATGGTGCAGTTTGTTCAAATGAACAACAACTTGTGTAAAATGAAAGAAAAAGAAACCAAAAACGGCCTGCGTTTGTTATTGACATTTGAAAATGTAAAATCTATTAATAAGGCATTGGAGTTGATGGAGCGGATGTAGAATTTTTTTTATTTTGACTATTAAACCATTTTTTTTAAATGAATATACAAACTGAAAAATCCTTATTGATTTACTTCAAGACATCAATGATATTTCACTATTAAAAAGTGAAAGCATATGCATTAACCGAAATTTAACCTATAAATTTAACTCCTAATCAAAAAAATGAGTTAGATAAAGAGTAGCAAATCATCATCAAAATAAAGATTCTAATATGGACGCTTTTGAATTTTTAAACAACTTAAAAAGTAAATATGAGTTATAAAAACTTGTATTAAAATCTACTGCTGAATTAAATAGAGAAAAAAATTTAAAAAACCTATTATTTTACGAAAATGTATCTCAATCCATAAGTTTTTAATTTATAATTTAATAAAAATTTTAATGAATTTAGTTAAAGTTTTATTATATATTTTTAATATATTTCAATTTAGTAAATTATATTTAATAAAACTATTGAAACATCACTTTTGCCACTTGACAAGTTCCTTATAGTATAGAGCCGTTGGAAATAATAATTTATGATTATAGTTTATTAAATTATTAAAACATCTATTTTTTTATTGTTTATTTTCTGAATTGACTAAACAATTATTAATCCCTAAAACTAATCAAAATGCAAAACAGACATCAAGTTCACAATTTAATTATTTTAGATGAAAGTGGTTCCATGGAATCAATTAAGTCATTAATTATAAATGGTTTTAATGAGTTAGTTCAATCAGTTAAAGGTATTGAACATCAATTCCCAGAACAAGAGCATTTAATTTCGATGGTATCATTTAACAGTTTAAATAATAACATAATGCATTTTGTAGACCCAATTAATAAATTGGAGACTATAAATGATGTTATTTATTCTCCCTCCTCCATGACTCCTTTATTTGATGCAATGGGTTTTAGCTTATTAAAATTAAAAAAATATTTGGAAGGAAAAACCAATTACAATGTCTTAGTAACCATTCTTACTGATGGAGAAGAAAACTCATCTAAAGAGTTTACAGGTGATGTAATCAAAAATTTAGTTGAAGAGTTAAAAGAACAAAATTGGACTTTTACTTATATAGGAGCCGAACATGATGTTGAAAAAATGGCTGACTCATTAAGTATTAATAATACCATGACATTTGAAAAAAATAGTGCTGAAATAAGTGAAATGTTTGTAAAGGAATCTAGAGCAAGAGCAAAATTTAGTTTGAGTATAAGAAATGGCGAACTAGACAATAATGATTATTATTCTAAAATAGTAAACCTAGAAGTGAAAAAGGACATCTTTTGGAAGAAGTTGATTTCTTGAAAATTTAAATTATTAAAATTAAAAACTCTATGGGTAAAGAAATATTAAAAATCTTTTATACTTTAAAAGTTAAAATTAACAAAAATAAATTATTTTAAATCTTTTAAACTCTAAACCAAGTGCGTTTTGATAATGTTAAATAAGTAAAAATAATATAAAATGGAAAGAGTAAAATATACTGAACAACAAGTGAGATTTATTTTAGATAATTACTTAATAAACGAAAAACTTTGTGTTAAAGAAACTGGACATACTTTGGCAAGTATTAAATTGATGTTACAAAATATAGGTGCCACCTATGGCTTCCTTAATTTTTCAGAAGGGAATCCCATGTACGCTAGGGTAGCTGATGAATATAGAGTGGCAAATCAAGTATTTGGTAACCCAATGTTGAAAAAATCATTTTGTGTCCGATTCGGAATTATAAAAGGCTAAAAATAATAAAACGCTTCTTCAATATGTTCTAAATTATATTGGGTTCCTTTTTTATGGATGGGCTACTTTCAAATGAAAGAAAAAGAAACCAAAAACGGCCTACGTTTGTTATTGACTTTTGAAAATGTAAAATCTATTAATAAGGCATTGGAGTTGATGGAGCGGATGTAATTCGTATTTGCAGTTATTTACTGCAATAATTGTGATTCTAATATAAAACGAGAACTCTTCTAATCGATTACCATTTCAAAAACCTCACCTTCAATAATTAAGTCTGCTTCTGTAGCTGCAATAATATGTTCCACAGAAACTCCTGGGGCTCTTTCTACGAGTTTGAACCCTTTTGGCGTGATTTCTAAAACGGCTAATTCGGTAACTACTTTTTTTACGCAGCCCACACCGGTTAAGGGCAAGGAACATTTTTTGAGAATTTTACTTTCTCCTGCTTTATTAACGTGCATCATAGCAACAATAATATTATCGGCAGAAGCCACCAAATCCATTGCGCCGCCCATTCCTTTTACCATTTTACCTGGAATTTTCCAATTGGCTATATCGCCGTTTTCTGAAACTTCCATGGCGCCTAGAATAGTTAAATCGACATGTTGTCCGCGAATCATTCCGAAACTAAAAGCAGAATCAAAGAAACTGGCTCCTGGTAAAGTAGTAATTGTTTGTTTTCCTGCGTTGATCAAATCAGCATCTTCTTCGCCTTCAAAAGGGAAAGGACCCATTCCTAGAACTCCGTTTTCACTCTGAAATTCAACAGAAATATCGGTGCGAACATAATTAGCTACCAATGTTGGAATACCAATTCCTAAGTTTACATAATAACCGTCTTTTACTTCTTTGGCTATTCTTTTTGCTATATCGTTTTTATCTAATGCCATAGATTATTTGGTGATTTGAAAATTTGATGATTGATAATTAACCCTTTTTTGAAAAAGATATAATTTTAGAAATTATCAAATTTATAGATTGATGAATCTTCAAATTATTTTTGTCTTACAGTTCGTTGCTCAATTCTTTTTTCAAAATTTTCTCCTTGAAAAATTCTTTGAATTAATATTCCTGGGATGTGAATTTCATTTGGATTTAAACTTCCAACAGGAACCAATTCTTCCACTTCGGCAACGGTTATTTTTGCAGCGCCACACATACACGGATTAAAATTTCGTGCCGTTCCTTTAAATATTAGGTTACCGGCTTCATCACCTTTCCATGCTTTTACAATGGCAAAATCTGCTTTGAAAGCGTGTTCCATGACGTGCATTTTCCCATTAAATTCGCGTGTTTCTTTTCCAATGGCAACTTCTGTTCCGAAGCCGGCTGGAGTAAAAAATGCAGGGATTCCTGCTTGAGCTGCACGGCAACGTTCTGCTAAAGTTCCCTGCGGAATCAATTCCACATCCAATTCTCCTGAAAGCATTTGTCGTTCAAATTCGGCATTTTCTCCAACATAAGATGAAATCATTTTTTTGATTTGCTTTTGTTGTAATAATAATCCCAAACCAAAATCATCAACTCCAGCATTGTTGGAAATACAGGTTAGACTTTTAGTTCCTTTTGCGACTAATTCGGCGATTGAATTTTCTGGAATTCCACAAAGGCCAAAACCACCCAACATGATAGTCATATTATCTTCAATACCTTGGAGTGCTTCTTGAACTGAAATTACTTTTTTATTTATCATAAACGCTATGAATTTATGTATTTTTTATTTTAAAGACCAAATTCATCTGTATTTTGTTCTTCAGTATTTGTTGAATCTTTTTCTACATTTTTTGATGGTGTCCAACAATCAACCTTAATATTAAATCCATCAGGTCTTTCAAATTCATCTTTCGAAATTTGTAAATCAGAATCTTCATAACATTTTTTCATAAAATATCCCCAAATTGGTAAAGCCGCGGTTGCACCTTGACCATAAGTTATACTTTTAAAATGTGCCGAACGATCTTCACAACCAACCCAAACACCGGTTACAAGATTGGGAACCATTCCAATAAACCAGCCATCAGATTGATTTTGTGAAGTTCCTGTTTTTCCTGCAATTGGATTTTTAAAAACATAAGGGTAACCCGTCCAACGATTATCTCCAGAACCACCCCCTTCAGTTCTAAGTCGCTCTCCAGAACCGCCTTCGGTTACCCCTTCAAGTAGTTTAATAACGGCAAAAGACACATCTTTATTTAAAACATCGTGCGTTTCTGGAACTGGTTCATATACAACGGCTCCATTTTTGTCTTCAATTCTTGATATAAATTGTGGTTTAATGTACACTCCTTGATTAGCAAACGTACTGTAAGCAGCTACCATGTCTTCCACAGTAATATCGACAGCTCCAAGCGCAATTGAGGGTTGTACTGGAATTTCTGAAGTAACACCCAATTTGTGGGTTAATTCCACTACGGCTTCGGGTCCAGTTCGATCAATTAATTTGGCAGAAATGACGTTTACCGAATTCGCTAATGCTCTTTTTAACGTCATCATGCCTCTGTACTTTTGGTCCGAATTTCGTGGTTCCCAATCTTCGGTAACGTGGTGACGGCCTTTGTGAATCATAAAAGGGGCATCTAACAAAGTATCACATGGCGACATTCCAAGTTGTTCGATTGCGGTTGCATAAACAAACGGCTTGAAAGTAGAACCTACTTGACGAGCTCCTTGACCTACGTGATCGTATTGAAAATATTTATAATTGATTCCGCCAACCCATGCTTTTATTTGGCCAGTTTGCGGTTCCATTGACATTAATCCAGCTTGGAGGAAATGTTTGTAATAACGAATTGAATCCAAAGGAGTCATTATTGTATCGCGTTCGCCTTTCCAAGTAAATACAGTCATATTTGTTTTTTTGGAAAACGAAGCAATAATTTCTTCGTCATTTTTATCATCGGCTTTTAGAATTCTCCATCTTTCCGAACTCTTCATTGCCTGCTTTATGATTTTATCTGTTTCAGCTTCGGAAATATTTACAAAGGGAGCATTTTTATTTTGCTTTTGTTGAATCCAAAACTCTTCTTGAAGATTTTTCATGTGAGCCAAAACTGCTTCTTCAGCATGTTCTTGAATTTTAGAATCAATAGTTGTATAAATTTTTAATCCATCACCATAAATATCGTATTCTTCCCCATCGGGTTTTTTGTTTTCTTTAACCCAATTTTTCATATAATCGCGAAGATACTCTCTGAAATAAGTAGCAGTTCCGTCAAGATGGCTTTCCGGATGAAAATCTAAAATGATTGGTTTTTTCTCTAAAATGTTTTTGGCTGCTTCTTCCAAATGATTATTTCTAACCAATTGTCCTAAAACCACATTCCTTCTTTTAATAGCTTTTTCGGGACGACGAACAGGATTGAATAGAGATGGATTTGTTAGCATTCCAACCAACAAAGCACTTTCTTCTACTTTTAAATCTCGAGGTTCTTTATTGAAATATACTTTGGCCGCAGAGCGAATTCCTACAGCACCATTAACAAAATCAACTTGATTGAAATACAATGCAATGATTTCATTTTTAGTATATTGTCTTTCCAATCGAACTGCAATAATCCATTCTTTTGCTTTTTGAATCATTCTAAACGGAAGGAATTTCGATCCTTCACCATGGAATAAAAGTTTTGCTAATTGTTGTGTGATGGTACTTGCGCCTCCATTTGACCCTAATTTTGCTGCGGCTCCAAATGTTCTTCTAGCATCAATTCCTGAATGTTCATAGAAACGCTCATCTTCTGTAGACACTAAAGCATCTACTAGTGATTTTGGTAAATCTTTGTATTTGATTGCCGTTCGATTTTCATTATAAAATTTACCCAAAGTTACTCCATCAGAAGAAATAATTTCAGTGGCTAAATTGGAATTCGGATTTTCTAAATCTTCAAAAGAAGGCATCTTTCCAAAAAGTCCCCAAGAAGCAAATATGAAAAACAAGATTATACCTCCAAAACCATAGAAAAATATCTTCCAAAATTTCTTTTGGTAGTAATTTATATCTTTTAGTGGTGTTGCTTTTTTAGTTTGAAAATTGTTTTTTTGTGCCATAATTTTTATTCTATAGATTCTACTCTAAAACCTATTTCTGTAATTCCTTTTAAATCATCTACTCCGTGAATTTTACCTGTTTGTCTTACCGCTTGTTGAATGTGAACTTTATAATCACCTTTCAATTTAAATGCTGCTTTTTCTTTGTAGAACAACTTACTTTCTTTGATATCAGTAAATCCTTCTCCCATTAGAGTTCCATCAGGATTAGCCATTTTATATTCTAAAGTGTCAATAATTACTTTTTTATTCGGTTGTTCTAATGAAACAATCAAAAACAAATTATCAAAAGGATAATCGTTATTATCGCGGACATTTACAAACAAATTGTAGCTCTTTTCACTTTCTAATTTAGGTAATTTGAAGGTAATAATACTGTCTTTGTGCCACGCATTTCCAACAGATTTATATTCGTCAAAAACACTTTTTTTATCACAAGAAATAATTACAAGTGCTATAAAAATAAACAATAAGTTATTTTTTATCTTCATTCTTTTTAATAATTATTGGTCTTCTATTTTGGGTATGTGGATTTACTTCATCAGCTTGCTTTCGCTCTTGTGGGTTTTGTCCTGGGTTCCTATCTTGGGTTGGATTAGAATTTTGAATCTTGTTTCTGTTTTTATTTTTGTGTTTACTCTTTTTAGGTTGATCAAAACGAGTTAAACTTTCTTGACCCATAGCGTTATTAAAGTTAGCTTCTTGTTCAACGACAATTTCTATTGCAAAATCTTCTAACGAAGAAACTCTTTTTTTCTCTTTATTTTGAGCTACTATTTCTCTGACTTGTTCAATTTTAAGAACATGCCAATTTGCAAAATTATCAGTATAAGCAAACCACATTAATCCTTTAAAAATGTCTTGTTTCTGACAAATAGCATCGCCTTTTTCGGTGTGCAATTTGGTGTCAAAATCTGGGAAATCTTTTAAAGCATCGAGATAAGTATCTAATTCATAATTCAAACAACATTTTAATTTTCCACATTGTCCCGCTAATTTTTGAGGATTTAATGATAATTGTTGGTAACGTGCAGCAGCAGTATTGACACTTCTAAAATCAGTTAACCAAGTCGAACAACACAATTCTCTTCCACATGACCCGATTCCGCCCAAACGAGCAGCTTCTTGACGAAGACCTACTTGTTTCATTTCTATTCTAGATTTAAAAACTTGTGCAAATTCTTTAATCAATTGACGAAAATCAACTCTATCATCGGCGGTGTAATAAAAAATGGCTTTAGAACCATCCCCTTGAAATTCAATATCAGAAATTTTCATTTGTAACTTTAAAGCAATAGCAATTTCACGTGCTTTAACCTTCATTGGCTCTTCTTTATCGCGAGATTCACTCCAAATGTCAATATCTCTTTGAGATGCTTTTCTGTAAATTTTCAATATTTCTGGGCTAGTTAAACTTACTCCCTTTTTCTTCATTTGAATTCTAACCAATTCCCCCGTAAGAGTTACAATTCCAACGTCGTGTCCAGGAGATGCTTCTGTAGCCACAACATCACCAATACTTAAAGTAAGTTTTTCGGTGTTTCTGTAAAATTCTTTTCGTCCATTTTTAAACCGGATTTCAACACAATCAAAGGGCGTTTCACCGTTGGGTAAATTCATATTCCCCAACCAGTCAAAAACGGTTAATTTATTGCAGCTATCGGTGCCGCAAGTCCCATTATTTTTACAACCCTTTGGTGCGCCACCATCAGAAGTTGAACAACTTGTACATGCCATAATTATATAGGTAGTGTCGCAAAAAAACGACTTAAGTTCATAAAACGATTAATT
>Ga0114960_10003203_pt1 | contig 12592 bp, 10 predicted proteins | sample C_130625_MF_Meta_FD_92637 | JGI IMG/M metagenome (GOLD analysis project Ga0114960, IMG submission 92637) | Freshwater microbial communities from Lake Croche, Canada to study carbon cycling - C_130625_MF_MetaG | ecosystem: Environmental > Aquatic > Freshwater > Lake | place: Lake Croche, Canada... | reverse complement strand
TGCGGCGAGGTCAACCGCGTAGTGCGTGACCCGATGAGCCTGAATGTGATCCGGGTGGCCATAGGAGCCAAAGTCGTCATACGTGATGGCGACCTGCGGACGAACCTCGCGAATGATCTTGACCAATTCGATTGCGGCTTCCAGAAGATCCGCTCTCCAGAAGCAATCGGCACGTTCGTTGGGTGGGGTGCCCACCATGCCGGAGTCACGGAAGCGACCAGCACCGCCGAGGAAGCGATGGTCGGTGACACCCAACTCGACCATCGCCACTGCGAGCTCCTGCTCGCGGTGTGAGCCAAGCTCGTCCTGATGGGTGGCAGCAAGGTGTGCGAGGTCGCTGACGATGACTTCGCCTTCCTCGCCTCGCGTGCATGTGACAAGGGTGACGCCGACGCCCTGTGCGGCGTACATCGCCATGGTCGCGCCGGTCGCGATGGACTCGTCATCGGGATGCGCATGCACGAGCAGAAGGCGTCGGTCCATGAGGCACAGGCTAGCGGTGCAGGGACATGGCCGATGCGGCACGATCAGGGCATGACCCCCGGATCCACAGCCCCCGCCCTGGTCGAGGATGACTTCCCACGGCAGCAAGCGGCCACGCATCGCTTTCGCCTGGGGCTGCCTCGAGCCTTCCGCATCTCACCCGACGGATCACGAGTCGTCTTTATTCGCAGTTCTTCCGGACGAGACGTCATCGGCAGCCTGTGGGTCCTGACGTCGACGGGCGAGCGCCTCGTGGTCGACGGCCGCGAGGTCACCAGCGGCGCCGACCTGCCCGCCGCTGAGCAGGCGCGACGTGAGCGATTGCGGGAGACCACGTCCGGCATCACCACGCACAGCACGGACGATTCCGTCAGCGCCGCGGTGTTCGTCGTCGACGGTGTGCCCTATGTCATTGACCTCGTCGCACCCGGCGCGACGGCCCGCGAGTTGCCGCACCCCGGTCCTGTAGTGGATCCCCGCATGTCTCCGGATGGTCGTCGCGTCTCATACGTGTGCAACGGCTCCCTCTATCTCGTGGACATAGGTGCAAGTGAACCCACTCTGCTCGCGTCATCGGACTCTGACGATCACAGTTGGGGTCTGGCGGACTTCGTTGCCGCAGAAGAACTCGATCGCACGCGAGGCTGCTGGTGGCTTGCCGATAGCAGTGCGGTGCTGGCGGAATTCGTCGACGAATCACCCGTCACCATCCACTGGATTGCCGACCCCGCGCACCCGCAGCGCGAGCCTCGTCCGCATCGCTACCCCGCTGCGGGTGACGCGAATCCCATCGCACGGCTCTTTCACATAGCGCCTGATGGAACACGCACGGAAATCGAGTGGGATCGTGACCGTTTCCCCTACCTCGCCACCGTCGAGCCGTCGAACGGCAGCGATGCCGTGGTCAGCGTGCTCAGCCGCGATCAAACTCGCCAAGAGATTCTGTTGATCAGCGGCTCACAGATTCGCGACCGACGTGAACGCGTCACAACACCATGGATCACCATGCAGGGCGGTGTTCCGTGCGCAGGCCCTTCCGGGCAGGTCCTGGAGATTGTTGCTTTTGACGATGCATTCGGGCTTGTGATTGACGGACAACGATTGACGCCTGCCGGTGTCAACATCGACTCAGTGCTCGACGCTACCGCCGAGCACGTACTCGTCTCGGCGAGCGCTGACCCTCGTGAATCGCACCTTGCCTCTGTCTCGTGGACCGGAGAGTTTTCGTGGATCACCAGCGGACCGAGCATCAACGCCGCGATAGCCGGGTCCGGTGGCATGGTTCTGGTGCACACCGACGCCACACATGCGACAACCTATGAAGCGCGGACATCGACTTTCACAGCGTCTATCGACTCTCATACCGAACAGCCGTGTGTCCAGACGCGCGTCGAGTTCATCACCGTTGGCGAACGCGCCCTTCAGGCTGCGCTTCTCATGCCGACGGGACACGTGGCGGGGACACAACTCCCCGTGATCATGGCTCCCTACGGTGGTCCGCACGCCGCGCGCGTGCGTTACGCGCTCGGCGCCTTCTCAGCCGACCAGTGGCTCGCCGATCAAGGTTTCGCCGTCGTGATTGTCGACGGTGCCGGTACACCCGGGCGCGGTCCGGCATGGGAGTTTGAACTCGAGCACGATCTCGCCGCCGTGATCCTGCAGGATCAGGTCGACGGACTTCACGCGCTCGCCGCGCTCAACCCAGACCTCGACCTCACGCGCGTCGGCATCACGGGATGGTCCTTCGGCGGATACCTCGCCGCCCTTGCCGTGCTGGATCGACCCGACGTGTTTCATGCTGGAGTTGCAGGTGCTCCCGTCACCGACTGGGCGTTGTACGACACCGCTTACAGCGAGCGCTACCTCGGCACACCGCAGGACAGCCCGGAGGCGTATCGCGCAACCTCACTCATTGAACGCGCAGAGTCGTTGACCCGTCCGCTCCTGATCATTCACGGCCTCGCCGACGACAACGTGCTCGCATCGCATTCACTGCGCTTGTCCACCGCACTGCTTGGAGCAGGTCGCGTACACGGCTTTCTTCCACTCAGCGGGGTGACTCACATGACGCCTCAACTGTCGGTGGCTGAGAACCTCTTGCGATTGGAAGTTGCATTCCTGCGCGATTCACTGTCAACAACAGCGGAGAACCAACAGAACTAGTCGCTTGCGCCGGTGCCGCTAGCGCCGCCGCGACCAAGGTCGATGGCTCCGATCTCATCCATCGAGACCTCGCCAAGGTCGGCAATGAGTTCGCTCGGCACTCCGATGGCCGGTGTCGGCTGCGGTGTGAGACCCGGGTCGGGGCCGATGACCAGGCCGGTGACCTTCCCAGAGATCGGGAAGTGGCACGCCACCGCGTGACCTGAGCTGTGCTCCACGAGAGCAGGGACCTCGGTGCGACAGCGATCCTGCGCCTGGAAGCATCGCGTATGGAATACACAGCCGCTCGGCGGATTGATCGGGCTAGGTAGGTCGCCACTGAGGATGATCCGTTCGCGGGATCCCTGAACGCGCGGGTCAGGAATGGGCACGGCCGACAGAAGTGCGTGCGTATACGGGTGCAGCGGATGCGAAAAGACATCGTCTCGGCTGGCCATCTCGACGATGTGTCCTAGGTACATGACGGCAACGCGATGGGAGATTTGTCGGACAACCGACAGATCGTGCGCCACGAAGACGTAGGCGATGCCGAACTCCTCCTGCAGATCTTTGAGGAGGTTGATGACCTGAGCCTGAATAGATACGTCAAGGGCCGACACTGGTTCGTCACACACAATGACCTTGGGGCGCAGCGCGATGGCACGAGCGATACCGATGCGCTGACGTTGCCCGCCGCTGAATTCGTTCGGGTAGCGGTTGTAGTGCTCGGGGTTGAGTCCCACACGTGCCATGAGTTCTTCGACTGCGTTACGCACTCCCCCCGGTGGGGTGACGCCCTGCACCGCAAAGGGTGCGGAGATGATCGAACCGACCGTGTGACGCGGATTGAGCGAGCTGTACGGATCCTGAAAAATCATCTGTGCCTTGCGTCGCAACGGCACCAGCTCCCGCTTGGACAGATGTGTGATGTCTTGACCGTCGAGTTCGATGCGACCACTGGTCGGCTCCAACAAACGCAGAGCCGTGCGACCCATGGTCGACTTGCCGCACCCGCTCTCGCCCACCAAGCCCAAGGTTTCGCCCACCTTGACTTCAAAGCTCACACCGTCGACCGCTTTGACCTGGCCCGTGGTGCGGCGGAGTAGACCCGCAGAGCGCACCTCGAAGTACTTGCGTACGTCGTCGACCTTGAGAACAACGTCGTCCATCACTGCCCCCCTGCCAGTTGGGCCAGAACGGATGCGGAGATGGCCTGACGTTGAGGGGCGTCAAGGTGGCAGCGAACGAGGTGGCCCGGGGAGAACTCGAGGAGTTCTGGGCGAGTCTTTTGGCAGAGGTCGCCCGAAACGCGATCCGAATACGCACAACGTGGACAGAACACGCACCCGGCCGGCAGATTGATGGGCGAGGGAGGGTTGCCAGGTATGGGATCAACGCGACCTGCCACATCGTGCGTCAGTCGCGGGACTGATGACAACAGTCCGAGTGTGTAAGGCATCTGCGGCTGCAGGAAGACGTCATTCAGTCCGCCGGTCTCCACGACTCGGCCGCCGTACATCACGGCGACCTCGTCAGCGACTTCGGCAACGACTCCGAGATCGTGGGTGATGAGGATGACGGCCATGCCCAGTTGGTCCTGCAATTCGCTGATGAGAGTGAGGATCTGAGCCTGCACCGTGACGTCGAGCGCGGTCGTGGGTTCATCAGCGATGAGGAGCTCAGGGTCGTTGATGAGCGCCATGGCGATCATCACCCGCTGCCGCATGCCACCGGAAAGTTGATGGGGAAAATCGTCGACACGCTTCTCCGGGGCGGGGATGCCCACCTTGGTCAGCATGTCGATTGCGCGCACACGCGCATCCGCCTTGGACACCTTGTGATGCACCTGCACAGCTTCGACAAGCTGCGCACCGATGCGATAGAACGGGTGCAGGCTCGACAGCGGATCTTGGAAGATCATCGACATCCGCAGGCCACGCAGGCCGCGCAACTCCTTGTCAGATGCGGAGACGAGGTCGTGCCCATCAAACAAAATCTCACCGGAGATTTCCGCTGACTGGCGATCGATGAGACCCATGATTGCCTGTGACGTGACGCTCTTGCCCGACCCTGATTCTCCGACGACGGCCAATGTGCGCCCGCGCTCAATGGAGAACGACACTTTGTCGACAGCCTGAACGCGGCCATCTTCGGTCGGGAATGTGACGCTGAGGTCGCGCACCTGAAGAAGGGTCATGACAGCCGCACTCTCGGATCGATGACCGCGTAAAGCAAATCGACGACCAGATTCGCGACAATGATGAACACAGCGGAGACAAGGGTGATTCCGACGATGACCGGTAGATCGGACTTGAGCACCGAATCGATCGCCAGGGACCCCATGCCCGGCAGACTGAAGATGGCCTCCGTGATGATCGCGCCGCCGAGCAGACCGGCAAGGTCGAGACCGGCTGCGGTGACGATCGGAGTGAGCCCCGCGCGAAGTGCGTGTTTTCCGATGACCTTGCGTTCGGGCAAACCCTTGGCACGGGCAGTGCGGATGTAGTCCTCGCCGAGCACTTCAAGCATCTGGTTGCGCGTGAGTCGCATATAGAACGCGGCATACAAAATCGCCAGCACGATCCACGGAAGGATCATCGTCTGAAGGAACTGCACTGGGTTTTCAAGCGGCGAGATGTAGGACGGGAATGGCAGCAGCTGGAAGCGCAGGATGATGAAGAAGATCGCCAGCAGTCCCAAGAAGAAGGACGGCAGCGAGTAACCGATGAGGGAAATCCCGGTGACGGTCTTGTCCTGCCACCGACCACGTCGCAGTGCGGCATAGATGCCAAGCGAGATCCCGGCGGCGATCCACAGGACGAAGGCGCCGAGGGCGAGCCAGATGGTGACGGGCAGCGCGCGCAGGATGAGCGGCAGCACCTCCTCGCGCCGCTGGAACGAGTAACCCAAACAGGGCGCATGGCACTCAATGGGGTCTGGCGATGTCGGGGCGAAAGTGCGGCCGACGAAGAGTCCGCGCAAGAACTCCCAGTACTGCTGGATCACGGGCTGATCGAGACCGATCTTGTGCCGGATCGCGATGATGCCGTCGGGCGTGCACACCTTGCCGCAGTACAGGCGAGCCGGATCACCCGGCAGGAGATTGAAGAGGACGAAGACCACGAGGGTAAGCAGGAGCAGGAGGAGAAGCATGATGCCGATGCGTCTGATGACATAGGCGGTCACGGTGTCCTCCTCTCACGCGCAGGTGATGTCTTGGTGAATTCGGTCGTGTGTCACAAGGTGGTGCGTTGGGGGCAGGCGCTCACGCGCCTGCCCCCAACTGTTCGTGCTACTTCTTGACGAACATCTGGGCGTACGGCCATGAGCCGTATGCCGGCCAGAGGTAGATCTGGCCGACCTGAGTGCCGGCCATACGCTGCGACAGACCGAAACGAGTCGGCACTGCCACAACGTCCTGCATGGCCTTCTTGTTCAGGTCCTGCCACATGACAGCCTGCTTGGCACGATCGACTTCGATCTTCGCCGCGTCAGACGCTGCGTTGAACTCCTTGTTGTCGTACTCCGACAGGTTGAAGCCGCCCGACGGGGTGAACAACTCGGGGATGATCGTCGAGGCGTTGGGCCAGTCGGGCGCCCAGCCTGCGTTGATCAACTCGTGAGCCTTCTCCGGGTCGAACACCGTCGAGTAGTACTGGCCGGGCTCAATCGGGTTCGGCTTGGCTTCGATGCCCGCCTTGCCGAGTGAGGCCACGATGATCGCGGCAGCCTTGTCATTCGTCGGGTTCTGCGGGTAGTCGAAGGTGATGACCGGAGCCGGCTTACCGGACTCAGCAATCAGCTTCTTCGCCAGCTCGGGGTCTCCGGTGTCCGGGATCTTCTGCCCGAACATCGTGTCCCACATGCCGGTCGGCGCGTAGTCAAGGCCCTCATTGGGCTTGATGACACCGTCGGCGAGCACGCCGGCAAAGTCGCCGCCGGCGTTCTTGAGCAGGGCTGCGCGGTCGATCGCCACGGCGATGGCCTCGCGAACCTTCTGATCAGGCACCTTCACCGTGTTGATGGCGAAGTAGCGCACGTAGGGATCGAGTGCGCTGATCGCACGGCCCTCGTACTGTGCCTGCGCGGTCGTCGGGCTGGAGAACACCACACCCAGTTGCTCGGGCTGAATGGTGAGGTTGATCGCCGTTGTGTCATTGCCCGAGCTCTGCATGACGCGCTGATCGATGACCTTCGGGTCGATGCCATAGTCGACTTCCCACGTGTCTGGGAAGGCGCCACGGTAGGTGTCCGAAGCCGCGTCCCACTTGGGATTGCGGACCATGACCATTTTGCCGCCCTTGCCGGTCTGGTTCGACTGGATCATGTAAGGGCCGGATGACACTGGTGCGTCGCCGTACTTCTCGCCGGTGTCCGCGGCCTGCGGAACCGGAGCGAAGGCGGTCAGCGTGACCGTGTAGTTGAAGTCCGGCACCGGACGCTTGAGGTTGAACGTGATCGTCTTGTTGTCTGCCGAGCAGGTCACGGCCTTGTCGTACAGGTCCTGACCGGTCTTGGCGTACGGGCCCTTGTAGGCCGAGCCGCCTGCGGGATCATCGGGGATGTCCAGCATCGAGATGGCGTAGGTCGGGCCGCCCGTGATGACGTCGGTGGCGAAGGTACGTGAGGTTCCGTACTTCACATCGGCGCACGTGATGGGAGATCCGTCCTGGAAGGTGGCTCCATCGCGAATCGTGAACGCCCACGTCTTGGCACCGTTGGTCGCCGTTCCCGTATCGGTCGCAAGATCGGGCACGATGGCCGTGCCTTCCTTGGGATCGGCCGAGAAGTTGTAGGCCGTCAGAGTCCGGTAGATCGTGCCGTTGAAGAACGCGAGGTCCTCGCCTGTGTAGATGCGCTGCGGATCGATCTGGTCGAACTGCTCAGCATTTGTGAGGTAGTAGATGGTGCCGCCCTTTTGAGCGTCCCCACCTCCGGAGCTGCTGCTGCTCGAACCGCCGCAGGCGGACAGCACCAGAGCAGCGGTGGCGCCCAGGATGACAATCCCGACGCCCTTCTTAGCCATGCCCATCTTTCCTCCATTCGTCATGCCGAGACGACCTCGGCGTGCCTTGCCGGTCGACATCGCATGTCGCTCCGGAAGTGTGTAGGGGCGGCTCATCTTTACCGCCGGACCCGTGGGTCAAGCGCGTCGCGCACGGCGTCGCCCACGAGGTTGAACGTGACCACGAGCACCACGAGCACGGTGCCGGGGATGAACAGGTATGACGGCACCACATTGAAGTAACTCACCGAGGCGGCCAGCATCGCGCCGAACGAGGTTTCGGGAGGAAGGACGCCTACGCCAAGGAACGAGAGCACCGCCTCGGTGGCGACATAACTCGGCAGCGTGAGGGTCGCGTAGACAAGGATCGGCGCCCACAGGTTCGGCAGGATTTCCTTAAACAGGATCCGCGGAGTGCCAGCACCCATCGCCACTGCGGCTTCGACAAATTCACGCTCCCGCATGCTCAGTACCTGACCACGCACGATGCGTGCGAGGTAGGGCCAACCGAAGACGCTGAGAACGATGATGAGGTAAAGAATGCGTGAGGCATTTCCCTCGGGCACTCCCAACTGCGTCAGGCGCTGGGTGAGCACGCCCGACAGCGCGAGAATGATGAGCAGGAATGGGAACGCGAGGATGACATCCATGATGCGACCGATCACCGCATCCGTCTTGCCCCTTGCGTAGCCGGAGATGATCCCGATGACAGTGCCGAAGATGACCGCGAGGATGGTTGCGCTTGTGGCGATCAGCAAGGTGATGCGAAGACCGAACAGCAGCTGGGCGAAGATGTCGCGTCCCGTCCCCCACTCCACGCCCAGCGGATGGTCCACGCTGATGCCGCCCCAGGCACCGTTGGGTCCCCCACCGCTGTCGCTGATGGAGGCCGAATCAAAGGAGTACGGGTCGACGCCCACGATGTTGCATATAAGAGGTGCAAAAATCGCGACGAGATAGAGGGCGATCAGGATGACGAGGCAGGTCATCGCCACCTTGTCGCGGCGGACCCGGCGCCACACGATCTGGCGCAGGGATCGACCGGCGATGGCAAGCTCTGGAGACCCCACGGGCTCGAGGACCTGCGCATCAACCGAAGTCGCGCTCACCGGCACCCGCCTTAGCCTTACCCACCCGGATATTCCGGCTGGGGCGTCCCGGCACTGGCCGGACACGATCGGCGAAGACTACGTCAGATGTGACTCCTCGGTAACTCGAACGGCGACGCGCGAGGCAACTGTCACGGATTCGTAACGGTCGGGCGTGCTCAGCCCTTCTTGCGGCCTGCCTTGACGCGGTCGGTGGCGGTGAGGATCACCTTGCGCATGCGCACGGCATTGGGGGCGACCTCGACGCACTCGTCCTCGCGGCAGAACTCCAGAGCCTGCTCGAGGGAGAGCTGCTTGTGTGGAATAAGAGGTACCAGGATGTCGCCTGAGGAGGCCCGCATGTTGGTGAGCTTCTTCTCCTTGGTGGGGTTGATGTCCATGTCCTCGGTGCGCGAGTTCTCGCCGACGATCATGCCCTCGTACACCTCGGTGCCAGGGCCAACAAACATCGTGCCGCGGTCCTGAAGGTTGGCCAGTGCGAAGCCAGTGGTGGCTCCGGTGCGGTCGGCGACCAATGAGCCAGTGGGACGAGTACGGAGTTCGCCGTACCAGGGCTCGTAGCGATCGAACACGTGGTGCAGCAGGCCGGTGCCCCGCGTCTCGGTGAGGAACTCAGTGCGGAAGCCAATGAGACCGCGAGCCGGTACGAGGTAGTCCATGCGGACCCAGCCGGTGCCGTGGTTGACCATCTGCTCCATGCGGCCCTTGCGCAAAGCCATCAGCTGGGTGACGACGCCCAGGTAGTCCTCGGGGATGTCGATGTTGAGTCGCTCGACCGGCTCGTGCAGCTTGCCGTCGATCATGCGGGTAACGACCTGCGGCTTGCCGACGGTGAGCTCGAAGCCTTCGCGCTTCATCATTTCTACGAGAATCGCGAGCTGAAGTTCGCCTCGACCCTGCACCTCCCACGTATCGGGGCGCTCGGTGGCAAGCATACGAATGGACACGTTGCCGACGAGCTCAGTCTCCAGGCGAGACTTGACCTGATTGGCGGTGAGCTTGGTGCCACCACTGCGACCAGCGAGCGGCGACGTGTTGATGCCGATAGTCATCGAGATCGACGGTTCGTCGACAGTGATGACGGGAAGTGCGATGGGGTTCTCGAGGTCGGCCAACGTCTCACCGATGGTGATCTCAGGAATACCCGCGACAGCGATGATGTCGCCGGGCCCTGCTTCGGCCACCGGTACGCGCTCAAGCGCGTCGGTCATGAGCAGCTCGACGATCTTGACTCGCTCGGACGTACCGTCCGCGCGCATCCACATGACCTGCTGGCCCTTCTTGATCGTGCCCTGCCGCACGCGGCACAGCGCAAGACGACCAAGATAGGGAGAGGCATCGAGGTTGGTGACGTGGGCCTGCAGCGGCTTCTCAGGATCGAAGATCGGTGCGGGGATGGTGTCGATGAGAGTGCGGAAGAGTGGTTCGAGGTCCTCTTCTTTTGGCATGCCGCCGTCGGCGGGACGCTCAAGTGACGCGCGACCAGCCTTGGCGCTGGTGTAGACGATCGGAAAGTCGATCTGCTCCTCAGTGGCGTCGAGGTCCAAGAAGAGCTCATAGGTCTCGTCGACCACCTCGCCGATGCGCGAGTCGGGGCGGTCGACCTTGTTGATGACGAGCACGACGGGCAGGTGCTTCTGCAGCGCCTTGCGAAGTACGAAACGCGTCTGCGGCAACGGACCCTCGGATGCATCTACGAGGAGGACGACGCCGTCGACCATCTCGAGCCCGCGCTCGACCTCGCCGCCGAAGTCGGCGTGGCCGGGGGTGTCGATGATGTTGAAGGTCAGACCACCTTCGGGGGCCGCGGCGCCCATGTAGCGAACCGAGGTGTTCTTGGCGAGGATCGTGATGCCCTTCTCACGCTCGAGGTCCATGGAGTCCATGACACGGTCATTGACGTCCTGGTTCTCACGGAAAGCACCCGACTGCCAGAGCATGGCGTCGACCAAGGTCGTTTTGCCATGGTCGACGTGGGCGATAATGGCGATATTGCGTAGATCTTCGCGGCGATTCACCCCACGACCCTACGGGGTTCGTCACGTTTCGACCAAAACGCCCCAAAGGGACGAAAAGTGACCGGATAGATCAGGGATTCTCCGCACGGAAGACATGGACGATCGCGTTGGCGTGGCCATGCCCCATGGCGTGGGTCTCCTTGAGAAAGGCCACCTGCTCCATATGCGCCTTGCCTTTGACCTTCTTGAGTTCCTTCATCCAGAAGTCGATGGGCTTGCCGTACTTCTTCTCGATCGACGGGAAGTAGGACTTGGGCCCAGTGACTTTGTCAGCCATGAGAAAACGTTAGCGAGCGAACTGCAGGATCGTCACGATGATCGCGAGAATCAGGATGATCAGCGAGGGTGCGATGTCCTTAATCGGGTCCTTCTTGCGTGCGTGCGCGATAGCCGCACCAAGGAAGTAGATGGTGAACCCGAGGGCCGCCAGCTGGCCGAGGATCGGGATCCAGATTCCGACGAGGAGCCCGAGCGCACCGAGGATTTCAATCACCGCGAGAAGGCGAATCTGCGAATCGCTCAAACCGACGTGATGCAGCATGTCGACGGTCCTTGCATTCTTAGACAACTTTCCGAACGCGGAGAACGCCGTCATGAGGCCCAGCAAGCCAGCAAGAACGATGAGTGCAATGGTCATGAGAGCCTCGCAAGATAGATGAGCAGGACACGCGGTCACCAGCACGCTACTCGGATGGGACCTCGTACTTCGTCAAGGCGGGGAGGACACGCGTGACGAGCAGGGGCGCTAGGTCGTCGCGTGTAGCCATGGCGTCTGGGTGCAACCAGAGCGCCTCCTCTATCTCCGCGCGAGCTACGAGTCCAGCCACCCACGGATGTTCAAAGATATGGCCGTGAACAGAGTGACCCGGCTCGTTTGCCGCAGGCGCCGTCCACTCCCCCAGCAGAGTCAGCCGATGAGAATCAAGGTCCGCACCGACTTCTTCGTGCAATTCGCGGATGGCCGCTTGTGCCGGAGTCTCGTCTTCTTCGATCTTTCCGCCGGGAAGCATGAAGCGCGACGTACCTCGCTTGCGGACAACCAAGACGCGCCCCGCGTCATCGCGGATCACTACTGCCGCAACCAGGAAGTCCGGATCTCCTGCCATACGTGGGGCGGGGGCGGGGGCGGGGGCTACGACCTCAAACCACAGGCACACGACCAATTCGTCATCACTCACGTCGACGCCTGACTCGCGTGCCCAGTAACGACGATGGGCAGCGCGCCAGTCATCTAAATCAACGAACCCCTCGCCCTCGGCCTGGGCGAAGGCCCATGTCACGTCGCAGAACGGCACAACGTCGACGCGCAACAAGCGGATACGGGCAATTGGCTCAAGTGATCCATCAATAAGGAACTGCTCTTCACCAACTGTCTCTAACTCTTCGCCCTCGACCGCGTAATCGACCAGCAGCCCGGCCGTCGCCACCTTGACGCCGGAGAGGACCAGCGCGTTCAACTCGTCCTGCAGGGGAGTGCCGCGAGCACCGAGCTCCATGCAACGCATGCCATTGATCCGAGGAAAGGTCATGCTCAAGATTCTCTCAATGATCAGGCGACGCTCGATCAATTCTCTCTTCGATAGCACGACCGTTTCGAGATGACATGACAACGCAATAGCATGAGTGGCACAGCCGAGAGGACAACCATGGCCAGCGGAAGCGGCACACCGGACGATCCTTGGGCTCTGTTGACCCCGAGTGGCGGATCCGAGTTCACGATGCACGTCGATGCTGACTCGAGCCCAGCCCTGCTGATCTGCAAGGTGGGAAAGACGCACCTGACATACCTGGCCCGGGCGCTTGACGATCTCAACGCATTCCTCGTGGAACGTGGC
>Ga0114960_10003202_pt1 | contig 12593 bp, 14 predicted proteins | sample C_130625_MF_Meta_FD_92637 | JGI IMG/M metagenome (GOLD analysis project Ga0114960, IMG submission 92637) | Freshwater microbial communities from Lake Croche, Canada to study carbon cycling - C_130625_MF_MetaG | ecosystem: Environmental > Aquatic > Freshwater > Lake | place: Lake Croche, Canada... | reverse complement strand
TCGGTGATGTTGGGCGTGAGCTTGACGATGACCGGCAGGCGGCTGTACTGCTTGCACCAGGCGGTGACCATTTCGATGTACTCGGGCACCTGACCGACCGCAGCGCCCATGCCGCGCTCGCTCATGCCGTGCGGGCAGCCAAAGTTCAGCTCCACACCGTCGGCCCCGGTGTCCTCTACCAGCGGCAAGATGGCTTTCCAGGCCCGCTCTTCGCAGGGCACCATCAGGGAGACGACCATGGCGCGGTCCGGCCAGTTGCGCTTGACCTCTTTGATTTCGCGCAGGTTCAGGTGCAGGTCGCGGTCGGTGATGAGCTCGATGTTGTTCAGGCCGATCAGGCGTCTATCGGGCGTATGCAGCGCACCGTAGCGCGGGCCGCTGACGTTGACGATGGGCGGGCCGTCCTCCCCCAAAGTCTTCCAGACGACGCCGCCCCAACCGGCTTCGAAGGCGCGGTTGACGTTGTAGGCTTTGTCGGTCGGCGGCGCAGAGGCCAGCCAAAAGGGATTGGGGCTGCGGATGCCTGCAAATACGGTGCTGAGGTCGGCCATGGTGTGTGTTCTCCGATTGAGGGGGCTGGGGCGCTTCAGGCAGCGACCAAGGTGGCATGGATGGCGCGCGCGGCGACCTTGCCGTGCTCTACGGCTTCGACCGTGAGGTCGCGCCCGCCAGCGCGGCAGTCGCCACCGGCCCAGACTTTGGGGTGCGAGGTCTGGCCGTTGGCATCGGTGCGTATGCGGCCCGATTGCAGCTCCAGTGCGCTGCCCAGGGGCTGGGCCACCATGGTTTGGCCGATGGCCTTGAGCACCACGTCTGCCGCCACCACAAAACGCTCGCCACCGGCTTGCAGTTTGCCGCCGACCATCTGCGTGCGTTCAAACTCCACGCCGCTGACCTGTCCGTTTTCAGTGAGCACTTGCACCGGGCTGGCCCAGTGCTCGATGTGCACGCCGTTCTCCAGCGCCCAGGCTTGTTCGTGGGCCGAGGCGCCCATCTCGGCGCTGCCGCGGCGGTAGACCATGGTGACGCTTTGCGCGCCCAGTTTGCGCGACTGCACCGCCGCGTCCACGGCGGTCATGCCCCCGCCAATAACCACCACACGTCGACCCACCGGCACCTGCGCCAGGTCCTGGGCTTGGCGCAACTCGGCGATAAAGTCCACTGCGTTGCGCACACCGCTGGCCTGCGGCTCGGCAATGCCAATGCTGTTGACCCCGCCCAGGCCCAGGCCTAAAAAGACCGCGTCAAATTCGGCGGTCAGTCCATCGAGGTGCACGTCGCGCCCCAAAGCGGTGCCGTGGCGCACTGTTATGCCGCCAATCGAGAGCAGCCACTGGACTTCTTTTTGGGCGAAGTCGTCCACGGTTTTGTAGGTGGCCAGGCCGTATTCGTTCAGGCCGCCGAGTTTGGGCTGTGCATCCATCAGCACCACCTCGTGGCCCATGCGCGCCAGTCCGTGGGCGCAGGCCAGTCCGGCCGGGCCTGCGCCGACCACGGCCACGCGCTTACCGGTGGGCGCGGCACGGGTAAATAGCGGCTTACCCGGGTGGGCCATCAGGTGGTCGGTGGCGTAGCGCTGCAAGAGGCCGATTTCGACCGGCTTGTCCTCTTGGGTGTTGCGCACGCAGGCCTGTTCGCACAGCACTTCGGTGGGGCAGACGCGGGCGCACATGCCGCCCAGCGGGTTGGATTCCAAGATGGTGTGCGCCGCGCCGCGCACATTGCCGTCGGCAATGCGCTGGATAAAGCTGGGCACGTCGATACCGGTGGGGCAGGCGGTTTGGCAAGGCGCGTCGTAGCAGTAATAGCAGCGCTCGGCCTCGACGCGGGCTTGCGCCAGGTTCATGGGCGGGTGCGCGTCGCAAAAATTGTGGGCGTACTCGGCGGGCGTGAGGCGCCCGGCTGCGATGCCGGGGGTGGACGAGTTGGTGTGCATAGGGGCGGTTCCAGTTACAGGGTTTCCATCCAAAGCTGTGCCCGCCATGCGCCGTGAGGCGGTCGGTGGCCGCAGCAAAGTGCATTTAAGCGAGCAATAATTGTTTTACCAATTGGTAAAAACCCTAGCGATATTCTTAGCAAGAGGCATACCAATGGTGAAACAATCCGGCCATGCGATCGGTCAAAGTCAGTGTGGCGCGTGAAAAGCTCGAGCAGGACATCCTGAGCGCGGCCAAGCGCCTGTTCGCCCAGCGCGGCTATGGCGGCGTCTCGCTGGACCATATTGCCAAGGCGGTGGGCGCGTCCAAGCAAAACTTGCTGTATTACTTTCCGAGCAAAGAGGAGCTTTATCGCCGCGTGCTGCACGGCGTTCTAGACGTGTGGCTCTCGTATATGGACGCCCTAAGCCAGCGCCCGGACGACCCAGAGCAGGCGATCCGCGAGTACATCGCCGGCAAACTGCGCTTCTCGCGCGAGCACCCCGACGACTCGCGCGTTTACGCCAACGAGGTGATTTCTGGCGCGCCCATATTTGCCGCAGAGATTGCCGAGCGCGTGATTCCGGCCTTGCAGGCGGACGTGGCCATCTTCAACCGCTGGGCCGAGCGCGGCCTGTGCCGCCAGGTGGACGGCCGCCACCTGATGGTCTTGCTGTGGGCTTCCACCCAGGTGTACGCCGACTGGAGCAGCCAGATCAGCCTGGTGCTGGGCAAAAAAGAACTCGGCGAGGACGACTTTGCCGCCGCCGAGGCGCTGATTGTGGACATGGTGCTGCGCACGGTGTTGATTGCGGGGGCACGCAGCCCTTGAGCGGCCGTCTGGAGACCGGTTGGAGCTCGCAAATGCCCACTTCAACTAGACTCAACGAAGAGGCTTTGCGTGCAGGATCGCCCCATGAAATTTGCTTACACCATCATCTATGTGCCCGATGTGCTTGCATCGGTCGAATTTTTTGAGAAGGCCTTCGGTCTGCAAAGGCGCTTTGTGCATGAATCGGGCTACGCCGAGTTGGAGACGGGCGCTACCGCCCTGGCCTTTGCCACCCATTCGCTGGGCAGTAGCAATTTGCCAGCCGGTTATGTATCGGCCAGTGATTCTGCTTTGCCTTTAGGCATGGAAATCGCGCTGGTAAGCGACGACGTGCAGTCCGCCTATGCCAAGGCTGTTGCCGCCGGGGCGGCTTCGCTCAAAGCGCCACTGGTCAAGCCCTGGGGGCAAACGGTGGCCTACGTGCGCTGCCCGGACGGAACTTTGGTGGAGATTTGCTCGCCCGTCGTGGGCTGACCCAGCCGCTGTGGCTGCACTTCAGGCCTTGCGTTTGCGGCTAGCGCACGCCTGGTTGTGGGCGATGGCGGCCCGAATCAAATCGCCTAGCGCTGCGGTATGCACGGCGGCGCCCTCGGCAAAATCGATCGCGCGGCGCGTGTTGCCTTCCAAGCTGGCGTTAAACAGTCCCTGGGGGTCGGGCAGTGCGGCGCCTTTGGCAAAGGTTAGCTTGACCGCCTTTTTATAGGTTTCGCCGGTACAAATAATGCCCTGGCAGGACCACACCGGCACGTTCCATTTCCATTCCTCGACGACATGCTGATCCGCGCTAGTGATCACGGCGCGCAAACGCCCCAGCAGTTCACCCCGCCAATCGGCCAGTTGCGCAACGCGTTCGTCGATGCGCAAGGCGGCCGCGTTGTCGGTGGCTGTCGAGGTGTTTGAGGGTGATTTTTGTGGTGGCATAGGTAGTTTGGCGTGGGGTCAAGCCATGATAGCCAAGCCTTTGAGGGGGTGCTGAGCCTGTTCGAGTGCGGGCGTGCAAACGTAAAATAATGTTTTACATCTTCCAGAACAAGCTTTAAACTTTGATGCAGCGATGCAAGTTTTTCGGGGGACACCATGCAAGTTGAAATCGTTTTGCGCAAGTTCGGCAATAGCACGGGTGCGGCGTTCCCCCCTTCAGTGCTTAAGGATTTGGGGCTGAAGGCCGGGCAGCCCATGACCATGGATACCACGGCCGATGGAAAAATAACACTCACACCCAAGCGCAAGTACACATTGTCTGAGTTGTTGGCCCAATGTGACCCCCACGCTGCGGTGCCTGCTGACATCGCTGCGTGGGAGGCTGCAGGCCCGGCCGGGCAGGAGTTGCTGTAATGCCGGTCTTTGAGCGAGGTGACATCGTCGTGCTCAGCTTGGAGCCGGTGGTAGGCCGCGAAATGCAAGGAGCGCGGCGCCCCGCTTTGGTATTGACTACCAAGGAATTCAATGCCCTTGGCGATGTGCTGGTCGCCCCCATCACCCAGGGTGGTGACTATGCCCGGTACGCAGGCTTTGCGGTTTCGCTGATGAATACAGGTTGCAGGACCCAGGGTGTGGCTTTGGTGAATAAGTGCCGCATGATGGATTTGGCCTCGCGTAAGGCGAAAAAAATTGAGCGGGCGCCGCAAGCGGTGATTGACGATGCTTTGGGCCGCCTTCTGACGCTGTTCGAATAACGCAAGGTCGGGCGCTTACGCACTGGCCTAGGGGGTGGCCTCGGTGGCTTGCGCGAACTGCGCCATCGCCGACGCAGTCAGCTGGTCTTGGGCAAGGCTGGCGAGCAGTTCGGCTTTGAGCGTCGCGGCGGCAGCGCCTGCGGCGATCAGGCCGGTCAGCACATCGGCCGAGGCGATGCTGGCTGCGAGCAAATCGGTGCCTTGCGCTTGCAATGCGACGCAGGCGCGCACCAAGGCCCACATGTCGCGGCCATCGGCCTGCAAACGGCCCAGGTAGGGCGCCACATAGTGCGCGCCCTGCTGCTGCGCCCAGAGCAGCTGCACCGGGTTGGCCACGCCGGTGACCAAAAGCGGCAGGCCGCGTGCGCGCACGGCGCACATCAGCGCCGCCCAATCGGGGTGGCAGGGCAGCTTGATGGTGAGCGCCGGTGCATGTGCGCCCAGGCTTTGGGCTTGGCTTTGGAGGGCGTCCATCCAGGCATGCGCCTCCTGCAGATCGGGCCGGGGCAGTTGCAGCATCAGCACCTGCAGGCGGGCTTGCACGGCGGCATCGAGCAAGCTTTGGTAGCTTGCCAGACGGACGGCCAAACCGGCGCGGTGCACCAAAGTCGGGTTGGTGGTGGCCCCGGTGATGCGTGGGCAGCCGGCGGGCAGCTGCCAGTCTTGCGGGCGGGCGGAGTCGACAAAAAGTTTCATACCTTGTCGCGCTTGAGAAAAATGTCTTTATCCGGGAAAAACTGGCTGTGCAGCGGCAGCAAGGCGCCGCCCAAGGCGCGCGCATGGGCGCCCACCTGGCCTTGCAGCAGCTGGGGCTGGTGCATGCCGTCAAACGCATAGTGTGCCAGGCCGGCCTGGGTTTCTTGCAGGAGGGCGTGCATCAGGGCGGGCGCCAATGCGCCGTCGATGACCACGGCGTCCAAATCTAAGAGCGCAGCAGCGCTGGTTACCGTCATGGCCAGTGCGCTGGCGCTTTGGGCCAGCCAGGGCGTGGTGTACGGCGCAAATCGAGCGTCCATGATGGCGTCGTTTTGCAGCAGCAGCGGGTCGTGGCCATCGGCCAGGAGGGCTTGTTCGAGTTGCCAGCCCGAGGCGCTTTGCAGCAGTTGGGCGGGCTTGCCATGGCCGGCCAGGCCCATAGGCAAGGAGCCAATAGCGCCGGCATTACCGCGCTCGCCGCCCATGATGTGCCCGGCCAGCACCAGCGCGCCGCCGACAAAGGTGCCGACAAACACATACAAAAAACTGCCCAGTGTTTGGCCGTGGCCTTGCAGCAGCTCGGCTACGCAGGCGGCCGTGGTGTCTTTGGCAAAGGCCACCGGCAATGGTGTGAGCGCCTGCACCTGGGCTTGCAAATCCACCTGCTCCCAGCGCGCTAGCGCGTGGGCGGCTTGGCCGCCCAGCAGCTCGGCCCATTGGTGCAAAAACAAAGGGGCGGTCAGGCCAATGCCGACCACCCGCCCCCAGTCGGCGCCCAGCGCCGTCTCGAGTTGGGCCAAGCCCTGCGCGATGGCGGGCAACACCTGCGCCGGGTCCGGGTGCGCATAGCGGGTGTCAATGCGCTGCACCAATTGGCCGCAAAAATCGGCCACCACGATTTGCAAGCTGCGCCGCCCCACCTGGATGCCGATGCTAAATGCGCCCTGCGGATTGAGCGCCAGGGGCACCGAGGGCTGGCCGATCTTGCCGCGCACCCGGTCTTGCTTGAGCAGCAAGCCGTCGTCGAGCAAGCGCCCCACGATGATGGCCACGGTTTGGCTCGACAGGTGCGTAATGCGCGCCAGCTCGGCCTTGGGCAGGGCGCCATGGTGGCGCACCGCCTGCAACACGATGCGCTCGTTGAACTGGCGCATGCCCACATGGTTGGAGCCGCGCATGCGGCGCGGGTCGGCGCTGCTGCCAGACTCGGCGGCTGCATTCGTGGCACTGGCGGTGGGGGCGTTGGCGTCGTCGGTAAGCATCACATTAGGCGGGGAGGATGACGCCTTTGCAGAACAGGGCATTGCCGTAGGCGGTCACTTCGCCACTTTGCACAATCAGGCTGGCCGCTTTGATTCTGTCGTAAAAGGCAAAGCGCTCAATGGCCTCGACGGGATCGGGGCGTGGCACCCGCGCCTGCACCAGGCGCAGCACGGCCTCTTGCGCTGCGGTGCGGTGGCCCGCCGGGCTGTGGCACACCTGCATGTAAGCGGCAGGCTGGGCCACGTCGCTGGCCAGCGGAAAGACCGAGAGCACCGCTTGGCTCACCCGCTCTAAGCTGTGGCCGGGCAGGCGCACCACCGGGCGGCCCTGGGCCAGCAGGTCGGCGGTGAAGTTGGCGTCCACCACGGCCACCCATTCGCCGTGGCCCATGGCGCACAGGTGCATGAGCAGTTCGGGTGTGAGCAGGGGGTCGATGCCGATCAGCATACGGCCTCCTCGGCGGGGAGGGTGGCTGGATCAATGGCGCCGGTGATCAGACCCACGATTTCCTGGGGCGTGGTCTGGCGCGTAAGGCGGCTGCAAATAATGCGTCCCTGGCGGAACACCCAGATGCGGTCGACCAGATCAAACACCTGGCGCAGGTTGTGGCTGATGATGATCAAGGGTACGCCGCGCGCCTTGAGGCCGCGGATGATTTCTTCCACCCGCGCCGTCTCTTGCACGCCCAGGGCTGCGGTGGGCTCGTCCAGGATGATGAGTTTTTTGGCAAAACCGGCCGCGCGGGCGATGGCCACGCACTGGCGCTGGCCGCCGGACATGCCGCGCAGCGTCTCGGACATGTCTTGGATGCGCACCCCGGTGGTGGCCAGCATTTGCGCCGACTGCTCGCGCATGGCCTGGTGGTTCAGGACCGACAGCGGCCCCAGATTAAAGCGGGTGATCTCGCGGCCCAAAAAGATATTGGCCGGCACGTCCAGGTCCTCGGCCAGGGCCAGGGTTTGGTAGACGGTCTCGATGCCTTGCTCGCGCGCATTGAGCGGCGAGGCAAAGTGCACCGGCTGCCCGTCTAGCACGATGTCGCCCGCGCCGGGTTGCTCCACGCCGGTAATCAGGCGCACAAACGTGCTTTTGCCCGCACCGTTGTCGCCCACGATGGCGGCATGCTCGCCCGGGGCGAGCGAGAAATGGGCGTCCGTGAGCGCCTGTACGCCGCCGTAGTGACGCGTCAGGCCGCGTATGTGCAGCACAGGAGTGGAGGTTGTCATGGCAATAGTCTTTGGTGGTATCGGGGCGAGCATGCCAGATTGTGCCGGCCATCGGTATTAGTAAAACTACTAGGTTTATTTAGTCGGGTTTTGCGGTGTAATTGCGCTTCAGTCAGTCCGCAGGCATGCCCAGTGGGCCGCTGAAACCCGGATTTCCCCTTTTTTACTGATTATTTTTCGGAGACGCGCTCATGATGCAAAAACGTACTTTCGCCCGCCTGGCCTTGGCCGTGGCAGTGACTTCGCTGTGTGGTCTGGCCCAGGCGGCCGACGTCACCGTGGCTTACATCACCAATGGCAACACCAACGAGGGCTGGACCCTGATCAACGGCGGCGCCAAGAAAGCGGGCACGGCCGCTGGCGTCAAGTTCATCGAGCTGGCCGCCGAAAAAGGCGAGCTGTCCAAGCAGCTGGCCATCGTGGAGGACATGATTACCCGCAAAGTCAATGCCATTGCCATCGCCCCCGTGGACTCGGCCGGCATTGCGCCCGCTATCAACAAAGCCCTGGCCGCCGGTATTGCCGTGGTTGCGGTGGACACGGGCATCACCGGCGCCAAGATCAGCTCGTATGTGGCCACCGACAACATCAAGGCGGCCAATGTGCAGGGTAAATGGGCGGCCGAGCAGATCAAAGACGGTGACACGGTGATTTATGTCACCGGTGACCAAGGCCAAAGCACAGGGCAGGAGCGCAAAAAAGGCTTTGTCGATGCGCTCAACGCGGTGCGTAAAAACGTCAAGATCGTTGAAGTGCCCACCACTTGGGACCAAACCATGGCCCAAAACGGCGTGGAAGCAGCCCTGCGTGCCAACGCCGGCGCCAAGGTAATTGCTTGCGCCTGGGACGGCGGTGCACTCGGCGCCAAAGCGGCCTTGATGGCGGCTGGCAAAAAGCCAGGCGAAGTCAAAATCGCTGGCTTTGACGGTTCGCCCGGCGGCCTGGACATGATGAAGCAAGGCTGGCAGCAAGCCAATGCCGCGCAGATGCTGGCCAAAATCGGCCAGGTCGGCGTGGAAACCGCTATTGCCGCAGCCCAAGGCAAAAAAGTCGAGGCGCGCATCGACACCGGCTCTTTCCTGGTGCTGCCGTCCAATGTGGACGCATTCGCCAAGGATTCTGGCGTTGGCCAATTCATGAAAGCCAAATAAGCCATGAAGCAGCTCACCCGCCAGGAGTGGTATGGCGCGCTGGTCGCAGTGCTGGTACTTGCCGGCTTGCTCAGTGTGGCCTCGCCCTACTTTTTTACGACGGGCAATTTGTCCAACATCTTGGTGCAGGCTTCGGTCATCGCCTTGTTGGCGGGTGGGCAAACCTTTGTCATCTTGACCGGCGGCGTTGATTTGGCGGTGGGTGCGCTCACCGCCTTGGCCGGTGCGGTGGCTGGTTACATGATGGTGAAGTTGGGCATCTCACCGCTCTTAGCGGTGGCGGCGGCGCTTGGCATTGGTATGGCGGTGGGCGTTTTCAACGGCTACCTGGTGGCCTTTGTAGGTATCCCGGCCTTTATCGTGACCTTGGGCGGGCTGACGCTATGGCGTGGCCTGGCCTTTGACCTGACCGGCGGTTTTGACAACGCGGGCCTGCCCGACCCGTTCCCCTTTATCGGTTACGGCGAAGTCGCTGGCATTCCTATGCCCACGGTGCTGACCGGCGTGTATTACGTGCTGATGGCGTTTGTACTATCGAGCACCAAAATTGGCCGCTATGTCTACGCCATGGGCTCTAACGAAATGGGCGCGCGCCAGGTGGGTATCAATATCCGCTGGTACAAGCTGGGCGTGTATGTGGTCTCGGGCCTGAGCTGCGCCCTGGGCGCACTGGTGCTGATGGCGCGCATGGATTCGAGCAGCGGCAAGATGGCCCAGATGTTTGAGCTCGACGCCATCGCGGCGGTGATTTTGGGCGGCACGTCTTTATTTGGCGGGCGCGGCAGCATTTGGGGCAGTCTCTTGGGCGCGGTGCTCATCACCATGATCCGCAACGGCATGAACCTGATGGAAATCTCGCAGTTCAAGCAAATGATGGCCATTGGCGCAGTGGTGATTTTGGCGGTCTGGATCGATGTGATCCGCCGCAAGCACCTCCTCAAAAAATAAGCAGCTCCGGCGCACCATGACGCACGCACGGCACATCTACGTTGTGGGCGAGGCTTTGATGGACTGCCTGATGCAGCCCAGCGGCCAGTTGCTGCCCGTCCGTGGCGGCAGCCCGTACAACATGGCGCGCGCTGCACGTCTGCGCGGCGCGCAGGTGAGCTACCTCAACCCCCTGTCTAGCGACACCTTCGGCCAGTCTTTGGCCGCCCAGTTGCAAGACGAAGGCGTGGCGATGCCCGCGCAGCGCAGCCTAGCGCCCACGGCTTTGGCAATGGTGCAAATGGCCGATGGCCACCCCAGCTACAGCTTTTACCGAGAAGGCGTGGCCGACCGCGATTACCGCGTGGACGAGGTCCTCGCGTACCTGGCGCAGCAAGCGCAGGTGCATGGGCCAGGCATTTTGCACACCGGCTCTTTGCTCTTGATACCGCCCGAGAGCGACAAGGTCTTGGCCTTGCTGCAAGCGGCCAAGGCGCAGGGCTGGACGATCAGCCTGGATGTGAATATGCGCCCCTCGGTGGCGCCCGATCTGGCCGCCTATGTCCAGGCAGTGCGCCGCTTGATGCCGCTGGCCGACTGGCTCAAAGCCAGTGATGAGGACTTGCAGGTACTGGGTTTTGCACGGGTGGATGCACCCTCGGCGCCCGCTGTGGCGGCCCAGGTGCGGGCCGATGGGGCGCCACTGGCCAGTCGCCTGGCACTTACCTTTGGCGCACAAGGTGCTTTTTTACAGACCGAGAGCGGCAGCGCCTGGCGCGACGCGCCGGCCATCGCGCTGGTGGACAGCGTGGGGGCGGGTGATACTTTTTGGGGCAATTGCGTTGCTGGCTGGGCGCTGGCGCCGGGTGCCGCCGATGCCGACGACAGCCTGCGCCACGCGATGGCCGCAGCGGCCATTAATTGCAGCCGCGCCGGTTGCCAGCCGCCACGCTGGGCCGAGACCCAGGCGTTTAAGCCGCTTTAAGTTCCGAAAAACCCAGTGCTTCGAGCGCACCGGCCAAGTGGGCCACGCTGCGGTCGGCTTGGTGCAACTTGTCCAAACCAAAGAGGCCAATGCGAAAGGTCATGAAGTCGGCCGGTTCGTCGCACTGCAGCGGCACGCCCGCGGCGGTTTGCAGGCCCAGGGCTAAAAAGCCTTTGCTGTTGTGCAAAGCGGCATCGGTGGTGTAGCTGACCACCACGCCTGGGGCGTGAAAGCCGGGCGCTGCGACGCTGCGAATGCCCCGGCCTTCCATTAGCGCGCGCACTTTGCGGCCCAAATCCCACTGCTCGGCGCGTACTTTTTCGAAGCCATAGCTCTCGGTCTCGCGCATCACTTCTTGCAGGCGGGTAATGGCATCGGTGGGCATGGTGGTGTGGTACATGTGGGTGCCGTTTTCATAGGCCTCCATCACCTGCAGCCATTTTTTGAGGTCGCAGGCAAAGCTGCTGCTGGTTGTGCTGTCAATAGCAGTGCGTGCGCGCTCGCTGAGCATGACCATAGCGCAGCAAGGCGAGCCGCTCCAGCCTTTTTGCGGTGCGGTGACCAGCACGTCCACGCCGGTGGCTTTCATATCCACCCAAATCGTGCCCGAGGCAATGCAGTCCAGCACAAACAGGCCGCCCACTTGGTGCACCGCGTCAGACACGGCGCGCAAATAGTCGTCAGGCAAGATCATGCCGGCCGAGGTTTCTACATGGGGCGCGAACACGACGGCTGGTTTTTCGGCCAGGATGGTGGCCACGACTTCTTCGATGGGGCAGGGAATCCAGGCGGCCTGGCTGTCCTGGCTTAGGCGGCGCGCCTTGAGGACAGTGGAATGGGCGGGAATGTTGCCCATGTCAAAAATCTGGGTCCAACGGTAGCTGAACCAGCCGTTGCGGATGACCAGCACGTTTTTGCCAGTGGCAAATTGCCGCGCCACCGCTTCCATGCCGAAGGTGCCGCTGCCGGGCACCAGCACGCTGGACTGGGCGCCGTACACCGTCTTGAGCATGCGCGAGATGTCGCGCATCACGCCCTGAAAGCGTTGCGACATATGGTTCAAGGCGCGGTCGGTGTAGACGACCGAAAACTCGAGCAGACCGTCCGGGTCGATGTGGGGTAGCAATGCGGGCATGGTTTTCTCCGGTAAATAAGTGAAGGCGTAAATAACGGCGGGGCGAAGGGGGTGTAAAGCTTAGGAACTGAACAGGAAATTCATCACGTCGCCGTCTTTGACCACGTATTCCTTGCCTTCTGCGCGCATTTTGCCCGCATCCTTTGCCCCTTGCTCGCCTCGGAATTGGATGAAATCCTCAAAGGCGATGGTTTGGGCGCGGATATAGCCTTTTTCAAAGTCGGTGTGGATCACGCCAGCGGCCTGCGGGCCAGTGTCGCCAATATGGATAGTCCAGGCGCGCACTTCTTTGACGCCGGCGGTGAAATAGGTTTGCAGACCCAAAAGGCGGTAAGCCGAGCGGATCAGCCGGTTCAGGCCGGGTTCGGTTTGGCCCAGCTCTTGCAAAAACAGCAGGCGGTCCTCGTCGCCCATTTCGCTCAGCTCGGCTTCCAGTTTGGCGCTGATGGCCACAACCGGCGCGTTTTGGGCGGCGGCGAAGGCCTGCAAGCGCTCGAGCAAAGGGTTGTTTTCAAAACCATCTTCAGCCACGTTGGCCACAAACATGGCGGGTTTGGCGGTAATTAAGAAGAACTGCTTGAGCAGCGGCAGCTCTTCTTTGCTGAAGTCCAGGGTGCGTACCGGCTTGGCCTCGTTCAGGGCGGCTTGGCACTTTTCGAGGATGGCGACCAGCTTGATGGACTCTTTGTCGCCCGAGCGCGCCGTCTTGGTGACGCGGTGTAGGGCTTTTTCTACGCTGGAGAGATCGGCCAGGCAGAGTTCGGTCTGGATGACTTCGATGTCAGC
>Ga0114960_10003194_pt1 | contig 12617 bp, 2 predicted proteins | sample C_130625_MF_Meta_FD_92637 | JGI IMG/M metagenome (GOLD analysis project Ga0114960, IMG submission 92637) | Freshwater microbial communities from Lake Croche, Canada to study carbon cycling - C_130625_MF_MetaG | ecosystem: Environmental > Aquatic > Freshwater > Lake | place: Lake Croche, Canada... | reverse complement strand
ATATGTAGTTCATAAATTAATTACAAATATCTTTGTTTGTTTATTTTTTTTTCATTATATTGTTCATAAATTAATTACAAATATCTTTGCTTTTTTATATATTTTCAATCAGTCAATCAATATGGTCGCATATTAACCGCATGCACCATCTTCTTACAGTTATGAATATCAGCTTCATAGACGACGGGTGATACTACTTTAGTTATTCTGAATGGACCAGTCCATCGATTTTGTAACTTGGCATTTAACTTGTACACTCTTTCATTGAAAGGATTTTTATAAAGGCGCCGAGGTACACGACGTGCGAAAAAGTATTCACCAACGCGATATTCTTTGTATTCGAGATGACTTTGAGGATGCTGCTTGTTTAACATAGTTTTAGAGTTACGAAGAATCTGATGAGATGTTTCGTCCCAAAGGTTAGTCATTACATTGTTGAAACTCTGGATATACTCGTGCATATCTTTTTTATTGGAAAGAATTGGTTCTGGTTGGTCCGGTCGATTTGCTTGTCTACCAAACATTAAAAAGTAAGGAGTGTAACCTGTAGCTGCATTGACTGTAGTGTTATAATCGAATTGGACTACAGAAAGGTATTTGTCCCAGTCATTCTGATAGTCATTAATAAAACTTGATATCATATCCTTTGTTGTTTTTACTTGATTTTCAGCCAGTCCGTCAGAACGAGGATTTGCTGGTGTTGTATGTATTTTCTTTACTTGCAATATTTTGCACCAAGCTGTCATCTGGGCGTTCACAAAATCAGTTCCTCTATCAGTAATTAGAAGACGTGGTGCACCATAATGGGCAAATACATCTGTTACAAATCGTTGGAGAACTACATCTGCGGTTTAGTCAGGAAGTGGAACTGATATTAAAAACTTCGTTAAAGCGTCTTTAATGATTAATACATATTTGTTATTGCGGTCAGTGATTGGGAATGGACCGGCTAAATCAGCATGCATACGATCCATGGGTCGACTCATGCGGAAGTATTCTTGAATAGGAACTTTGGCACGAAAGTTGTGCGCCTTCCGTTTCTTACAAAAATTGCAATCTTGAACATACTTTTGAATGTCTGTATGCATATTCTGCCAATAATAGTTAAGTCGAGTTGTATCGATGGTTCTTTGTTTGCCTGGATGACCGAGTTGGTCATGTAACAGAAATAAACATGCTTGTTTAAGTTGTTGAGGTACTACCTTCTGTATCACTTCAGTGCGAATAGTGACTCTTGTGAAGTCATGGCTATCTTTTTTGACACATGTTGATCGACGATGTAGCGCACCGACTGCATTCTCAACCAATGGTCGAAAAAAATAATCAGTTTCTTCTTCATTATCAGCTTGTTCCGTTGGATCATTTAATTGCTTCATCGTACTAGTCGTCAATACCGCTAAAAATGGTTGGCAAAAGGGGTCCATTTCTTGCATTGACACCCATTCCATTTCACTCTTAGGCCATGGAACTTCTTCTTTGGTGCGTTGACCACGCGATAGCAAGTTTACCAATTCCAGAGTACCATCACTGCCATTAATTGCACGGCGCTGATATTCTTCTTCAACTGCTTCTTCTAATAAATCGGTATATAAAATTGGTCGTGCTGTACTCATAAATGCACCAGTTGATTTATCATTATATACATTGATGATTTCATATTGTTGCGCAGTAGTCGGATCATTGTAAAGTTGATGTACTAACCAGTCGTACTGTTCAAGTGAAGTACATATAGATTCTTCAATCATTTCTTCATCTTCCGGTGTTTTGTTCCGCTTGTTGGATTTTCTTGGTTCACCATTTTTTGCAGCTGCTGCACGAACGGTTTTCTTTAGTTTTAACAAATCGCGTCGTTGTTGCTTTTGTATTTCATCGTCCTTACGCTGTTTATCTTCGAGTGCTGTCTCGCGACGTTTTCGCTCAGCTAACACCTGTTGTCGTTCGGTATGAATAGTTGATGCATGGTGAAGAGTCAAATCTGTTGTCAACTGCGCCTCAGCTTGAATCTCAGCAGGTGTGAGTTGTGCATTTAACGATCGCTGTATCAACATAGTGTAATGTTGATTTGCAGTTGCAGTGTAATGTTGTTGAATACGATTTGCATGTGTCTCAAGCTGCTCGTCTGGGTATGTTAGTAATGACCGATGTTGTTTGGAACGTTGGCGGCGGAATAATTCAGATACAGCATCAAAGTGTTCAATATGTGGTTCATCATTCAATAGTTCGTTAAGTAATGATGTCGATACTTCTTTTGGGTTCATGGTGGAATCGCGATGTCGTTTATGCAGTTCTAACTCTATGGCTTTCTTGATTTTTGGAAGGATTGAAGAATCTTTCATGAATTCTCGTAGAGTGGTAGTAGAAAGTTGTGCAAGAAGTTTTAATTTAAGCTTTGTAGGAAACTTTGATGACCATTCTTTTTGTTGTCGATAGAGCCATTGTTGATCCGCGAAAAATTGAGTCTCTTTCGAGTGTGTGAGTGGTCGTGGTTCAACATGGAGTGTTGGAACATATGGTCGAGGTTGTGCCTTGCAGCGCTGTAAATGCTTTAGTTGTTGCATAGATAACCTTTCCACGTTATGCAATTGGACTTGAGCCATGTGTTGTGTGACTATATTGTGCACAGAACACATTAAAGGAGTTGATTGATCATTTGTGAGAATGCGATTACTGTTTACTTTTATGTTCTCAATGCGTTGTCGTTGTTGTGCGAGAGTGGCCCGTCCTTCGTCAATGGCTTTGCTAACTAAATCACAATCTCTTCCATATGCTTTCGCAATGTATTCTAATTCTGTTGGAGTGAGTGGTTTGGTATCGTCACGTAGTTCGTTTGCAGTGCGAACATAGGGCTGATCGTCTTTGCCAAGTAAGCGTGATACCGCATCAGCATCAAGGTGATCTTTGCCACTACGATGAATAACGTTGAATGTGAATTGCTGTAAATCAAGACATAGACGGAGAAGTCGTTGTTGTGCTTCAGCCCCACCAGCCTTTGTAACCATGTAGACTAATGCATAATGGTCCACAATAACATCAAATACACGACCATTTAATAAATACACTTGCCAATGTAGAATTGTATCATGTAACGCAGTGCATTCAAGTTCGGTAGCTGAGTAGTTGCGCTCCGCTGGTATTAGCCCTCTACTCCAATATGCAACTGGTTGATATTTGTCATATGAGTTGAGTTGCAATAAGACGGCACCTATACCTTTGCCTACCCGACATGCATCAACATGTACTCGGAATGGTTTATGCAAATCAGGTATTAGTAACGATGGTGGTGTAGTTAGTATTTTCTTCAATAACTCAAATGCATGCTGTTGTTCAGCTTGCCATGCCAATTCTACATCTATACCTTTCTTGGAGAGGGCTTGCAATGGTGCGATAAGTGTAGAAAGCGCTGGAATGTATTCACGCGCTACCTGAGCAAGTCCTAACAATGATTGAATACCTTGAAGACTAGTTGGTCTCACTAACTCACGGATGGTTTTCGTTAAGGATGGATCGGGAAGACGTCCATCTGCTGTTAACACATGGCCCAGAACACGCTGAGTTTTGTAATTAAAATGGGTTTTTATGATCTTAAATAGAAGATTGTAATCGCGTAAAACATTATAGATGTCCTGTTGAGTGAGTAGTTGATAGCGAAGAGTCTTGGAGTAGTTTAGGATATCATCCTGATAGAAAAACATCTTCTTATCAGAGTTCTCTGCTTGAGTCTTTAAGTCACCAAATGCTTTTTGTACGATATGAGCAAAATGATTCGCTGAGTTTTTTGCACCCATTGGCATCACAATATACTCGTAGTGATTATCCACAGCGGAAAACGCTGTATATTTTCTACTCAATTCGTCCATGACACATGTGAAGAAAGCATCTTCAATGTCACCCACACTATATCGACTACTGCCTCGAGTTGTATCCAGTAGTGTTGGAATCAATGGTAAAGGATGTATTTCTAGGAAGGTACGTTCATTGACGCAGCGCAAGTCACTGGTAAATCGATATAACACACGTACATCTGCCGCATTTTGTGGCAATGTCATTGCAATTGGAGCATTGTCTCCGTGTTTCGCAATAAATTGTTGTATCTTGTCAGATTGGGGTACCATCATCGGAGGACTATTCCACGATGAAGTGCTGAGTGCAATTTCCTTACGTAATACCATGTAATCAATACGACAACGCAAGCTCCAATAAGCCGGTGGTGCTAATCGTTTACTACGTCGAAAACAAGGTGGATCGAGCGGATTCTTTAAATTGATATGGAACACCGATGCCTTTGCTTTCGCGGGATTGTTTGGATCCGGATGAGCATACCTATCTATGTTCGCAAGACACTGCGCCATGATCAGATCCCTTTCCAATGCTCGAGAAGAGCTCTCGATTGAAATATCAATTTTAAACAATCGACGGAGAACTTCTTCTAGGCGGTTTTGTGGGAGAGTAGACATGTCGATTGGTGCATCATCAGCGCCACGTGCTGCAATTTCCGCTAATGTGTCAGTTGCTGGGTAAGTTCGGAAAGTGTTGAATCTATCAATTACATTCTGTCGTTGATTCACAAAAACATATTGCCAATATTGTTCCGGAAATTCAACAGGTCGTTCAAATTCTTTGCTGTCATCTGTGGGTGTCATGAATTCTAGTTTAAGAGAGGCAATCTCTCTGCGTGCCTCCTCCAATTCTGCAAGATTATCCTCAATTATTTCCGTAGCCATAGCAGATACTTCAGACATAACATTTGTAGTTATTGTTGTCTTCAGAGTGTCCAATTCATTTTGCATTAAAAGTTTGATGAACTCTATATTCTCATACGTTTCCAATTTTGTTAAAGCAGAACCCCACGCTCGCTCAGATCGCATTCTTCGTTCTACAGAATTGCATACTATTGAGTTGAGTCGTTTACTGTAATTGTATATTGCTGGCTGGTTGAACAACATACTCAACAGTATTAATGCAAAAATCATCCATCGGGCATATGGTACTTTGATTTCTTGCAGTACTGGAACTGGATCTGTCTGAATAGCATTAAATAAGTTTCGTATGGTGTCATAAGAATGTGGTTGAGTCTTTGACTTGTTGTCTAATCGAACCGATTTGATAGTTGGATCAACAACTAGCAAGTCGTCGACAAGAAGAGCTTCAATATTTGCTGTAGTTTTAGAGTCATGAGTCATCATGTCAATCACTGATGCCCATTTGCTATTGTTATTCCCTCCTTCATTGGAGAGATTGATGTTGATAGCGCGTTGCAATGTTGGATTGTTCTGCATCTTTGACTGTACCGTTGACCATGCCACATATGGTACTTTGAGTTGGTAAATTTCATTAGCAAAGAATGTGGCTTGCTGAGAGTGTGCATCAAAGATGATATTTTGTTGAGCTATAGCTTCAGCTCCTAATATGAAAGGTTGATCTGATTCAGCTATAAGTGCTGTTACACGAAATTCTCTAGTTTGTTTGACGTTGTAGGTCGTCAAACCAGTAACTATCACAATGAACACAGCATATTCATCAACTTGTGTTGTTGTCTTATTAAAGGCGGTTAGTGATGCTGGATGTTCCATTCGGATAACTGGCGCTTGAACATGAGTTGCGAATGCTCGTGAAGCAACAGTGCGTGCTCCTCCATTATCCATCTGAATGGCTACGCCGTTGGAGTTAATTGGTTCAGTTGTCAACAAGGAAGTGTCATGTATCCATTGTTTATAGTTTTCTGCTTCTAGCAATGCACCATCTGTTGCACGTACACCCCGAATGGTGAGGTTGAGAAAAGTAAGTGAATTATTGTTGATGGGATGACCCATTAGTAAAGCATCTTCAATGTCGGTTGTGTCCACACCATTGACGGAGCGAATTAGGTTGTGATATGCCAAGAAGCCTTGTCCTTCATGAAGAATCACCTTGTCTGCTTTATTTTGCACTATTGATTGCAATGCATCAATCCGTTCTGATAGTGTATTTTCAAACATCGTGGGAGAGTGACGGATTGCATTTATGACAATGGTTTCATCTCGTGTGTTTCGTTTATCAATAATTTCCTGTTGCCGTATAGACTTGATAGATGCACTTTCCTCAGTAACGCGAAGGGGCATTGTAGAACCTGGGATTGATACAGGTACTGAAGCTTTTTTATTATTAAATGGAGGTGATGATACTCGATAGCCTGGTTGTGCTCTTTCTTTATTACGTTTAGCTAATGCATCTCTCTTATTACGAGCATTGATTTCTCTATCCATTGGAGTAAGATTTTTACGCATACTGGTGACAATATTTCGTATTGTTGAAATCACTTCTGGTGGCTGTCCATGCAAACTGCATTTTTCTTTTTGAGACTCGGAGAGTTTTCTTTCACATAGTTTCTCATCCAAAAACGCTAATGCCGGTAGACTTAGCAATCCATCATGAGTTGAGGCATAACATCTGTCTACAAAATGACGCTCATCTCCACACGCAATGCATAGTTTTGGTGAATTGTTATCTCTATAGGGCGTAGGCACTCCGGTACCCATCTTGGTAGTGACTTGAACCTGACGTTGTACGAGTACATGATGGTCGCTACCACTGATACATTGAGATGCTATCTTTTCCATGGAATTCTCCCATGCAAACCATTCCTCATTTGAGTGGGGAAGATCTAACTCGGTGAACATATCACTCTCAGAGAGTTCATCCTCTGTTACATTTGTGAAATTGGGATGATAAGAATGGATGCTGAGAGTTTCAGTGGTTGAATTGGTTGGATGATAAGATTTTACATGAGTGTTTTCGTTTTGATATGAATGAATGTTGGCAGAATTATTTCGAAAGGTGCGACGATCTCTTCGATTTGTATCATGCGATGAGATTGAGGGAATAACATCATTGGTGTGATCAGTTGTTGCCCCAATGGTTGCGCTGAGATCCATTTCTGTCAATGTAAGGATGTGATGATCGATTGTTGTTTCGAGTACGTCCATACGTTCCGATTCAGTTTTGTAAGGAAATGAAAGACGATTAAGATTGTGTCGCATCATGAATGTGGTGAATAGATTGCTGTTGGGAAAAGCAATGTCTGTTCTACGCAATGCATCTTGAATATAGCGAAGCACTTGTTCAGATGTGGCAACACCATTCACTGCCATCAGTAAGTGACCCGCATAGATTTTGACTTGTTCACTTAATTCTTTGAGATACCTGAAATCTCCAGTAGCCAATTTTGTTTTACTGAGCCATGATAATGCTGCATCAGCAGTGATCGGTTTTCGCCATTTTTTCAAAATAGCAAACAACATATTCTCAATCCATTCACAAATCGTATTGTAATTAGCACCATAGAAGTGTTCAGGATCAATGAAGACAGTTTGGCTAGTGGAATCACGTAAAATTTCAAAACTGGTGCGTTGCTTAGCCTCCTTTTCGGAGTTGAAGATGATTCCCATGTAGATTGCTGTTCCCCATTCATGGATAGTCTTATTATTGGTATAGCACCAGGCACGTAGATTATTCAAAACTTGGTGAATAGGCAGTGCATTTGGATTTGAATAATAGTATCTGACATCACATTTGGATAATGCAAGTGTTGGACGTGTTGTTAATATTTCTTGATATGGATATTTAACATCACGGAAGTAGTCAGCATTGCACAGTTGGAGGTCGGCAATAGGATCCTTGTTTTGAAGAGTTCGCCATACATAACGATGCGCGCCTCGAGGTGGAGTTGCTGGAGTTATTTGCATCGTATGATTGACTGGCTGAGCATCTTCATCGTCAATATTAATCACCTCTTTCGAACCAGTGGTTTTCTGTTTATAGAATGGCTTAATCTCCTCCTTTGGATTGAACTGTTGGTAGAAATTCTCATGGTCATAATCCACATATCTATTGGGCTTAAACTTTGCAGTTTCTTGAAATATACTTTCGGCAGGCTTTGTTAATGGAATTGTCGTGTCATATAATGCACTGCTGGGATTAGGCAATCTATGTTCACCACGAGAGTTGAGCGTTGGATTGTAATGTGAATTATTAGGATTCTCCTCAAACATGCTTTGACTTGGTTTAGTGGTTGGTTTGGACCAATCTATCGGTATGGTCGTTTGTTTCAGATGAGATTGACCAGTGTTCCGTTTCAGGATGATCGGAGCCACTGTTTTTGAGGATATACTCGAAGTCCTGTCTGTCACACCAATCGATGTGTTCTCAGTATCATCTAGAAGTGAATACACAGCAATCGGAGAATTATTATCTTCGGATTTACGGTGTAGTAGACCACGCAGTTCCTGTTCTAAGCGCATTTCCTGTTCTAGACGTTCACGAGATTCAAGAGCCACAGAATTGCGAGTAGTATAACCCACTTGTTGATGTTGGTGCATACGGCTGTCAGTGCGGTAGTTGTAGATATAAAGGCCTAATCTTCGCATGCTTTCCACAATGCTTATAAAGTAGGCATCATCTTTTTTATTCTCTCTCTCTGGATCGCGACGTGTCCGAAATCCTTGTTCGAGTTGATATTCGTGGAGTCTGAAAATAACACTGTGTAATGGAACGCTGTCAAATGGAGCGTCAATGTTGTTGTGCTTCGTTCGTTTACCGTGAGTTCCGTTTGCTACTTGAAACGCCTCTACCATGATGCGGAGTACCATGTGAAGTTGTGTCGTAGAGGATACTAAATTTTGTGGTACTATAGGGAAATTAAAACGCGAGGCCACTGCCAGTGCGGTAGTGGCCGAGGGTTGTGCAATGCCACGTAAGACTTCGGTTAAAGTTGCAGTGTCAAGTTGTTGCATTAACCACATTGCCCAGCGGACTTCATCTTGTTGATCCTTGGTGTTCCACGAGAGACATGTATATAGTGTAGCCAGGTTAGCGAGTATTCCTCTGGTGCGGTATTCATGCGCATCTTGCCAATCATAATCTTTGTTATGCTTATCGTACTCAAGAAACCATTCACTTCCTTCTTCGATGTAGCGATTCGTGCGCATTCTGCCAATGTCATGCCTTTGATTATTCTCTGAGAACTCGATGTTGTTTCTATTTTCATCGGAGTTCCACATATACTCATTGAGCATCACAGGACCACTGGTTTTTCCATCACGTAGCGTGGCGCCGCTAAGTTGAACTTGACCACGACATATTGATAAGCTATATGGACATGTAGGTTCACCCTCAACAGGAAAGTGGACCGTGCCATGGTAATGAAAATATACATATGCCTTGATGGATGCTTTGCCAATGATACCCACGATCCCATCCTGAATAATCGGTGACTCCATGACCTTGGTGTAATATTGAAAGAATCGTTTTTCCGCAGAGTAAACAGGATCACATGGGAAAATATCATGTTCGCGCATGCGCTGGAGTGCATGATGGAGACCTCGCTCAGTCGCTGCCGTTGTAGGAGGTAAAAATGCTGTTAACGTCGTTGGATTGAGTTTGTTCCATTCTGCAAGGTATGCTTCTTTCCAACCGACCACCTGTGAGTCTAGTATCCAGTCTTCATGATGACATTGATTATACTGAAATCGATCGTCCAATGCCTCCATGGGAGATTTTGCACTGTCACGACGTGCTTCATCTAACCTTGCAAATCTTTGTAAATGGTGCTGTTCAAGAAGTTGAATTTGCGCTTTGAATTCGTTTCGTAAAGAGTCATTGGACTGTTGCATTTTTTCTTCTAACTTGTCCGATGAGATAGATATGAGATCGATTATTTCAATACGTTGCTTAGCGGAGGCAGTGGCAATCGCTGCTGTTACAACCTCCGTTTGCGATACGGTTTGAGCTTGGATTTGCTGTCCCATGCCTACAATCGTATCCATCAATTTGTTCAACATGGTTGACTTTTCTCCACGCTTCGACGTACGATGACTGCTATCAGAGGATGTAGTGTCAGTTTTATGAATTTTTCTATTTCGACGTGTGTTGTTGACCGGTCGTTCATGTCGTGTTTTAGAAGAGAGTGGTGGGAGACCGGAGTATCGAAGGTAATCTTGGACAATTATTGGCCATGTAGTAGCGTTTCCTATCACATTAAATGGTGCAAGTTGTTGCTGAATTGCTTGAAGAAGTTCTCTAGGTTTCAAGAACAAATCGAATGAGGTCGATAGTAGCCGCGCAATGTTGTTTTTCATCTTGATTGTGAGGATACCTGTGCGCGTATATGTTGTCCACTCATCCTCATTATAGCAACGTTTTTGAAGATATTGGAACCCGGAAGGTAGGTGACAACGATATACACGCAACACTTCCTGGAGTACTTCTGCCGGATGCTGTAGACGCAAGGGATTATCTTTGGGAAGACTCGCCATGAAGTTACTCGCCGTATTGACATCATCAGGTGAAAAAGAAACGTTTTGGTTGACTCTCCTGAATACAATATGTGTTAGAAGCATTGTCTCCTTGTACCAGAACAACATGTCCATCTCGGTAAGAGTATTCGTATCAGCACAGTCACTAAGCGTCCGCTGTGTTGGAAGATTCAATCGATACTCTCGCTGAATGTTTCTATTGCGTGAGAAGAATAGGTGCCACTCCGTAGCGTCTAGATTCGATTGATTGCATTCGATATATAACTGTGCGTATGCTAGATCAGCGGTAACGCATTGTTGTAACTTGAAACATACATCAGCATTAGGAAGTACAGTCATGTCAAAGGTATCATGATACGTAATGATGCCTAAACGTTGCAGGTGATGATCAATGTATGCTTGATTACGTTGTGCATGCTCCATGATGAGACTGTTTGGAGAATTCATAGGATCCTTCACATAGCGGAGTAATGATGTATACATCTCCTCATATGTTAGGGGAAATTGAATGAAGCTGTGCATAGGTCGAATTTCGATGCAATGAGTAGAGATGTCAAGAGGTAGATGAAGTGGAGGTAGAGTAGAAAAAGAAGTTGTTGTGGTAGTGTTGTCATCTTGAATGAGGTACAGAAAGCTATCCATTATTTGTGACACATTGGTTATTAGAATGTGCCGATGGTCATTTTTTGTGTAGTGGTTGACATGGATCGTGTCTGTAAGAGCACGTTGTATACGGGGTGGTTGCTGACCAGTATGAGATAGCATGATGGATTCAAGAATAGTGGACTGAAGCTTCAGATTTTCGTTGCTGATTTGAATGATGTCTTTATTAGAGGATGCAGCCGGAGGTGGTTCTGAATCACTTGTGTTTGCCGTGTTGAGGTTCCATGTTTGCGGGGACCGTAACATGTTGGTGTACCATGTATCGTTGCGATAGTTTCGAGTTTGATCATGATTGTTTATATTGTTTATAATTTTTTTATTATTTTTATTATTTTTGTTATCGCTGCTATCGTAAATCGTCACCTGTGTCGAATTGACCTCGTAGCCTGGGAGGAGGGCTACTGGGTCAACTGAACTCAGAAGGGGATTTTCAAAATAAATATTGTTGTTATTTATTATATTATTATTATTATTTGTTGGTACGATAACTTGGTTTAATTTTGTTTCATAGATTAAATCAGCAGTGGGGGTAGTAGAAGAAAATTTTAGATTTGGTGTTGGGACCTCTACTGTCGTGACCTGTCGGTTTGGAAATCGACTAGTTTCTGTTGATTCTTGATTTAGGCTTTGATAGCGACCCTGGTTCGATAAAACCAGTGGCTCCAATTCATTGTTGAGTTGTAGATTCTGAAGCGGTATAAAAGCCGGCTTTGTTGGGTCGAGTTGAGAATCTGATCGATTGGTGCTAAAATTTGCAGCTGTTTTGTCTGCGAGAATTTGAAGGTTGTCTGTAAATGACACACTGCTATACATCGTATCAATGGGAGGATCCCTTTCGATCCTACGCCCCAAAGCATGCAATGCTGGGTCAACTGCGGCCGCAGCTCTCGCCTTAACTGTGCGGGTCAATTCTTGCGGATCTGTCACGCTTAATTGCTTGCCGGTCATCGATGGCCTGGCCAACGCACATGGGGTTGGTATTTCCATACTTGACAGTCTCTTCACGTTCAAAAATTCAATTTCTGCATCCTCAACAGTGCTTGCTCCTGATAAAGGCGGCTGAATGGTCCGAAGCTGAGAAATGTCACTTGACAATGCAGATTGCACCATCGTGCTTCCGCGCGTGGAAGCAGTTTCATTCATCAGTCTTCTTGCACCAGCTGACGTAGACCGTAAGGTTCTGGACGCCAAAGACGAGATATCAGTCATCGGAACTTTTTCCGATTTTTGCAATTTTTTCAATTTAGCATCTCTTTCAGCTGCACCAGGACTCAAATTCTGAGGTCTGAGCAATAGATTGATAGGTGGATTGGACGGGCCAGGTCCAGTCGACGCAATAATCTTGCCAGGTTGGTTCTCCGAAAGTTTCTTGTTGTTCTTCATCTACGATAAGGTTTAGTAGAAAATAAATTAGATCGGCGTTAAAGGTAAGGTTCAAAAGTCAATGTCCACCAATGCAAATAGCACTACCTGAGGCGAAAGAAGAAGTATGAAGGAAAGATACTAATCAACCAGATACTATTTTAATTATATACGGTTACAGATGGGACATACTTACTACTAAAAGATCCGGAAGGGCGCGGCATAGCCGTCACAATTTATTTATTTCAATATTATTGTTTTTAAATTTTTTTTTTATTATTATTGTTTTATTATATGTTTTTT
>Ga0114960_10003193_pt1 | contig 12619 bp, 15 predicted proteins | sample C_130625_MF_Meta_FD_92637 | JGI IMG/M metagenome (GOLD analysis project Ga0114960, IMG submission 92637) | Freshwater microbial communities from Lake Croche, Canada to study carbon cycling - C_130625_MF_MetaG | ecosystem: Environmental > Aquatic > Freshwater > Lake | place: Lake Croche, Canada... | reverse complement strand
TGGAAATTGAATCCAGAGGCCCTCTACAGCCTCTGGAAATTGAATCCAGAGGCCCCACGCGTGCTCTGGATCCCTCTTAGGCCTCTGGAAATTGAATTTCGACCCCCCACCGGCGGCGGGCCCCACGCGCTCTCTGGATCCCTCTGGAAATTGAATTTGAGACTCTGGGAGCCTCTCGATCAAATTTTTTGAGACGTCGAACGGAGCTCGAAAAAATTGAATCGGAACCGACCTGGTTTGGCCATCACCCCCCAAGAAACTCTACACGCCAAAGCACTCAAGCACCCCCGCCAAGAAGATGTCCGTCCTCGACCAGCTCCTCTCCATGCGCGCGCAGCTCGACACCATGATCGCGTCCGCCTCTGGCGGCGCGGATCTCAAGACCCTGTCCAAGACCAAGAGTAAGAAGGTGGCCGCCGAGAAGGCGGAGAAGAAGCCCCGCGCCAACGCGGGCGTGGGCACGGCGTGGTCGACGTTCTCGTCGAAGATCCAGAAGGACCACGCGGAGGAGCTCGCGGCCGTCAAGGCCGACGCGGCGGCGCGCCGCGCGGCGGCGAAGGAGGCCGGCGAGGAGGCGCCGGCCGACTGCGTGGGCGCGCACCTTCACTGGTGCTCGCGCTACAAGGCCGAGCACGAGGAGGAGTGGCTCGCCTTCAAGGCGTCCTGGGAGGCCGAGCACCCCAAGACGTCCGCGGCGGCCTCTGAGGCCGGCTCGGTCGCCGGCGACGCGGCGAGCGCCGACGGCGCGTCGGAGGAGGCGCCCAAGAAGAAGCGCGGCGCCAAGAAGGACTCGGAGCTCTCGCCCGACGAGCTCGCGGCCAAGAAGGCGGCGCGCGCGGCCAAGAAGGCGGCGAAGGCGGCGGCGAAGGAGGCCGACGAGGGCGCGGCGCGCGCGGCGTCGGTCATGGCCCCGCCGGCCGTCGAGGAGGCGGCGGCGCCCGAGGAGGCCGAGGAGGACGGCCCCGCCAATGGCCTCTGCCCCTTCCGCCACAAGAAGGTCAACTACCTCCGCTTCGGCCACAAGGACGCCGAGGGCGACTACGTGTGGCACGAGGACGGCGACCTCTGGCTCGCGCTCGCCGACGGCTCGAAGGGCGCCTACGCGGGCCAGCTCCAGGCCGACGGCTCGATCAACACGAGCGCGGAGGTCATGGCCGCCGGCGAGCAGATCGAGATCGACTGAAGACTCGGCCTCTCCACTTTCCTAGGCGCGCCGCTTCACAGCCGCGAGCCACTCTAACCCCCCTCCCCACAGATCCCTACTGGCGCGCCGCTTCACAGCCGCGAGCCACTCTCCCCCTTAACTGTCCCAAAAACCCCTAACCCATAAAAATTTGCCCCGCGCGCGCCCTCTTTTTTTGTAGGTAAACCAGCACAGCCTCTACACTTACAAAAAAAGAGGGGGTCTGTGGGGAGGGGGCGGGGGGGGTTAGAGGTATCTGTGGGGAGGGGGAGGGGTTAGAGAGGCGCGCAGAGCGCGGCGCGCGCAGGAGACGCCTAGATCGCGTCGATGTCGATCGCGACCGCGTCGTCCTCCCAGCACTCGGGCGCGGGGCCGAGCGCGGCGGGCTTGAACGCGGGCTCGTCCGTGCCGGCGGCGGACCACAGCGCCGAGCCGAAGTCCAGGGCGATCTGGTCCTCGGGGCTCAGCTCGCTCTCCACCGGCGCGCTCTTGACGGGCGCGGGCGGCGGGCTCTTGGCGCGCGCCTTCTTCTTCTTGGGCGTGCTCTCGTCCGCCGGGAGGCCCACGAAGACCGAGAGGTCCGCGGCGCTCTCGAGGTGCACCGAGCGCCCGCCGCCGGCGAAGGAGGAGCCGAGGCGGTCCGCGAGCGCGGCCGCGGCCGCGAGCGACTCCTGCTGCTTGCGCGCGCCCTTGACGCCGCCCTTGAGCGACGGCTCGATCACGCCCTCCTGCGCCTCCGAGTAGTCGAAGAGGCCGTCGTCCTCCGTCGTCGCCGCGACGCCGCTCTTGGAGCCGGCCACCTGCGCGGCGGCGAGGAGCTCCGCGGGCAGCGTGCCGAGCTTGACGAGCTTCTGCGCGTCCGAGAGGTCGTCGATGCGCGCGACGATCTCGAAGCCGAGCTTCTCGGAGCCCTCGACGATCGCGATCTGGCCGGCGGCGATGCGCATCGTGCCGGCCGTGAAGAGGCCGCGCGGCGTGCCCGTGACGCTCTTGATGCCCTTCTCGGTGACGATCTGGAGCAGGAACTGCGCGCGCCCGAGGGACTTCTCGACGGAGGCGAACGTGACGCTGGCGCCCTGGAGCGCGGCCTTGATCTGCTTCTGGTTCTGGTTCAGGGCCGAGGCGGCCTTCTTGATGTTCATGTTCTTGGGCATCTTGATCGGTTGAAGGTTTGGGGCTCTAGACTGGTGTCTAGAGGTTGCTGGTTTCGGAAGGGGTGCTCACCTTCCGCAGCGATCTGGATTCAATTTTATCGGGCTCCGAAATTTCAATTCCAGAGGCTCAAAAAAATTCCAGAGAGCCTCACTCTGGCTGGTTCCTCTGGATCGAGCGGTGGTGCCGCGGTCGAAAAGTTCCAAGTACCCTGTAACCGCCACCAACGGCTATATCGACTCTGGATCGCCACCGAGGCCTCTCGAAAAAAATTTCCCAGAGGGCTCTCTGGAATTGAAAATTCGGAGTTCGAAAAAATTGAATCGGATCCGAGCACGTATGGTAGGTGTGCCGGCGAGGCAACCAGGGTCTCCAACGGGACGCCTGAAGAGGACGTGGTGATTAGTCGCGCGAGTTAGGTTCCAGGAGAACGCGCAACGGAGACCACGACTGGATGCTGCGTAGGAGGGGCAGCACCCAAATAGAAGGACGCGAGATACCACCGCTCATGCGGTGACTTGTGACCGGCCTCGCCCACGCCCTGACCCTATATGGGAATGGCACGGGGGCGACGCTGGACCGAAGGAAGCTCGCGACTGTTCGCTGCGTAGGTGGGGCAGCGTTCTTATTGGATAGGCGGACCTTGCGCCTGGGCCTCTTAGGCTCAGGCGCGAGTTATTAGGATCTTGTCACTTGGAGTTGGAGGGGGCACCTTCTGGCCGAACTTGACGGGTCTAGGACAGGTGCTGGTGGCTTCTTTAGAGCTGCTAGGTAACATCCTGATCTGGGTGGCGGAGCACTGTCTCTGTTGCTGCGGCGTCACAACCACATGAGGGCTGAATCGGCGGCCTACTCCTAGTCGAAAGGGGGAAGCCGGGTCAGGGAGAGCAGTGATCTCCTTGGCATTCCGGAGGTGACGAGCTGTCACGTGCGAGGTAGGGGCACGTGCGAAGAACAATAACGGTATATTTGGATTAGGGGTGTTCTCTTGAATGTAGAGCACTAACGGGCGTGCCAAAAACAAAGCAGAGTTAGCACATCAGAGCAACCAATGGGTTGTTAGGACGATGGGGTTCACGGTGGGGCACGACAGGTGCGAGCGATAGGAGGGGCTCGCATCAGAGAGGAGACGGCGATCTTCTTTTTTTGTGATTTTTCAAGAGAGGACTCTTTTAGAAAAAATTGAATGGCGTAGCTTCTGTCTGGTGTGTATCACACAAGTCGCAAGATGACCACTGTCAAGGAGCAGATCCTCTTCGCCAAGGAACACTACCAGCGCCTCCTCTCCGACGTCAATGAGGAGAAGGACTTTCTCAAGTCTGGCCTGGCCTCTGACAACGGACGCATCATCAAGACAATCGTCGAGGAGATCATGGAGGCCTTCGTCTTTCTCGAGAATCCCAGCAGCAAGGTCCTCTTCACTCACCAGGCGGGCTTCAAGGACGAGGTGATCAAGAGGCTCAAGGTCTTCTGCGACGATAAGGCCGAGATCTACCTCCTGATCGGCAGCGCCAAGCCGAAGATCAAGAGTGCGGCCGAGGCCCTCCTCAAGATCGTCGAGGCCATCGTCTTTGAGAGGCACATTGCCCTCTAGAGACCCTCTTTATCCATATTTTTTTAAAATTGAAATGGATGGCTCGCTATTCTCAAGTATCCCCAGCAAGCAAACAAGATGTTCACGCTCCTCTTTACGCTCACGCCCAAGAACCTCGTGATCACCGGCAAGACCTTCCCCATCAAGGAGCAGCTCAAGGCCCTCGGCGGCATCTGGCAGTCACCGGCCTGGCTCCTTCCCCTCAACGCGGACGCCCCGTTGACTCGCGCGATCCTCGTCGAGAGCTGCCGACGCGCGCTGCTCATCGAGAAGGAGGCGGCGAAGGCTGAGAAGGCGGCACAAGTGGCGCGCCTGGCCTACCTGCACTCGCCCAAGTTCGTAAAGGATGTGCTCGCCGCGAGGGAGGCCGGCGACCACACCTTCCACTGGATCTGCTGTGATCAGTGCGTGGTGATCGACTGGGCGCGCCAGCACACGAGCTGCCAGTCCTGCGGCCACGACAACGGCATGTGGAAGGAGACCTTCTTCGTGCGCGGCTGCCTCCGCACGGGTGACTAGAGCCTATCACCGGCGAAAATTGAAGGGTTAGGTAGCCTTATTTTTTATACCCAAGATGTCGACACCCAAAGTTCTTGTCACCGAGGACGCCTACCATATTACGCTCTCGCGAAACGGTTGCGAGAAGACCTTTAGCTTCTTTGGTGCTGCTCTTATCGTCACGCGCACGGACGACGAGTTTCCCGTCGAAGGCGATCTTGACGAGGAGGGCTACCTCTATTTCATCCAGGCCTTTTACATAGACGGGACCTCCACGGAAATCTACGTGGATCCTGAGGAGGCAGATCAGATTGTGAATCTTATTCTCGATCAGACCGGTGAGAACGTCGGTGACTATTAAAAAATTGAATCGGCCCTCATCCTATTTTTTTATTACCCACCCAGAACAATCATGTCGTCCGTCCAGATGTCGTCCGTCCAGATCAAGGCGCTCATGGAGACCAAGCGGATCGAGGTGCGCGCCGCGTTCGTCGAGCTCGGCAAGCAGCACGTCATCGAAGTCGACAAGATCTCGAAGGCCTACGCGGAGGAGATCACCCAGCTCAGCGTCAGCCTCCGCCGCGCCGAGCTCCAGGAGGCCTTTGACGCCGAGGAGGCCGCCCAGGAGGAGGCCGAGGGCTGGAACGTCAGGAAGCAGGAGTGGATCACCTACAAGGCCGCACGGGAGGCTGCTGAGGAGGACGAGGAGGGCTGGAACGTGGGCCTCGCGGCCCGCCAGAAGGCTGCCTGGTTGCCGCCGCAGGGCTGTGACGAGGAGCGCGAGCGCTCGCCCTCGCCCGTCGTTCAGGACGAGCTCTGCTACCACTGCGGCAGCGAGGAGCTGGGCTGCCGCTGCGGGGAGGAGTTCCTGCGGGAGGCGCGCGAGAACCTCGAGGCTGAGGACCAGGAGGAGCCCTGCTACCACTGCGGCCACGCGATCGACTCCTGCCTCTGCGCCGAGGAGCCCGCGTTCCAGTCGCAGTTGAACGCGGAGGCCAAGACCTTCGTCGCGCAGCAGGAGGAGCAGCGCGAGGGCACGAAGCTCAAGTGGATCTCGAGCACGAATCCCGAGACCTACAGCGTGGCCATCGTCAAGAAGAACGGCATCCTCGAGGTCAAGCGCGTTACGGACGGCGCGGGCTACTGCCACAACCCCGCCTCCTGCGACTGCTCTATCTGCCGCGACATCTGCCTCTCCCGCGGCCGCGCACCCATTCAGCGCGTGCCGCTCGTAAAGACCTTCTTCGAGACGGAGGCGGCCTGGCGCGCCTCGCTGCCTGGCGGCGGCGCGCGCGGCTCGATTACGACCACGGTGCCCGCGATCTCGCACCAGAAGCTCAAGGCGCTCTCTCTTAAGCCACTCTCAGGGACCACAGACGCGCTCAAGCTCAAGGAGCTCCAGAAGCGCTTCACTGGTGGCACCATTGTCCTCAATACGGACAAGGAGATTCTCGAGATCGAGCACGTCTACTACGACATCGCGGCCTACCCCGAGGACTGGTGCCACCAGATCTACTCTAAGAACCACGAGAGATCTGTCTTCCACTTCCTCGATCTTGGCGCGTCGCCGCGCCAGAACGGGAAGCCGCAGATCATGGCAGAGTGGAATGGCCTCTATATCGACGTCTCGCACCTCTTCTGAGTCACATCCTTTGAGGACTCTGTGCGAGAATAAAATTGAATGGCGGATCCTCTCTTTTTTTAGTATCCCCAAGACCAGCAAGAATGCCCGACATGTTCTCGCCCTGCTTCGACCTCGACAAGACCAAGACCCAGCCCTTCCACCACCTCCCCCTCCGCAGCAACCCCTACATGACGCCCGACACGACTGTCTGCCGCGCGGAGTGGAGCCGCCTCCTCGAGGAGATCAAGGCCGCGCACGCCACCGCGGGGGCGGCCCACGAGGCCACGCGGCTGCGGCCCGACGCGACGAAGGCGGAGGAGGAGGCGGCCTTCGACGAGTTCTACAAGATGATGTGCCTCAAACGGTGGGCCGAGAACGAGCTCGCCGTGGTCAACGCCTACTGCGACTGGGTGGACATCTCCCAGGCGTTCTCGGACGCGGACTACCTCGCGGCCATCTACAGCGTCAAGGCCTTTCACCGCATCCACCGCCTCGCGCACTGGAAGTCTCTTATCAAGTAGTCTCGTAGGTTCTCTCTAATTTGCCCTCTTTTTTTAGACGACTCTTCAAACTCAGATGGAAAAATTGAATGTGTCTCCTTCTGCTATCTTAGCATCCCAAACGATCAAGATGTCCGCGCCCACCGTCGAGTTCGACGGCACCACCTACACGGTCACTCTCTTCCGCGCTGATGACAAGGAGTATTTCGTCTTCGGCCAGCACACACTCTCAGTTTGCTCGGCGCGCGAGGATCAGCTCGAGCCTTCCGAGCGCGAGCAGATCAAGACCACACCTGACGCTGAGGGCCTCCTCTACTACATCCACGCCCAGCCGCGCGACCTCGGCCCCGCCGAGCGCGTCGGCCTCGAGAACAAGGAGGAGGCGCTCGCGATTAATCGCGTTCTCCTTTTCCTCGAGGAGAATGAGGATGCTGTGCCAGAAGATGACGACACCACGTCTGAGATCGAGGAGGATCTGCGCGACTGGCAGCGTGAGACCGTGGAGCGTGACTGGTAAGCTTCTCTTAGCCAAACCTTTTTTGTTAAATAAAATTGATATAATCATACTCGAGATGTAAGTATCAAATGATCAAGGCCACTGTCAATGTGGATCAGCCTAAGCCGAAGCTGACGATTCGTATCCCCCCTCTGCCCTCAGAAGAGGAGATTCTCAGAAGTCCAATTCAAACCCCTGTATCTCCTCCTCCAGCAGGATATCTTAAGGTTCAAGAGTGGCTAAAAGGAACTGGAATGTGGAAGAAATAAAATTGAATATTCATTGCTCACAATTTTTAGTATCCACAAGACAAAGCAAGAATGTCCGCCCCCACGCTCGTCCTCAACGAGAAGAACGAGCGCGTCATCACCCTCTCGCGCAACGGCGGCAGCGTCACCCACGTCTTTCCCGACCACTGGCTCGAGTTTCGCGAGGTCGCCGAGAACGGCAGGGGCCCGCTCTACTACATCATCGCCCACAACTACGGGACCGGCGAGGAGACCCTGATCTTCCTCGAGGACCAGAAGGAGTATGACATCCTCGAGCGCGAGCTCCGCGTCACGCTAGACGTCGAGGTGGCGGCGTTCAATAAGTCCGTCGAGGCCTACAAGAGCCGCACGATCGGCAAGGACTTCGTCAAGGCCGTCAAGGCGGCGCTCGCGAAGCGGGAGGCGGCGGCCGAGGCCGAGGCGAATGCGGAGGCCCTCAGGTGCATCAAGTTCTGCGAGGAGGAGGAGCGGAAGGCGGAGATCGCCTACGAGGCCCGCCGCGCGACGTGGCCCGTCGGCCCGTTCTTCTTCGGCGTGGAGCCCCGCATCTCTGACGAGGACCTCAAGGAGCTCTGCTGCAGGCCGCTCGAGGCTAAGACGGACGCGCTCAAGCTCAAGGAGCTCGAGGAGCGCTTCCCTGGCGCCACCATGGTCCTCAGCACGACAAAGAAGCAGGTCGTGGTGAACTACGTCTACGAGGACCTCTACGTCGACTCCAGCGCGAACCACAAGATCGCCTGCGACGTCGCTGACACTCTCCCCTTTCACGAGTTCGCCTCCATCGGCGCGTCGCCGCGCCAGAACGGGAAGCCGCAGCTCATGGCGGAGTGGCGCGACATGTATGTCGACGTCTCGCATCTCTTCTGAGCACTAATGTAAAATAAAATTGATTTTACATCAGTGGTATTTTTTTATTACCCAACATACGAATCTTCAAGATGTCCATCAGCGAGATCAAGGCCAACATCCTCGCCAAGGAGGTCAGCATCGCTCAAGCCAAGGCCGCGCAGTCCTACTACGCCGAGCACTACGGATACCAGATCGCGCAGTTCGAGCAGGACATCTACGAGCTCAACATCAAGCTGCAGCTCGCGGAGGCGGACACGACTTTCTATACGGTGGAGCAGGCGGCGGCCGAGGACGAGCAGGACCAGGACGACCCGTGCTACCACTGCGGCCGCGCGATCCACTCGTGTGTCTGCGCGAACTTTGAGGAGGAGAGTGCGGCGGACGCCCCCGTCGCGCGCTCAGAGGGCACGAAGCTCAAGTGGATCTCCAGCTCGAACCCCGAGACCTACCGTGTCGCCATTGTTAAGAAGCAGGGCGTTCTCGAGGTCAAGAACGTCACCGACGGCCTCGCACTGCGCCACGACTACGCGACGTGCGCGTGCCGGCCTTGCTCTGAGATCAACCTCTCAGCCAAGCTTGGCGCGCCCATGCCGCCTTGGCTCGCGGGCACGCCGCTCGGCAAGACCTTCTTCGAGACGGAGGCGGCCTGGTGCCTCTCGCTGCCCGAGGGCGGCAAGCTGACGGTTACCGAGAAGGAGCTCTCCAATAGGGCGCTCAAGAAGCTTTACACGAAGCCCCTCGTCATGCTCACGGACGGCGGGCGCCTCGAGGAGCTCGAGAAGCGCTTCCCTGGCGCAAAGATGGTCCTCACGACGAATGATGATCAGTTTGAGATCTGCTCGATGAACGACGGGGAGCGTAAGCAGTTCCGCCTCTACTGCGAGAAGAATGACGAGATCCGCGGGAAGTTCTCTGACTTTGGCGTTCCCAAGGGGACGAAGCCCAATCTGGTGGCAGAGTGGAAGGGCCTCTTCATCAAGCTCTCGCACCTCTTCTAAAATATTTCTCACGAAAAAATTGAATAGGAGCAGCCTATATTTTTTAGTATCCCCCAAGAAGCAAACAAGAAGCAAACAACATGTCGATCTTCACCACGGTCCCCCAGGACGTCCTCCAGCACGAGATCAACCGCTTCCTCGACCCCGTCTCGCGCGCGAGCTTCAACACCGTCCTCAAGCCCGACGAGCGCGTCCACAAGAAGATGCCGACGGACTTCGCGATCGCCTTCGACATCGAGGTCAAGCGCTCGCACTACGAGGGCATCGCGAAGCGCCTCCGCTTCCGCCTGAGCCGCCTCGAGTGGGGCGGGTCGCACTTCTTCAACTGGGAGGGCTCGAACCCCGCGCTCGCCGAGAAGGAGCTCAGGAAGATGTTCGCCTTCTTCCAGGCCCCCGCGACCGCGATCGTCTTCGCGCACAAGGAGGGGCTCGGGCCGCAGATGGCGCGCATGATCGGCGAGTGGACCGAGGAGGACAACGAGCTCTACAGCTACATGCGCGACGGCGGCGCCGAGCTCCGCGCGCTCGCCGCGCAGACGCGCGACGTGATCCTGTCGCGCCCCTTCGTGCGCACGGTTCACTTCGCGCGGCGCGTCTTCCTCTAAAGAGCCCTAGAGGGCCACCTCTTTTTATAAAAAAATTGAATTATTGATAACTTGATTACAAGCACAAAAGCGCAACAAAGATGTTCAGCGCATGTAAGAAGCAGGAGAAGGCAGAGATTATCGCGGGACACGTTGCTGCCTTGAAGAAGCTGAAGGAGGCTATGGCTGCACGGGAGGACTTGAGGCGCGAGGAGATCAGGCGGGCGCGGGAGATTCAGCGGAAGAAGGAGTGGCAACTGAGCGAACTCGCGCGGATCGAATATGGCTGTGAAATGAAGCAACCCACCTTCTCCAAGGGAAATCCGCCCGCCGGCTACGGGGGATATCTTGACGGTTATTGTGGCGTGCCTCTGTAAGTAGAAGCCATATGACTAAAGAGCTATTTTTTTATAAAAAAAATTGAATTGCGTATCGACCTGGGTAGTGGTTACCCCCCCCAAGCAACAAGGATGTCCTCGCAGTCCGCCCTCATCGCCGCCTTCTTTGGCGTCGATCCGAACCCGACGCCCCTCTCGCCGCCGCGCGTGTTTCACGAGCTTCCCGCGCCCGTCGTCACCTTTGACGGCAAGACCCACACCATCACGATCTTCCGCAAGGACGGCACGTGGCTCAAGGACTTCTTCACCGAAAACAGCCTCTCTGTATGCGCCTGCCGCGTGGACGAGCTCTCCTCCCTTAACCTCTCCTCCTATCAGCTCGCTCAGGCCAAGAAACCCAGCGACGGTCTCATCTATTACCTCCGCGCGCAGGACAATAACGTCAACTTTGTCGGGTTCCTCTGGCTCGACTCCAAGGAGGAGGCCGAGGCCGTGGCCAAGGCGATTAAGGAGGCCGAGGACGATCACTTGCGCGAGAAGAGCTGATACGCAGGGCGATTAGGCTAACAGGGTAAAATTGAAAGGGCAGTAACCCTATTTTTTTATTACACAGAATGTTTCTTGTGACCTACATTACGCGCGCGCACAGCAGTGGCTTTGAGAACCGCAGTAACAAGGCCTTTGACACGCTTGAGGAGGCTGCCACTTACATTCAGACTACGTGGTATGACAACTTCTGCGATCTCAACAACTACCCTAATGACTGGGACGAGGAGGATTTCGGTTGCCCTATGCCCAAGCGCGAGGACTTTAGCCTAGAGGCAATCAATAAGATCCGTTCTAAGAAGTTTTGGAGTGGAGAGCTCTTTGCTCCATATAGTAATTTCTGCTCCCTTGTTCCAGACGAGCTTCGCCTGGAAGAGGTTAACAAGTGAAATAAAATTGAAATGGCGACGTGCCTATTTTTTTAGTACCCCTCCCGCAACATAAGAAACAGGCAAGATGTCCTCCACCCTCTACTCCAAGCTCTTCAACCAGTTCAAGGAGATCACGGACGCCTCCCGCTCGGCTGTCTCGCGCCACATCTACCCGATGCTGGAGGGCTTCCGCGTGAGCGGCGAGCACGACGCCAAGCTCGCCGACCTCTACGAGGAGTGGCAGGCCGGCTGCCGCGCGGCCGCCGCGGGCCTCCAGCGCACCCTCTACCCCAACGAGTATCAGCCGATGCCCAAGATGCCCGTCGACGATGAGGAGCACCAGCCGTGTCGCCAAATGGCCGCTGTGCTCATCGAGCGCACGATCTACGCCGAGCACACGGCCCGCGTGGCGTTCGAGAGGGCCACGCAGGCTATTCTCAACGAGCCTAAGTGCGCAAACCACCCCAAGACCTGCGCATGCCAGCTGGCGCTGGAGGGCTGGAAGCAGTATGATAACAAGGAGCAGGTGGAGCTCCTTGTAGCCTTCTACCACACACACTACGACCGCGAGAAGGATGAGGCCTACCTGCAGGCGGTGCGCGACATTGCGCACACGCGCGGGATCACCTTCGAGAAGATGATGGAGAAGGAGCGTGCAGAGAAGGCAGAGTGGGAAGCCGCTGATAAGCGCGCCGCGGCGCGCGAGGCGAAGAAGAAAGAGATTCGCAAGCAGTGGGTCTTCATCTGCTACCAGAACTGTGACAGTGAGGTCTCCAAGTATAATGACGGAAAGAGCCTCCACGGCTTCTACCGCGTTATCAAGACGGCCGAGTCATACGAGTTCACGCTTATGGAGTGCGACCTAGGGCACCCCGAGTGGCAGAATGCCGTCCGTGAGAAGCAGGTTTGGCGCTTCCCGCTGGACATGCCCATGGGTGTCAAGGGTACGGCCTTCGAGAATGTCACACCCGATAAGATCGGCGTGGCCTAAGTAAAAGGTGAAAATTGAAGGGCAGCAACCCTATTTTTTTAATAACGTCAACCATGCAGGAGATTTATATGAAGATTCAGATGGCTGAGGAGCACCTCCGCAATCTTCGCACAGCACTACAAGAATCTGAGAAGGCTTATCAGATCCACGGTAAGGCTGTAAGGCCACCCGTTACACTAATTGCTCTGACCTTGCCGTTTGTAGAATCTGCCTGCGCATCCGCAAAGGCAGCATCCTTAGCAGGTAGCAGCAGAATGCGATAATCAAAGTTAAAATTGATTTTGAGCAATCATATTTTTTTCGTATCAAACCATGTCTGTCTCTAGCCAAGCTTTTCTTGCGCTCGATCGCGCCGCAGTGCTCAAGCTCCTGTCGACGGCCGTCAAACAGATGGACGACGCGACCCTGAAGGCGGCGTCCTACACCCTCATCTCCAATCACAATCCCTCTCTTCTGCAGACTCTCGCGCCTCCCGTAAATGAGATCGTCGATACCCAGCACGATATGCGCACGGCGACTGATGAGAACATTGAGCGTCTTATGAAGCTCAAGCGTATTAACTCAATCGCGGCCTGGACAGAGCTTCGATGCCTAGAGCTTGAGGATGGTGCCTCTATCTGCTGCTC
>Ga0114960_10003187_pt1 | contig 12627 bp, 19 predicted proteins | sample C_130625_MF_Meta_FD_92637 | JGI IMG/M metagenome (GOLD analysis project Ga0114960, IMG submission 92637) | Freshwater microbial communities from Lake Croche, Canada to study carbon cycling - C_130625_MF_MetaG | ecosystem: Environmental > Aquatic > Freshwater > Lake | place: Lake Croche, Canada... | reverse complement strand
TTATGATTATCTAAATGCTTAGAGTACCCATGTGCAATAAAAGACATATCGTCGGCCTTAGCAGCATTAAAACTAAATAGAGTTGCACAAACTGCTAGAATCTTTTTCATTTACTATCCTTAAGTTAATGGTGTGCCGGGAGGGACTCGAACCCCCAACCAGTCCGTTATGAGCGGACGGCTCTGACCATTGAGCTACCAGCACGAATATGGTAGGGATGCCAGGTTTCGATCCTGGTCAAGAACACCCGTCCGGTGCTAAAGAGTTTATAAATCTCTCCCGCGTCCAACGCCCACCCCCATAATTCATTATTATTTATAATAACATTATTTTAAGCATTAAGCAAGAAAGAAATGGTGGACCAGACAGGACTCGAACCCGCTGCCTTCTGAATGCAAATCAGACGCTCTCCCTGTTGAGCTACTGGCCCTAAACACTATTAATAATGTATTCTCGTTATGGGCATGGATAGACCGCCATACCGTTCGCTTTACTCTGTAATCTTATTTGTGGGAGCAACCCCATTTTTCAATTACAACTCAGTATTGGCCGTGCTAGCTAGACAGAGGACCCATTAACTGTGCGCTGTGCAGGAACACTGCAATTTTCCGAGACTACATAATTAATAATGGTGCGCGATGAGAGGGTCGAACTCCCGACATCCTCGGTGTAAACGAGGCGCTCTACCACTGAGCTAATCGCGCATTATTGGCGGAGGTACAAGGAATTGAACCCTCAACCTTACGGTGGCACGGTTTTCAAGACCGTTTGAGCACCTTGCTCGCATACCTCCAAATGCTGGTTACTGCCATCCAGCAACTCCCTTTACGCGGAGTGGATTCCGAGATAAGACGGGTCAAGTAACCAAGACACTTCAGGCGGCAAGAGCCTACACCCATCCCAGCCACTTGACCTTAGGGGGACGGCAATCTGTAGGTTCTCATCTCCTACAAATCTTATAGATACTTGTTACACTTAAAATAAGTAAGAATCAATCCTCTAAAGCGAGCAAAAATTCCCAAGTATCTACTTGCTATACTCCGGCAGGGATTATCCTCTCTAGTATATGCAGGAGTGATCGACCTCTCCTTACAAGTAATGGTTGCGCAGACAGGATTTGCACCTGTGATCTTTTGGTTATGAGCCAAATGAGTTACTACTTCTCTACCGCGACAAATTCTGGAGTCCGATTAGAGCCTGTTACTCTCCCCATCACGCCTAACTCGGACAAAGATTAGGTCAGGTCAATATGTTATATGGCAGGTGAGGTATCTAGTTCTTATAGCGAACTTGCCCATTCTCCTTTTATCGGTTAATTACTCCGACCTTATTATATACCCAAACTGCAGACGGGATATTCTATAAGCTTTCCTTACCATATAGTATATAAATAGGCTTAAGGTCATCAACCTTAATGAAGTGTGATACAACCTACTTATATAAATTGGCGCGGCGTGACGGATTCGAACCGACATTGATCTCCTTGAAAGGGAGGGTTCCTAGCCATTAGAAGAACGCCGCATAATAAAAAACCCTCTAAAGAGAGGGTTGTGTAAAAGCTATAGAAGTTAATCTAGCTTTTACACAACAAATAGGCTACTTCCCACGCGGAGAAGCTTATGCCTTTATTTGTGTTCTTATTGTTTTTATTCATCATTTTCTTATAATACTAGATTTATAACTATTTGGCAATTTAAAAATTTATTTTTGCAGTAAATTGCTATAGTTTGTTTTTATAATATCTACTCTAACTAGTTGAATACCTTTTCTAATATAATCTAAATCTAGAGCAGTCTGTTTAGAAAAGTCCCAATCAATTGTTTTTACAAACGGACCTCTATCATTAATTTTTACAATAGCAGTTTTATTATTAGATAAATTAGTAACACGAACTAGAGTACCAAAAGGAAGTGTTCTATGTGCCCCAGTAAGTTCTTTAGAGTTGAATCGTTCTCCAGAAGCTGTAATAGTACCTTTACCATACCACGCAGCCTTACCTTCTAAAGATTGGGTAATTTCTTCCTTTTGGGGAATAATATTTTTTATATACGCACAGCCACTTAAAAATAAACTACTAGCGCAGATTAAAAGTATCTTTTTAATAATATTATTCCTTCTAGTAAGATTTGGTGCCCGCTGCCGGACTCGAACCGGCACGCCTAAGCGAGGGATTTTAAGGCGGAGATTCTGGATTTGCACCATAGTGGGCTTTCACCCTTTCTCCGAAGTCCCTTGCGTCTACCAATTTCGCCAAGCGGGCATATCAATCAGTTATAACTTATAATAACAAAAAATTAACCAAGTATCAAGCAAAAAGAAAAGGCGAGAATCTCTTCCCGCCTTCTAAAAGATATTATAGCTTACGGGTTATGCCATAATCTTAACGTCATTACCTATAGCCTTATAAGGTAAAGGACGTCCAACAGCATCAGTAACCAACTGGTTATCAATAGTACCAGCCATATAAGTTCCACCGTGTCCAGCGTTCTTACCTGCGTAAAGAACTGGAACAACAGTCTTACCATTCATAACTTTATAAGAGGTGATTTTAGCACGACCCGCTGTATTATTACCCTTACCTGCCATTTTAATTATCCTTACTTAGTTGGTGCGAAAGATGAAATAGTCTTATCGAATGACTTGCCAATATACTTAGCAAACTCAACCTGAAGATCGTGAGTCTTCACAATAATATTACGAAGTTCTACAGGTTGAATCCAAGTTAGAAATGCACTAACTGTACGGTCATAAGTCTCAATATTCTTAGTTGTATCTGAAATCTTATCCATGTCTTTTCTCCTTTGTATTATCTATAATAGCAAATAAACTATTATCAAGCAAGTTGTATTTAAATTTTAATACTGTATAATAAGTTTTAATTTCTGTTTTTAGTTGCATCATAGGCTAATGAAGGAATTTCAGCTCTTGTGATATTTAACTCTCTTAAATCTCTGTCTGATAAACTGTATAGTTCATTCATAATTTGTGCAGCTTTGTATTGAGCTGCAAAGTAGTTATAGATAGTATTAAACATAATATTTACTCCATTTATGCTAGTATTAGATATATAAAGTAGTACTCTTATATATCTCCTGAAATTTAGGCGTAGTTCTGACGTCTACAGCAGCTGCGTCTCTACGAGACGGCGTTATTCTCTATGTGTTTCTACGAAACTACGAAGTGTGTTATGTGCCTCTGTGTTCCACATCGTTTACACTTCGTGTTCAACGTGATTACATACCTAGAATAGCATATTTATAACACTCTAGCAAATCTTATTTTCTAGGACCACCGGGTTTAGGCTGTGCAGTTGAATGTCCAGGACCTCCCCATAGTTCTTTGCGCGCCCAGTAATTAGCACTAAACTTATCATTCTTAGTAAGAGCTCCGCTCCCAGAACGAATTCCTCCTGAGCGAGCTAAATAGTTAGCGCGAGCTTCTGCGCTATAGTTATGTCCATAACCTTTTTGACCAAATTCAATAACTTTAATTTCATCACCTTTTTTAGCTAGAACTCGCATCTTCTTTTGTGAGTCTGAGGGTGCACGCTTTGGTTTGTTAAATCCTGGGAATGTCTCTCCACGATATTTTACACCTCCTGAGGTGCGCTCGGTATCTTTTGTTGTAGCCATTATGGTACATCTCCTTCTGCTTCTGGGGTATGCTTATAAGCTATATCTACATTAACTGTTACAATGCTATAAGGCTCAAAAAGTCCTTCATCATGTTCTAAAGAATTAATATGAATATCATCTGCTTGAACATATGTTCTAGGAGAAAGATCGTTTAATGAATCTTCTATTTGCTGAATAAGTTCGTCTCCAGCTCCTATAGCATCCTCACTACGAACATATCCACGAATAATTAAGTTAAAATTTCCACCTACAACAAAGGGTTTTGCTTCTACATGAGAGTGAATATCTGTTTCAACATGTAAACAGATTGTAGGAAAATCATTTATTTGGTCTAACCATTTAAAATGCTCATATACAGGACAACCAATAGTTGCACGTAGTGCATCCGCAACTCCTTTAACAATATTCTTTTTATCTGCAGTATATGCCATATTTCTCCAGTGTGAGTTGGTCAGTGACATCTATTAAAAGTGTCTAGAGGCAGTTCGTAATTGCCTTAAGGCTAAGCATTATCTGTGTGACCAACTCACTCTTTATTATAACAAAATTATAAAATATTACCAAAAGAAAATAAAAAAAACTGGAGCTATTTCTAGCCCCAGTTCTTAATAAAATTATATGTAAGTCTTTTAGGCTTGACGAGTTAAATAGTTAGGACGAACATACTTAGCTCCAAAGAACTGACGAACTAAATTAATCACAACCTGATCGTCATATTCCTTACAAGAAAATACATCAAGATACATTGCATTACCACCCATACCATCATCAGGTACAAAGTGTGCACAAATATTGGAGGTTTCAATTAACTGAACTAGTGTAAATCCAGCTTTATTTCCAGAACCAAAGTTTACAATTTGTGGTTCGCCATAGGCAACCATATCAATGTCTCTAACAAGAGTTTTAACAAAATTATAAATAGTATCGTAACTAGTAATTGCTTCGTGGTCTAGTTCAGCGCAGTCTAGTACAAGATGATAACCCCAGTATGCCATGCTATTATCCTCCATTCATTAAGAGTTTCTACTCTTAAAGCAGAAAAAAGCCAAGACAACATGTCTTGGCTTAAAGCTATAAATGGAGTGGATACGGCTATACACTCCTGCGATACTATTTCGACTTCGTGCACCTAAGTAAGTATCTCAATTTTAAATCGCGCACAGCCCCGAACTCCCCGCCTGCGTCGTGATCTGTCACCAAACCGGCAGCTTACGCTGCGCCTCCTAATACAGACCTTGCCATATAAACTGTTTAATTCAAAACTCTCAAAGGCAGAGAATACGAGACCTTGTTTAAGTTTTGAGTAGAAATATTACTACCTCTATGCTGTCCCCTCAACAGCTTTATCGAGCCAAATCCATTGGAAAGGAGGTGATTTAACCCTATAATTGTTGTATGTAGCCCCCAAACCCGCTACATACGGTGACACTACTTACTACTATATCCCTTTCGGTTTACCAGCTAGTGTCTTACCTATTCAATCTAATTTACATTAAATTGAATATGCTAATCTTATCTAAGTGTGGTGGACGCTTATTTAAGATTAGTTTTTACTATAACTAAGTATATTAAAATTTAATATACTTGGCAATAATAAAATAAATTTTATTAAAGTATTAGCTTGAGATTAAAGCTAAAAACGATTACCTTTGGACCGTATCTCTTCCATTGCAGTAGAAGGTTAATCCTTTATCCACTAAGCCTCTATTTCAAGAGTATCTCAGTAGTAATCAGTGCTGCTGTTTTTAAAGTGATGCTGTGCACTTGTCATAATATACTACTCATTAAGCTTTCTAACACCTGCTGACGCAGTTCATTCCCGCTAAAGAATTATGTCAGTCTACTTAATAAACACTTTGGACTTGCGGTTCTCTATGCACCTCATTCCTTACGGTGAGGTTTTAAGCACTTTTCGTATAATACCGGAGTAGTCTTTGCGATTTTTAAGACAATATATAATATGTTCCAAATACATATGCCCAGTATGTCGGGCAATTTATCATGTAAACCTACTGCAATGTGCTACTCCTGTTGGTTCATGCCTTGTTAGACACAAAATTCAACACACCGCTCATCTTTCTCCTTGCGGGATACTCAATCTTGTTTTAAGATTCTGTCCATTTCATCTTAAACTTTTCAGCTTAAGTGTCCAGCCCCTTTAACAATACAACACACCCTTCTATGCGAATAGTTGGATTCAGTTGCTACACATTAGTCATCACAGTATAGTAGTTTGCATGTAGAGGTATAGATTGCGGTCTATTTGTTTCTCACCGATTGGCTCTGAAATCTATCCTTTCGGACCTGTACCTACTAGTCGTGTTTATTGCCATATGAGATGACACACGGACTAGCCGCTGACTTGTGCTTGCATAAATGAACTCTTACGAGCGCAAGACTGTAGGAAATCTTGCTTTGGGTTAGTTACCTAACTTATTCTATCGACGTTATGCCGCCAATCTTTAAATATATTAACAGAGATTAATCAAACAAGCAAGAAAAAAATTATTTTAATTTTTATGTTACTATAAAATAAAAAGACAGTTTTTTAACTAGTTGATCTGTCAACAACTACCTTATCACGGAATAATAAAATATTCCTATAAAGTTTCTACTATAAAAATGTAGAACTACTCATACTAAACTAGGCTTTTAGGAAAAGATTTAATCCTAGTTTGTGCTAGAATCCTGGGTAGCCTATAACCTGTCACCTTAACGGGCAGTGTGACTCACCGCTCTCTAATAATGTCTTAGATTTTCGGAATAAAAGACAAGAGACTTGAGTATTTTCTTAAAGTAATTATACTCAAAAACCTAAATATTTCTTATTAACGTAAAGCTATAATCAAACAAACGTCTTGAAAATATAAAGGTACCAAGACCACCTACTGACCGAATTTTCGGTGCGATAGCTTTATATCCAAGATATTGTAATCTTATCAAAAGATAAGATTATATGCAAGAAAAAAATTTCTAAACTTCCTCATATGAGGACTTAGAATATTCAATATCTGAACCATCAAACCAAAAGGTATAACCAGGTTCAGATTCGAGATTTTCCTGCCAAAACTGAATAAGCTTAGAGTGCTTATGTTCTTTCTTATCTTTTTGACGATAAAATCCTGGGCAATCACAACGATAGTAGTTATTACCCTTTGTCACCTGATAAGTAACAAAGGAATTATCTTTCTCTGAGAACTTAACAACTTCGCAAACCGTAGGTTTGCTAGTTGCCTTAAGCACATACTGGTCAGTCATATTAGGCAGCCTTAGTTGCGAGACGGTCCTGATTATCTACAATAAAGTTTTCAATCTCTTCCTTCATACCGAGAATGATAGACCACTCATCCTTATAAAAAGTAACTGGAAACTTGCGAATACCATTAATCTGAACAGCTCCCTTTGGGGAAACCTTAACAAGTACTGACTTCTTAGCCTTAGTATCAGCAGCGGCAAGAGCAGCAATAAGTTCATCCTTAGACATTTCAGCATAGTTCATTTTTATAATCCTTAGTTGTTATCTTCATTACTTTTATATTATATCAAAAGTTTAAGTATTAAACAAGAACAAAGTATTAATCTTCACCTGCCATACTCTCCCAAAGTTGCATTTTAACATTCTCAATTAACCAAAGATTTTCTTTAATTTCACCCTCAGAAGAAGCAAAATAGAAATCTCCGTCTTTAGTAAAACCACAAATTAGAAGAGTATCAAAGGTATCAATTTCTTCAAGAAGAGCTTTTGCAATCTTAATAGGATTAATCTTACCATAAGTCTTTCCGGGAAACTCAACAACATTATCGTTCATATACTTACTCCTTTGATTTATCTTATGTTTTATAATATCAAAAAGCTAACTAGTTGACAAGTATAAAAAGGTTATAATTAGTCTTTACTAGTTAATATAGCTTTTATAGCAGGAGGGGTCCACCCATCAGGCTTTTGAACCTTACCGTCAGAACGTCTAATTACTTTTCCGTCAACAAGCTTTGCCATATTACTTCTATGCACCTCACTAAAAACCCTATCCAAAGGAATACCATAAGAAACGGCAGTGCCACAAGCAATATAGATAATGTCAGCAAGAGCATCAGCAATTTCGACAATATCGTTATGATATTCAGCGACAACATATTCTGAATACTCTTCTGCTAAAAGTTTTTTACGAAGTTCACGTTCTTCCTTTGAAGGAAGCTCAGGAGTTTCACCAACTCTTTGGCCAAAAGCTTGGTGAAAGTCCTTAACATTTGTATAAAAATTATCTGTCATATTCTACCTCTTAAAGTTTCTATAATAAAGTCTACTTGTTCGTCTGTCATAAATTGGTGACAGGGTAAACATAATATCATATCGGATATATCTTCTGAATGTGGGAGTATAGCTTTTTTATCTGTAAACTCAGATAAAGTAAAAGGGTAGTTAATATTGTAAGGTATACCAGCAGCTTCTAGTACTGTTATAATACTATCTCTATTTTCTGTAGCAAAATAATAGTAATGATAAACATGCTTTTTACAATAAGAAGCAATAGGAAGTTTAACTAGCTTAGAATATTTAGAAGCTATAGTAGCTCTTTTATTATTCCAATCATCTAAATATTTTAATTTATGATATAATACAATAGCAGAAATACCAGAAGGTCTATGATTAGAACCCTCTGTAGAAAATTTATATTTTTCATACATACCACAATTTACTAAAGATCTTACAGTAATAGCTAAATTATCACTTAATGTAGATACGACACCTGCCTCAGAAACCCCACCTAGATTCTTACCCGGAAAGCAAGACCAAAAAGAAATATCACCATAAGAACCTACAATATTACCATCTGTAAACTCTGCTCCATGAGCTTGAGAACAATCTTCAATTACTCTGCAATCATATTCTTTAGCTATAGAAAATATAGATTTCATATCACAGGGATGCCCAAGGATATGGGTAGGTACTAAAATTATATTTTTATAGTTAGTTCTATTGTACTTAAGCCAATAAGATAGATGGATTACATTATATTGTAAATAATCATCACAATCTATAAATTCATAGTTATAACCTAAAGATTTAGTTACAAATAATATAGAAGCCCAACTATTATTTTGTAGTAATACACATGTTTCTTCTGGGTTATACTGAAAACTTTGTAAACATACTTTGTATGCATCTGTGCCAGAAGATACCATGATAGAGTTTCTTAAACTACTATAACTACTCCAAGCATCTTCAAACCTTTTAACATAAGGGCTATTTATATAGTGACCAGAAGATAAAAAGTCTTCTATCTCTGGCATAGCCTCTTCTTTTATTAAATTCCATTGAGCTTTTAAATCATTTAATATAATATTCATTTTTTAAATTAAAATACCTTACAGTTTCTATTTCTAAAGTATATTCATCTATATTTTTTCTAGACAATCCTATAATATTTTTTTTAAGTAATTTAATAGGAATACCTGCATATATGTTTCCAGGTAATATATTTGATTTTTTAGTAACTACAGAATTTAATCCTAATAAAGAATAAGAGCCAACTATACAATATTGATGTGTAGCACTTCCCATACCTAAAAAAGAGCCATTCATAATATAAGAATAACCGGCAACCATAGAATTGCAAGCTAATGTACAATCATTTTCAATAGTTACGTCATGAGCTATATAAGAATGATTCATTAGATAATTATTATTACCTATAGAAGTGATATCATCTACAGATCTATTTATAACTACGTGCTCTCTAATAGTATTATTATTACCTATAACTACTCGACCAGAGGATTCATTATTTGGAAATTCAGCTGGAGTGCCTATACTAACAAACGGATATATAGTATTACCAGTACCAATATCTACATAATCCCAATCAATAAAAGCTAATTTATGTATTAAATTACCTTTTATTAAATCAAATATCATTTCTAATTACTTTATTATAAGAAACAGCTTGTTCTAATATACTAAGATTAGAATTAAATTCTTTAGTCGTATACAGTAATGCTTCTGTATCTTTTGGAAAACAATGACCCTCAAAACCGCGTTCTGGAGTAACTTTAGTGTGACTATGAGTAATTCTATTATCTGAACCTACTAAATAAGCTACAGTTTCATAATTAGTTTTAGTTTTCTGGCATAAATCATAAATCTGATTAAAAAATGCTACTTTAGTTGCTAGAAAGCTATTTCTAACATACTTAGTTAAGATAAGTTCTTCGGGTGAATAAACTTGAACATCTAGTATATCATTATATGCTTCAGTGAATAGATTTTTCCAAAAATCTGTAGCATCGCCACCGATATACATCTCAAACATATTAGCAAAATCTTCTAAAGCAGTTTCTGCTCTTAAAAATTCAGGAGAAAAAGCGATAGTATGAGTAGGATAAACCTTTTTAATATATTGCCACCCTTCTAATGATATTGTACTTTTAATAAGAATAGGTGTAGATATACGAGTATCTCTGATGACTTTTAATACATTTTGTATATCACAGTTACCATCTACTCCTTCAGGAGTAGATACACAGATAATTAATCCATCGGCATCTGGAAAATCATATACTCTATAAGTATTAAAAGTTGGGTCTACAATATGGGTATTATTATGTATTTTTAACAGGCTATCATGAGCTTTACCAACAAAACCATATCCAGCAATAACTATATTTTTCATATTAACATCTTTCTATAACTAATAGGCCATTATTATTTTCAAATAACTCCAGTACTTTCCAATTAGTATTCTCTTGTAAAAAGTTTTCAATAGCAAGAAGTAATCCTGGTATTAGTAAATGAGGTCTACCATAAAGCTCTCCTCTATGTCCCCAAGTAACTACATCATGAAATATAATATACTTATTTACCTTAGAAGCATGAGTCTCTAGTTCTTGGCGTAGTTGATAATAATTATGCTCTGTATCAATAAACAATAAGTCTGTTTGTTCTATGTCTACAGCTAATACGTCTGCTAATTCAAACTTAAAATCAATATCTAGCTCTTTACAAGTAGACTCTACATCAGCAAGAGATAGCCCTGCTATAGCATCTGCTACATGAACATCGGGATGGCTAATATCATAAGACCTTAATACTTTAGGTTTACCAGCAACAAAAGCCCAAGTACTAGTAGGAGCTCTTACACCAAACTCAGTAATATGGTCACACTTTTCAGCATAGCTTTTTAATGTTAAAATATGCTCATTAATATCAGAAGGAGTTTCACTAACTACCTTGATAATTTCATCAATATTCATATATTAGCTCCAGTCATCTTCTAATTCAATAGAGTCATAAATAGCTCTCCAATTAATTCTAGGAGTTAGACAATTTTCAGTTAGATGAGCGGACATACCTGGAACAGGACAAATAGCACCTGATTTAGCATAAGCTTCCCAAGTAAAACTATCAGAATTAAATATAGCATTTTGTTTAAGAAGCTTCATATGCTGCTGCCAAACAGCTCCAAGAGCAGAAGTAACTCCTGTACAAGAAGGAATAGTTCTCCAATGTGAGTATTCATTCAGTAGAAGCTCACAGTTCCTACTTCTATCTAGAATATAACGGTCTGGATAATCATAAGAAGTAACAAATCCTTTCCATCCATCTTTATAAACAGATTTCATAGCAGGAATTGCATTAGGAAGATGTAAGAAATCATCATTACATAGATAGTGTATATCGTTTGGATATTTCTTAGTAGTTTCATCCATTAGATTAGCAAAGACAGTATAGTGAAAGCGTCTGTGATCCATAACATGACCAATAGTATCTTCTACTGCTGCATCAATAGGGGTAATTTGACATTCGTATAAACTTACATTAGGAGTTTTACAGTTATCTACTAGCCAATCTAAAGTAGACTTTCTGACTTTATCCCAGCAAATGATAATAGTATCTTCTACTGTGATAGAAGCTTGTACTGAAATCCAACATTTACGTAGCATCTCACGCTTATCTTTGCCTTCCCACCGTTTTGCAAAACTTAGAGTATCTTGTACTTCACTAACTCTCCAATAAATAATCATATTAATACCTTTTCAATGTTTGATATGTACCTTCTAAGTTAGTAGTATAAACAATCTTAGACAGATTAAAAGACTCAATAGCTTGCATACAACCTTTACAAGGTTTAGCAAGACCTTCTGAGCCGTCTTTCTTAGTTCTAACAATAAAAAGAGTAGAACCGATTAGTGCATCAGTTCCTACTCTTTTTATAGCATTTTTAATAGCATCAATTTCTGCATGAAGAAAGATAGCCTGCGGATGTTTGCTAAATTTATTCTGCAAAGGATGGGTCTTATTTTTATTATGCCCAAAAGAAATAATTTTATTATTTTTTACGACGCACGCTGCGAGGGTTTGGTTCCCTACACATTTCATATCCTGAGTAATTTTTTTCAATATAGATATAAAGCTCAGTTCTTTTTTCATCTGGACAAACCAAGTTATGAGTTATAGATTCGGCTGCTTCACCTATTGAAATACATATAAATAATAGCATAAAAAATAACAATAGTGCAAGAAAAAATTCCATGTTAAAACTTCTTTTTGGATACTAAAGGAGCTAATTCATCTGCTAACTTGTAAAACATCATGGCTGCCGTTTCGGGTCCATTAGCTTTAGTGTAAAATTGTCTAGTAATAGCTAATAGAGCCGCAGCAGTAGCTTGAGGATTTCTAGCATTATAAAACTCAACTATTGTATGAAAGTCTTTCATAGCAGAAGTAATAATTTCATGTGCTTCATATGTTGGTTTTTTATCCATTATAAATTCCTTATGACGCTCGCCTAATAGGACCGAGTTCCTGTGTGATAGCAATCTTCTTTAGTGCTCTATATCTAATTCCAGTATCATTTTGATTTGGCAAAATATTATTTAAATAGACTTGTCTAAGAATATAGTAATGTTTCTTAAAGTCTTCTCCATGAGGTTTACACGAAGGTATTTTATGGTAATATTTATGCCAATACTGAACTGCATGGGCCATTTCGTG
>Ga0114960_10003185_pt1 | contig 12632 bp, 11 predicted proteins | sample C_130625_MF_Meta_FD_92637 | JGI IMG/M metagenome (GOLD analysis project Ga0114960, IMG submission 92637) | Freshwater microbial communities from Lake Croche, Canada to study carbon cycling - C_130625_MF_MetaG | ecosystem: Environmental > Aquatic > Freshwater > Lake | place: Lake Croche, Canada... | reverse complement strand
GAACAAATAATAGTAAATTATACGTGAGAAAGGTATTTATTACTGATAATTGTGAAGATCTAATTCCCGATTATATGAAATTTGTTAAAGGTGTTATTGACAGCGAAGATTTGCCACTTAATATTAGTCGCGAAACTTTACAACAAAATAAGATTATGAAAGTTATAAAGAAGAATGTTATGAAGAAATGCATGGATCTATTTAATAAGATTGCTGAAGACCCGGAGAAATACAAGACTTTTTATGAGCAATATAACAAGAATATTAAATTGGGCATTCACGAAGACTCAGTTAATCGCCAAAAATTGGCCTCATTTTTGCGATTTGAGTCTTCTAAAAGTGGAGATAGCACTGTTTCTTTAGATGAATATATTAATAATATGAAAGAGGGGCAAAGCGGAATTTATTACATAACGGGGGAGTCTAAACGCTCTGTTATGAATAGCCCCTTTTTGGAAAAATTGCGAAAACGTGATATTGAGGTTCTGTTTTTGACTGACGCACTAGATGAATATATTACTCAACAACTTAAGGAGTATAATGAGAAGAAATTAATTTGTATTACAAAGGAGAATATGATGATGGACAATGATAAAGAAGATGTTGAATCATTTGAAGTTATCAAAAAGAAATATGAGAAGACATGTGAATATATTAAGAGTATTTTGGGAGATAGTATTGAGAAAGTAGTTGTTAGCAATCGATTGGATTCTTCTCCTTGTGTTTTGGTTACAAACGAATATGGATGGACTGCAAATATGCAGCGAATTATGAAGGCACAAGCATTGCGAAGCAATGATGGTGGAATGGGATTTATGATGAATAAGAAGATTATGGAAATCAATCCTTATAATAATATAATTAAAAGAATTAATGAGAAAGTTAGTGGAGATAGTACTGTTGGTCTTGAACAAAAGACTTTGAATGATTTGATTTATTTATTGTATGATATTACACTCCAATCATCGGGATTTAGTTTGGAAGATCCGGCCTCATTTTCAAATAGAATTTTGAAATTGATTAATATTGGATTGGGTGTTGAAGAAGAGGATGTAGGGACCGAAGTGGAAGAAAGTGTTGGTTCTGAAGCTGTGAAAGAGCAGATTGTAGAATCAACAATGGAAGAGGTTGATTAATTAAAGCTTTATTTAATATAGTTAATTCTTTTTATAATTAACTATTTAAAAAATTTTTAATTAAATTTATTTATATATATGCATAAATAAATTTTTAAAAAAATTAAAAAAAATTAAATATAAAAAAAATATAATATATTATGGTATGATTGAAGGGTATGGCTCTTATGGGACAGTCTATTCAAGTCCCCGAATACCATTTACTAAAAAATATAAATTTAAAACTGATCTGAGTATAAAAAATAGACAATTTAATTTAGAAGATCATATAATACATAATGGAAATGAAAATATTAATGATGAATTTTTAAATAATGAAGTATGCAAAGTTTTTTTTGAAGAAAAAGAGTATAAAATTGAAGTTATAAAATATTTGAATCTAGTATGTAGATATAATATTAATGAAAATTTTTTTAATTTCCCATTAAATTTTGGCACTTTTGATACAGAAATAATATTAAGTAATAAAGATAAATTCTCATACTTAAAAAAAATGAATTTTGAATCCAATACTCAAATCACTTTTTTAAAAGGCAAGAAAATATTATTACATGATTTAGATTTTATTATTGAAAAATATGAAAATATTATTTTAGGTATAAAATACTTAAATGATAATTTTTTATTATTTGATGATATAAAAAATGATAATATGTTAAATTTTAATGGGATTTTCAAATTTTGCGATTTTAGTTCATTGATAAAATTTAGAAAACTCACTTATAAAATATTTAAAAATGACAAATTATCATCAATTTTTTATCATGTATATAATCCAGTTTTAAATAATGCTTTGCATTTAATTTTAGCAAAAAATAATGAAATGCTTAAATATATTAATTATTGTTCCAGTAAAATATTTAATGAATTAATTGATGATGAGGAGTCTATAAAATATTATGTATTTTCTGCTAAAATTTTAGATAAATTTATTAAAATTATTGGATCTCTTTATACTAAAAATGATATAATTAATTTAAAAATAAAATGTTTTGATATGAATAATTATCCATGTGAAATTGATATTGGACTATTTGATATAATTGATAATATCTATTTTTTTTTAGAAAATAAAAATAAAAATAATAATAATAATAATAATAATAATAATAATAATAATAATTTAATTAAAAAATTTATTGAAAAAACTGAAAATTTGCTAATATATTTATGCCATAAATATAAATCTAATATTGAAACTATAAAATATAAAATTTTAAAAAAAATAAATATATATAGTCTTGGAATATCACTTTTAAATATTTTAGAAGAAAAAATTGAAGAAAAAACTAAATATGATTTAAAGCTTTTAATTGAAATTATTATTTTATGTTTATTAAATATTTTTGAATTTAATGGAAAAGTTTATTATAATAATATTAATATGTATAATATATATTTAAAATATGATGAATTTATTAAGAAATGTTGCTAATCAATAAATACAATTTCACTGTCTTCAATTGGACCATAATAGTAATTATCTGTATTTGGAAGTGACTCTATAAATTTTAATTTATTAACAATAGATTTCCAAGTAGAATTGTTTTTTGATTTTGTATTTTTTTGCAATATTTTTTCATATATTTTTAATAAATAAATACATCTTTTATCTTCTTTACCGAAATTTTTTTCGAAATTGGCAAGTGATTTTTTTGAATTTATTTCGGCTTCTTCGAATTTATTGCTTCTATAAAGAATACGAATCAAATTTAATTCAATTTCATATATATTAATTCTAAACAAAGGATCATTTTTTAAATTATACAATTCTAAAATTTGATGGCATAAAAATTCTGATTTTTCTAGGTCACCTACTTTTTCGTATAATTTTGCCAGATTTTCTAAAATTATATTTAATTTAATACTTTCTTTACCATACACAAATTCAAATGAAATTAAACCTTTTTTATAGTTTATTTCGGCTTCTTCATATTGTTTTAATAAATATAAAATATTACCATAATTCACCAATGATTTAGCAGTATTTTCATTATCTAAACCATATTTTTTTTCAAATTGATCTGTGACAAATTTTAAATAAGACTTTGATTCAATAAGTTTATTATTTTTATGCAATATATTTGATAAATCATCGTATAAATATAATAATAAATCATCGTCTGTTTTTAAATATTTTTCTAATACTTTTATTAATCTTTTTGTAATAGTTTCTGCTTTTTCAAAATTTTTATTTTGTACTAATATATCAAGTATTTTTGATATATTTTCATAAATAATTGATATTTTTTCTCCATCCCATGATTTATTTGACAATAAATTTTTTTCAATCTCTTGTATATACGTACATTCTGCACAATTTTTAATTTTACATAAATTAGTTGAAGATGTGCTCTTATTTTTTGGTTTAGACATTGAGCTCTGAGAAGTATTTTCTATACTATCTTCCAAAAATATTGACAAATTACTTGCAAAAAATAATAGGTTACTATTATTTTCTGAATTTATTGTTAGCGCTGGGATGAATATATCAGTTGATTGATCATTATTTGTTTGGTAATCAAGAAAAATATTATGCTGAATCTTCAAAATACTCATCGATAAAATATCATCTGGATAATGATTTTCCAATCCATGTATGACTTTTTTTAGTAAATTTAATGCATTATCATAATCTTTACTTCTAAAAAGTAATAATGCTAATTTGTTAGCTGACACTAAATTATCATAAATTGATGACATTTTTTTGTGACCTGTTTAATAAGTATTTAAGTTAATTATTATTTTATCAATTTTTATTTTATTTTATTTTATTTTTTTATTTTATTTATTTTATTTATTTTATTTATTTTATTTATTTTATTTATTTTATTTATTTTATTTTATATAAAGTCATGAAAATTCAATTATGAATAAAGAATGAATAGAAAATTATTATATATGTTAATAAATGGTTCCGAATGGGAAGATTGTGTAATTATAGATTCCGAAGAAGAGGCTTTACAAGTTTCAATTTTGCAGCCTAATTGTCGTGTCGAGATTTTTAGTATATTTGATAATAAAATAGGATATTATCCTACGTATAATTATTATAAAAATGGAGTTTATTATGAATCATCATAATTTTTTTTACATTGGAATTGTATGATTTATTTCTAGAGATCTTTCAGTCATTTTGTAAAGAGATTTTTTAATTTCTTTTGCTGATGCGGTATCTAAAAAATTATTTATACTATTTACTTCAATAATTTTTTCATACATTTTTTTTGATTGTTCATATTTTTTATTATTAGAATAGTTCTTTGCTAATAATAAAATATTTCTAAATGTTTTCATATGATTTTTACCGAATATTTCTTCCATGAAAGTTAATTCATGTAATAGTATTTTTTGAGCATTATCATATTTGTTCGTTTTTGATAAAAATATTCCAAATCTTCCAATATCATCTGATGGACTTTTTTCAAAATTAATGAAATAATTTTCATATCTTTTACATATATCATTAAATAATCTATCATGAGTTATTTTTCTCAAATTATACCTATAAATATCACCTTCATATAAATGTAAATTTAATACATCAATATTACTAAAATATATTTTTTCCATGAATTTTATACATTTTATTTCAGAAACATCAGGTTTTTCATATTCCTTAAAATAGGCATCAATAAAATCTTTTGTTTTTATTTCTAAATCATGTAATTTTAATCTGAAAGTGGTTAATTTAGGTGTTTCTAGTTCTGATTCTATTTCATAACTTGATTTATTTAATGAAACACTCATTAAGCTCTTTTTTGATATTTCTAGATTTTCATTATCAGCCTCATTTTTCCTTTTTTTGGGAAGTTCCTCGACCATTTTTAGATGTAAAGTTATTTTAATACTTTATTTTTATTTATTAATAAAGAATTATAATTTTATTAATATAAATATCAATTTTTTTTGTTTATTTATTTATTTGTTTATTTGTTTATTTGTTTATTTGTTTATTTTTTTAGCATAACTCGGCGTAATCTAAATTTCTCTTCTTTATCTCGATTTTCCATTAAGAATGCTGCTGCTTTTTCTCCTTTTCGATAATCTTTCAAAAAATCTCCCAATTTTGTCATTAAAAACTGTTTATTTAATGGCTTTGTGCATACTGATTTTGCATATTTTATTGTGCCATTATTTGTATTTAAATCATTTATCTTATATGTAGCCATAAAATCAAGTATTTTTACATTTAAAATATCTTTCTTCTTCTTACGTTCTTTAATAGCACTTTGTAAAGTTTTAATATCATCATCTAATAAAAGCCACTCATTAACCTCATTTTTAAATTGAATAAATGATTCATCTGTGTTATCAAATTCTTCAATATCATCGTCTGATAAATCTGAATCTATAGTTTCATTATTAGGTTCAATAAAATTCATTATATATAATATATATAATAATTTTATATTTTTTTTATAAAAATATCTAATCTAATAAATCTATACTAAAATTAAATTAGAATTAGAAATTGTTTTTATTTTTTCATCTGAATTCAATACATTATAAATATTTTGATTAGATTCTATAAAACCAACTTTAAATAAATATTTTTTATTTAATTTTATATTTTCTAAAATTATTTTTTTATCATTATGTTTTGTAGGTATTTCCAATGTTTTAATAATTTCATTTTTATCAAATAAACCCTCATTTATTTCTTTATCATTCTTTATATAATTCTTAATAATATCTCGTTGATATACATTTGTTTCATCTAAATTGAAAGACATATTAGAAATAACTACCAAATCCACATATCTTTTATTTAAATATGATAATGTATCAGTGTAAGTTCTATAGCCATCTTGAGAAACATAAATATTTTCATAACATGGTGTTATTTTTTCAACATATTTATTATTATTATAAGAATCTTTAGATAAATCTTTTCTAATGAATTCTATTTCATCATCAATTTCCTCAGATATAAAAAAATTATTTGTTGCAATAAATCGATTTTCATCTTTTTTATATTCGCGAAAAATAAGATTTTTTTTAATATCTTCTATTGATTTTTTTGATATTGAATTCATGATAGATATTATAATATAGTCATATATATTTTTATAAATTTAATTATGAGAATTATAAATATAATTTATTGATAATATATATACTTTAATAAAGAATGAAAATGAAAATGAAAATAAATTTTTTATCTATAATTTTAATAATTTTAATAGTTATTTTATTATTTTACTATTTCAACACAATAAAAGAAAAATTTGAATACAAATTAAATGAAGAAGAAAAAAAAGATAAAAATATTTCAATTCCTTTAAATATTTATCAAACATGGCATACTAAAGATTTAGATACAGAAATGCAAAAAGCTGTTGATATTGTTAAAGAAAAAAATCCGGAATTTACTCATCATTTATTTGACGATCATGATTGTGCTAAATTTATAGAAACTCATTTTGATAAAGAGGTATTAGATGCATATAATACTTTAATTCCTGGTGCATATAAAGCTGATTTATGGCGTTATTGTATTTTATACATAAATGGTGGAATTTATATGGATATAAAATATTTTAATGTTGCTGATTTTAAATTAATAAACTTGACTGATAAAGAATATTTTGTTAGAGATATTGATCCAAGTGGTAGAGGGATTTATAATGCATTTATGGTTTGTTACCCTGGTAATCCTAAATTACTTAATGCAATAAATAATATTGTTCAAAATGTTAAAAATAGATTTTATGGAGGTGGTGCTCTAGACCCGACAGGGCCAATTTTATTAAAAAGAGAATTTTCAGAAGAAGAATTAAATAATATAAGATTAACTATTGGTGAAAATGATTGTCCAACAAAAACTTGTATAAATTTAGATGGTAAGCCAATATTGGCAATTTATAAGGATTATTATAAAACGCGCCAAACACCAAAAAAATCTTATCATGATTATTGGTACGAAAAAAACATATATTTATAAGCTCTTATTAGTTGTTTGTTTGTTTGTTAGTAATTAGGTTTTATAATATTTTTTTTATATTATTAAATTTATAATAATATAAAATAATAAATTATGATATTTAATACTATTTTTGATCATATTTATGTATTGAATTTAAAAGAGAGTGTGGATCGGAAAAATCATATTATTAATGAATTTGAGAGAGTTGGTATAACAAATTACGAATTTTTCGAAGCTGTTAGGTATGATTCCGAAGATGTTGTTAAAATGATGAAATCCAATTTTGTTAAGAAATTTCCCAATTGTTTCCGTTGTAATAAGAAAAGATGTGATTGTGAAAATAATGTTTTAACGCCTTTTCAAATTGGGAATTGGTGTTCATTTATAAAAATATTTGCCGATATAATTAATAAAAATTATAAATTTGTTTTGATTTGTGAAGATGATATTGTTTTTACAGATCGGCATAAAATAATAATTGATAAATTACTTGGTCGTGAAGCATTTAATTATTATAAAATAAATATGGATAAACCGCTTCTGATTAAAATGGGAGCGGCGTTTAACGAGGAGAATCATAATTCATATGAAATGCCAATATATATTAAAAATTATGCTTTGTGTAATCCCTGTTTTGCAATTAATAGGGAGTTGGCACAAATTTATATAAATAATTTGAAAATTATTGACTATCATTCTGATATTTATTTTCATAAAAAAATACCAAAACTTGTTCCTGGAATTCAGCATTTAACAATGTATCCTTATCCGGTTTATGAGCTCTCTTTTGTCCGACAAAAACAGCAATTTCAATCTACTGTTAGACCGGCGGGGGCAATAAGGCGGCTTGAATATAAGGAGTATTTATTTATTTCATCAAATCATTTGCTTAATATTTTTTTGAGGGCAGTTGTACGGAAAATGGGTCTTGATATTGGTATTAATAAAATGGGATATAATGGAATTATTGATTCTTATATTACTGATTCTGAAAATGAGAAGAAGAAATATTATTTTCAAAATAAGATTATGATAATGGATAATAGGGATGAAGATATTAAAATAATAGGACATAATATGAAAAATAATCCTAAATTATTTGATTCTTATATTAAAAAAATAAAGGAATTAAATGGGGTTGTTTGTGGTTCGGAAGATATTGAATATTATTATGATAATTATCTTAAAATAACTGATTTAGAAGATATTGTTAAAATTAATATTAATGATAATGAAAATATTAAAAAAATATTTCCAAGAATTGGGGATAAAGACTTAAATAATTATTTCTTTTTCAGAGATTCTCTTACTTCGGGAATACTTGAAAATAAATAAAAATGGAATAAGAGCTAATATATTTCTATAAGATTGTGGTTCTTTATCTTCTTCCGTTAAATTAATCTCTAATAAATCAATGTCAAATAAATTTATTTTTAAATAATCATCAATACTTAATATATTATTTTGGCTATCTAAAATTTTTTTGCGGATTGGTAAAATAAAAAATTCTTTTTTTTCTTTTATATAAGGTGGGACATCTAAAATCCATAGTGATTTATCTTTTGCCACTTTTTTTAGAATCCAATTTGTTTTAATTATTACAAGTTCTTTATGTTCAATAGCGGTGTTTAGGTCTTCATTATGTGAATCAATAGCAATTACAAAATAAGTGTCTTTATAAAATCCATGAAATGTATAATTTATATTTTCTAGGGTTTGGGTATAAATGTAATTTAAATGACTTTGATCATAATATTTAATAGATTCATCGGGTTTAAAATAGAGATTTTTAAAATCTTTAAAAATAGGTTTTTTGAAAGATATATTTATAAAATTAAAATTTTCATGAATGTATGATGACATGATTATATATAGATTAGAATATAATTATTTTTATGATTTATTTATAATTTTAATTGATTAAACTCTGCATTTTTTTTAATAATTAAGCCCTTTAAATAATTTTTTTGAGATTCATTTATTTCTAATTTTTGTATTCTTTGATCAATATATGATTTCATAAATTCTTTTAAAAAAATTATATCTGGATTTTTTTTTTGCGATTTCAATGAAGAATAAATACCATTAATTTCTTTTGTAATTGAATTTATTTCAATTGAATTTATTTCATTTACCAATTCAAATTTAAAAAATTTTCTTGATTTTGGACTTTCTAAAAAAGTAATACTAATTTTTATAATTTCATTATCTTTATCTAAAAAAATTAAATAAGAATCTTTACGATTATTTTCTACTCCTTTAAATGTTAAAACACCTTTATAAACTAAATTTTCTACTTCTTTACTAAAATTCTTAGATTCAGATTCATAAAAATTATATCTTGAATCTAAATTAAATATAGTTCCATTAATAATAATTTGTCTTTTATTTAATGTTTCAATGAATTTATTTGTTTCTTCTTTTTTTTGTAAATTTTTGTTGATCTTCTCTTTTTTTTCTTTTTCTTCCTTATTAATTATAGCTTGTTTTCTTCGTTCTTCTGCATTTTTAGATTCTTGACCTCCCAAATTTGCTAATGTCGCATAATGTGGAACAGATTCTTTTTTAAGCTTTTCCATTAAATTACTTTGAGATGTAGATTTAGATGTAGATGTAGGTTTTAAGCTTTCTTCATTCTTACATATCTGTGGTTCTAATGAATTAAAACTCATATGTAAGTTTTTTTTTTTATTATTAGGGTAACATGGTTTTAATGAACTATTACTAATCATATATATAATAATAAAAATATAAAAAAAATTTGTTAATTTGTTAAATAATATAAATTTAAATATAAAGATAATTAAATGAACTATTTTTCTATAAAAAATAATTTTCATTATATAAAAGATGACATATATAATGATGAATTCAATATAAAAATTTATTATATTGAAAATAATAAATGTATTATAATAATAAATAGGCTTGACTCACTGGATGGTTGGGGCCTTGATTTAAAAATAAAATTATTTAGTATTAATAATGATTCTGAATTTGAAATTATAAACTTTGGAAGTTCTGAAAAAAATGCTAAAGAATTGATTTATGAAACAGCTACAAATTTAGAATATGAAAATATTGAATCATCGAAAATTCCTTCATATATTTTGCCTAGAAATTTATATTTATTAAAAAATAAATATGATTTTGAAATTATTGACAAATCTTCTGATCAATTAGACCTTCATTATGTTTTATACTCTTTAGAAGATCATAAAATTAGAATTATAATAAGGAGATTAGACGAAGAGTGGGGATGGGACAATACCATTAAAATTACATTATATGATATTTCTAGAAAAAATGTTAGAGAAATTATTCATATTCATAATGATAATAAATCAAATAGTAATTATTTAATATTTGAAAAAGAGACTAAAATAAAATTATATCCTAAAGAACATGATTATGAGCAAGCAATCCCTAAGATAATTTTCCAAACAGGAAGTAATATCTATTTTAAAAATATACTTCATTATAATTCAATTATGACATTTATTGATTTAAACCCAGAATATACTTACTCTTATTTAAATGATAAAGAGTCACGGCGTTTTTTGCGATATAATTTTAGTGATGAAATAAATAATTCATATGATATTTTAGTACCAGGTGCTTTTAAAGCCGATTTATTGCGATATTGTTTATTATATTTAATAGGTGGCTGTTATTTTGATTGCAAACAAATATTGAAAATTTCAATTTGTAATTTTTTAGAAAAAAAGAAGACATTAGTTATTTGCAATGATGTTATAGATAATGCATTATTAAATGCTATTATTTTTTCAACGAAGAAAAATAGTATTATTGAAAAAACTATAAAGGATTGTGTTTATAATATTGATAATAAAATCGGAGCTACAGCATTAGAGGTCACTGGACCTATTTTCTTTTACAAATCAATAAAAAAATTTATTAATAATGATAATTTACTTTTGCAAAATTATCGGCCACCAAATGATTTTCATGATTTTACGAGCGATTATAAAAATAATAATATAAAGCTTATAAATAATGGTTTGGTAATTGTAAATAGATTTTATAAAAATTATTATAATAATTATCTAGAAACAAATCATTATGGCAAGCTTTTTAATAATAAAGAAGTTTATTATAAAAATATAATATGTATAAATGGAAATTTTAAAATTATGATTTATCCAAATACTAATAATGATAAATTTAATTTAAAAATAAATACTGAAACAAAGCAATTAATAATTGAAAATATGAAAAATACTGGGTGGAAATATAAGTTAAAAATAGTAATTATAAATGAAAAAAATATGGAAGAATATTTAATCAATGTTGAAAAATCAGAAAGTGATAAAAAAATAATTAATTTAAGTTTTTTATAAATATTTATTTTATAATTAATATTATTACTGGTTTTTTATAATATGCCAATTATTAATAATATACCTAAAAGAGATCTTTTATTAATTAATAATAAATATGAAATTATAAATCATAATTTAGAATTTAATGTTGTTATCTATTTTTTAGAGAAAAATAGATGCCAACTAATTATTAGAAAAATAGATAATCCAAGCGGATGGAATATGAATTTATTTATCAAAATATTTGGAATTATAAATGATAAATTTGAAATTATATCATGTGGAAGTTCATCAAAAAATTCAAAAATAATTAATATTTATACAAATATAGATTTAGAATATGCAGGGGAACAGATTCAGCAAATCCCGAAATTGATTTTTCAAACTACATATTCTAAAAATATTACTGATACTTTACAGCTGAATTCTATTTATTCATTTATAGATTTTAACCCTGATTATGAATATAATTTATTAGATGATAATGATTGTCGACTATTTATCAAAAAGAATTTTGATAATGAGTTATTAATTGCATATGATTTATTAGTTGCGGGCTCTTTTAAAGCGGATTTATTTAGATATTGTTATTTATATATTAATGGTGGATGCTATTTTGATTGCAAACAGATTCTAAGAGTGCCTTTAAAAGAAGTAATTAAAAGTGATGATGATTTTTTAGTTTGCCAAGATATAGGTCGTCATTCATATTTTAATGCAGTAATTATAAGTGTTAAAAATAATAAACGAATACTGAATACAATAGAAATGTGTAAAAAAAAAATTTTAAACTTTTTTTCACATTATTCATATTATGAAAAAAATTTTAATAATTTAATTTTAACATTAACTGGTCCCCAGTTATTTTATGATATGATCCATAATGATATAAATTATAATAATATAAGATTTTTTCATAAAATAAATAATTTTTATACAGATTATAAAAAATTAGTCATTGAATCTAACTATAATAAAGTAATTATTTATAAAAATTATAATGGATATGTTCATACTGGCAATGGGCATTATTCTCATTTATGGTGGAATAGAGAAATACTTTATAAAAACTATGTGACTTTTGATGATTATAAATTTTATATTTATTCTCATAATAATAATGATCTCTTTAATTTTTACATATTTGATAAATATAATTTAATAATAGAGCGAGTTGATAGAAATGAAGGTTGGGGATATAATTATAAATTAAAATTAATTGAT